>JAESFG010000226.1_pt1 | contig 149043 bp, 123 predicted proteins | sample 9269371 | NCBI WGS metagenome assembly JAESFG01 (sample SAMN14506227, study PRJNA617093) | algae metagenome | isolation source: Aetokthonos hydrillicola CCALA 1050 (B3-Florida) and co-occurring... | place: USA: South Carolina | collected 2013-01-01 | reverse complement strand
GAGAAGCTGGCCGGCAACTTCGCGGCGATGATCACGCTGGCCATGGCCGTCCTCTACTTCAGAATCTTGACGTGAACCGTGAGACAGTGCCTAACCCTCTCCCGGCGTACCGGGAGAGGGGACCAGAGACGCTCATTCAAGCGGAGTTTCGCTCACTCCAGCCGTCGCCGTGGCCTGTCGATACGAATCGAGTACGCTCGCGTTGCTCTCTACGCCATGGCTCGCTCCGTCAGTTCATCCTCTCCAGCAGACGCCTCCTGGCGGACCTTATCGGCCGTCCTCGCGACCGCGCTCGCGGTGCTCGTCGTCTACGTCGCGTACACGTCGCTCGACCGCGAATCGACCGGCCCCGCGTCGGGCAACGTCGTCTCCGGTCGTGAGCCGACGACTGGCCCCGCTGCGCCGGGCACGCTCCGCGTCGCGACGTTCAACATCCGCCGCGGCCTGGGCACGGACGGCTTCCGCGACGTCGCCCGCATCGCCCGCCAACTCGATCGTCTGCCGATGGGCACACCCGACATCGTCGGCCTGAATGAAGTCGACGGCGCGGAGGAAGGCTTCTCGCACCAGGCCGCCGCCATCGGCATCCCGCTCCGGCGGAACTGGATCTTCGCCCCGGCGGAGCGTCGCTTCGGCACGGTTAGCATGGCCAACGCGCTGCTGACGAACCTGCCCGTCGAGCACTGGCAGCGCGTGCCGCTCGTCCGGACGACCGACAAGGGCTGCCGAAACTACCTGCTGACGACGCTCAACATCGACGGCCGACCGGTTCACGTGATCGTCACCCACCTCGACCGCTCGACCGATCGCGAGGGCCAGCTTCGCACCGTCATCGACCTCTTCCGCTCGCTCCAGCCGCCCGTGATCCTGATGGGCGACCTGAACACCGAGCGGACGGACCCGCAGCTGAAGCAACTGCTCGAATCGCCCGGCGTTGTCGAAGGAATCGCGACATTGAAGAAACTGGAACGCCCCGACCGGATCGATTGGATCTTCGCCCGCGGCCTCGAGCCGATCGACGCCGGATACGAAGACCTCGGCCTGAGCGACCACCCCGTGGTTTGGGCGGCGTTTCGACTTGCCCGATGACCACTCTTCAAAGCCCGGGGTGCATACCCCGGGCCCGCAGTGCTCGGGGAACGCGCCGCCCTGCCAGTCCTCCACTCCGGGCCCGGGATATGCATCCCGGGCTTTGGATCGCCATGTCCGACCGGCCCGAAAACCCACGTTTCCTCGCTCGAAACTCGAAATCGTGCTGGTACACTTCTCGGCTTCGACGGGACCGCTTTGCAGCGACACCCGTCACGTTGCGCGCGAGCGCGCGGTCGCCTCGGTCCGTTCCGAAGCTTCGCGCGTGCGAGCGGAGTCCACATCTCTCTTGTTTCGCAGAACGTGTCCCGATGAGTGAAGCCAACCCGCAGCAGTCGTCCTCCGCTTCTTCCTTCAACGACCCCGAGAAGGAGAAGTTCATCCGCCCCACCGACAGCGCCGTCACGGAGCAGGTCGAGGCGGCCATGTCCGGCATCGACGTCGACGCGCTCGTCGACGAGGCCGGCGATTCGTCCAGCATGACCAAGCTGCGCGGGCTGCAGTCCGGCATCGTCGAGCGGATCAACATCCAGAAGGACGAAGTCTTCATCAACCTCGGCGGCAAGGCGCAGGGCGTGATGCCCTTCAGCCAGTTCGAGACCGAGCCGCGGATCAAGGACGCCGTCGAAGTGATGATCGAACGCTTCGACGCGCGTGAAGGCCTGTACATCTGCGCCCGCAAGGGTGCCGCGCAGAGCAACACCGACTGGGACAGCCTCGCCGTCGGCGCCGTCGTCGAAGGCATCGTCAACGGCATGAACAAGGGCGGCCTGGAAGTGAAGGTCGGCCAGCTCCGCGCGTTCATGCCGGCCGGCCAGATCGACATCGAGTTCCACAAGGACATCTCCGTCTTCCTCTCGCAGAAGGTGACCGTCGAAGTCACGCAGTGCGATAAGGAAGCGAAGCGCCTCGTCGTCTCGCGTCGCCGGATCATCGAGAAGCAGCGAGAAGAGCTGAAGGAACAGCTCTCCAAGGAACTCGCGGAAGGCCAGATGCGCACCGGCACCGTCCGCAGCGTGATGGACTTCGGCGCGTTCGTCGACCTCGGCGGCATGGACGGGCTCATCCACATCTCCGAGATGACGTACAACCGGCAACTGAAGCCGAAGGACATCGTCAACGTCGGCGACAAGGTCGAGGTGAAGGTCCTCAAGTTCGACCCGAAGACCGGCAAGGTCGCGCTGAGCCTGAAGCAGAGCATGAAGGACCCCTGGGCCGACGCCGAGCAGAAGTACGCCGTCGGCACGAAGGTGACCGCCCGCGTCGTGAAGATCGAAAGCTTCGGCGCGTTCATCGAAGTTGAGGATGGCGTGCAGGGCCTGCTGCCCTTGAGCGAGATGAGCTGGCAACGCATTCGCAACCCGAAGGACGTCGTCCAGCCGAACCAGACGATCCCGCTCGTGGTGATCGCACTCGATCCCGCCGCGCGTCGGATGACGTTCAGCCTGAAGCAAGCGACCCCGGACCCGTGGACGGAAGCCGCTGCCAAGTTCCCCAAGCACAGCGTGCACGAGGGCACGGTGGTTCGCCTGGCCGACTTCGGCGCGTTCGTCGAGCTGGAGAAGAACGTCGAGGGCCTCGCCCACGTGAGCGAACTCGCCGACCGCCGCGTCGCGAAGCCCGCCGACGTGGTGAAGCCGGGCGACAAGGTGAAGGTCCGCGTCCTCGACGTCGACAGCGCCAATCGCCGGATTGCGCTTAGCCTGAAGCAAACCGACGGCACGTTCGTCGCGCCGGTGGAAGTGGCGAAGAAGCCGAAGAAGGAACGCAAGGTGCCGCTGCGCGGCGGGTTGGATTTCTGATCCTGCTCTGGTCGCGTGATGCGACACGAAGACGCGACGGCGCGAAGGTCGCACGAAGAGGAAATCAATGCGAGGCGCTGCTCAACCGGGCAGCGCCTCTTCCTTTGGGCGTGACGATCGTGAGCGAAGCGAAGGGGCGGATTGATCGATACCATGCAGCTTGACCCGTGGAACGCACGCTGCTCATCCTCGACATCGACGAGACGCTGGTCTTCAGCGCCGACGAGCCGCTCGAGCGCGCTCCCGATTGCATGATCGGTTCGTATCACGTCTATCTCCGCCCCTTCCTCCGCGAGTCCCTGAATCAGATCGCCCTGTGGTACGACGTCGCCGTGTGGTCGTCCGGTTCGGGCATCTACGTGCGCAGCGTGGTCGACGCGATCTTTCCACCCGATTACGGACTTCAGTTCGTCTGGTCGAACGAACGCTGCACGCGTCGATTCGATGGGGAGCGATCGGAATTCTTCTATGCCAAGGACCTGTCGAAGGTGAAGTCGCTCGGGCGATCGCTCGACCGCGTGCTCATGATCGACGATTCGCCCGAGAAGCTCTGGCGTCATTACGGGAACCACATCCGTGTCGCGCCATTCATGGGCGACTCGACCGACGATGAGCTGCGCGTCCTTCTTCCGTTCCTTGAATTGCTTCGAGATCTCCCCTCCGTTCGATCGGTCGAGAAACGCGGCTGGCGCAACCGCTGACCGAAGCGCTCACCAGTGATTGGCCGATTCTCGAAGCGCAGTCAACTGGTTGCGCCGGCCGTCCTCTTCTTTCCCTTCGTGTCCCCCTTCGCGCCTTCGCGCTTTCGTGTCGCATTCGACGCCACCCGCCCCGATCGCCACAAGTACCAGCTCGCCACCGTCCGCCACGGCTTCCACTTGTCTGCGAGCGGCAGCAGCGCCTTCGGCTTCGGCCGTTCCTCGAGCCCGAAGTTCTGTCGGTATCGCTCCTGAATCCCGAGGTCGTCCACCGGCCACACGTCGGGGCGGTTGAAGACGAAGATGAGGAGCATCTCGACCGTCCACCGGCCGATGCCCTTCACCTGCGTCAGGTGTTCGATCATCGCCTCGTCGCTCATCGCGTGGAACTTGCGCGGCTGGATAGTGCCGTCGGCGAACTTCTGGGCGACGTCCTGCACGTAGCCGCGCTTCTGCCTGCTCAGGCCGCAACTGCGGATCGTCTCGTCGTCGCTCGTCGTCAGGAACGCGAGCACATTCTTCGGCGTCACGCTCTTGCGCGGCATCTTCGCTTTCAGCTTGCGATACATGCTGTCGGCCGCTGCGACGCTCACCTGCTGGCTCAGGATCGACTGCACCAGCGCCACGAACACGTCCTTCCGCGGCGCGAGCGTGCATGGGCCGACCGCTTTCATGATGCGGCGCATGACCGGGTCGCGGCGCAGGTGCTTGATCGCGTCGCTCCAACGGTCGTCCTTGCTGAGGGTGTCGAACCACATGACGCGAAAGCCTACTCGGATCGCCGGGCCGTGTCTGTGTTCCTCGATTGCAGCGGATTGCCCGTGAAAATCGCGCTGCCGTTGATCAGGCACACTGGTATCGTCGCGGGCATGCGCTGCGCCACCGCTCTGCTGCTCGCCTGTGCGATCGCCCCGACCGCGCGGGCCGTCATCACGCTCGACGCCAACTACGACAACGGCTCGCTCAAGAGCTACACGCTCACCAACGGCACGACCGCGACGCCCACGATCAACCTCGTCGGGCGCGACAACTACTACGGGTCCGGCCAGTGGCGATGGGTGAACTTCACCGCCACCGACCTCCTCAACAAGAAGCCCACCTTCAAGCTCCCCACCACCTTCGCCGGCGGGAGCGCTGCCATCACCACGCACCCGTTCGTCTACAGCTACGACGGAAACACCTGGAACTTCTTCGACAACAGCGGCGTCTCCGGCAGCAGCTTTGTCTTCTCGAACAACTCGAATTTCACCAGCGGCACCGTGCAGATCGCGTATGCCGTCCCGTACAGCTACGGCAAGTCGGTCGCGCACGCGCAGCAGGTGATCGCCAGCCCGTGGGGCGCGCCGACGCTCAGCGGCAACGCGGCCGGCGTGATCGGCCAATCCACCGGCGGCGTCGACGACCTCGGCCGAACCATCGCGCCGCGCGACATCTACGCCTATCGCATCACCAACCCCGCCTACGACCTTCCCGGGCGCGTGAAGAAGAAAATCGTCGTCAGCACGGGCCTGCACGCGGGCGAAACGCTCGGCACGCACACCTATCAAGGCTTCATCGACTTCCTCATCGGTAACGACCCGCGCGCGGCCGTGCTGCGAGGCGTCGCCGAGATCTACGGCTACCCCACGCTCAACCCTGACGGCCGATTCGCCGGGTACAACCGAACGACCGTCGCCAACAGCACCGTCGATCCGAACGGCATGTGGAGCCCCACCAACTGGGCGCCGACCAACCGCAAAGAAATCAAGGTGAACGGCGAGGCGATGATCGCCGACGTCGCGCAGACCACCGCGCCCGTGAATGCCTTCATCGATTTCCACAGCACCATCCCCGCCTTTCCGAACGAAGACTTCGGCTACATCGAGTACGAACAGGGCGACAACCTCGCGCCGTGGTGGGTGAAGTTCAAACAACTCGCCGGCACGGTCGTCGACGACGACAGCACGGGCACCAGCTGGACCACCGCCAACTTCGCCGAGGCGTACCTCGGCGCTCAGGTGGACGTGACGTTCGAGACGCAGTTCGGCCGGCGCAGGAACGTCGACTACTACAACAACCTCGGCAAGACGCTCGGCATCGCGTTCTACGAGACGTACAAACCCCGCGACGGCGACGCGAACTTCGACGGCTCCGTCAACTTCGACGACCTGCTGCGAGTCGCCGCCAACTACAGAACGAACGGTGCCGGCTGGGAAGGCGGCGACTTCGACCTCAACGGCACGACCAACTTCGACGACCTCTTGAAGCTGGCCGCGAACTACAACACGTCGGCCGGTGGGTTTGCGAACGCGCTGGCGCTCGTGCCGGAACCGGCCACACTTGCGACTCTCGCATCGCTCACCTTGGCGCTGCGCCGAGCGTCTCGCGTGCGCCGAGGCGCGACTTCGTGACGAGCACCCGCGTAGGGTAGGCTGAAGCCCATCCCACAAGGCCATCTTTGCACCACTCCCAAGAAGGCCTGACCTTCTACAAGCGCCGGCCGCGCGCCCCATTGCGCCCCATTCGCACGCAATCTTTCACCATCCACACCGCACTTCGATCGGCGCGCGAAGCGCAATCAGGAGAACAGCGGAGCAACCACACATCCGCCGGCGCGCGCGGTCCCTCTATCTATCCCCTCGCGCTGCGCGTTCTGGCGCGCGCTGCGCAGCGCTCACAGAGAAAAACCTACGAATTCTTCGCCGCCGTCGCTGTCAGTTCCGGCGGGCTCGCCATCGCCACCTCAAACCCCCGCCCCGCCGGCCGGCGCATACGCTTGATCGACCACCGCACGACCAGCACCAGCCACAGCGCGACGATGGCCATCGAGGGATACCGGCCGATGACGAGGTGCGCCTCAGTGAACTGCGGGCCGCTCATGCACATCGCAATCAGTTGGGACCTGATGACCCCACCGCCTCCCCAGTTAATGCGGCGCAGCTTGTCCGACGACACAGGCGTGGTGGATCGGAACCGGTCCGAATCGACCAGCGGATTCACCCACACACCCAACACGGCGCCTGGCCAACTGGTGTCTGGCGTGGGATGCAGCTTCATGTAGCGAATCGTCATGACACCCCGATCCGCCGACAGGCCAGTGCCGTAAGTGGAGTAGGTCACGCCCTCGTAGTAAACGCCGGCGACGAGCGGCCGCCACCACGAGATGGCGAAGCCAGCCACGTAAAGCGTGATCGTGACGCACGCACCGCTGCGCACGAGCCATCCGGCGCGTGCTAGCGTGAGGATCGGCCTACAGCGCAACAGCCAGCGTGACATCATGCCGATCCACACGAGCGACGCGATCGCATTCGGGACGACGCCCACCGCGGCACCGATCGCCGAGTAACCCTCGATCTCGACGGTCGGCGTGGATCTCCCCAGCAAATCGGGTTTCGTCACGTCCGGAAGTTCTTGCGCACCGCGAAAGTCGCCCAGCCAAAGCGTCGGCGTATTCTTCACGCGTTGGCTGCCGCGGATCAGTTCGCGGTCTTCGTCATCGACAAACGCCGCCGGAACGACTGGCCGCCGCTTTTCGGAGATCACGCCGAGACGGCCCATAAACGTGTTGAAGAACGATGCGCTATCGCCGAACGCCCAAGCCCACGACCCGCGAATCGTCCCGCGCTCGGCGACAATGCCCGCGGTGCTCAACTTGACCCACGAGAAGCTCACCGTTCCCCCGATCGATAGCGGTGCGACGCACGACAGCGCGACGACGACCACCCACACCGTCAACGCCGCCCACGCCGACCGTCGGAGCCATCGCTTGAGGAAATCGATCGCCGCCCGACGGTGCATGGCGGGCGATGATAGCCGCAGCGTAGTGCAGACAGGCAAACTCTCCTGCCCCCTCCCCCGCTCGCGGGGGAGGGTTGGGGTGGGGGTCGGCCGACTCGCGGCGATTGCTTCAACGCTGCCGACGCTCGATCGCGTTATCGCTCTTCCGCCCGGCCCCCTCCTGGCCTCCCCCGCGAGCGGGGGAGGGACCAGATGCGCGCCTCACAACGCGATCCGTCCGAACACGCCCACATACGTCCGCTCGAACTCCCGCGCCGGCGTTGCCGGCACGCGGCTGTCGCTCCACTCGTACGTCGCGGTCGCGCCGACGGTGACGCCCTTCCGCGGCGTCCACTCCACGCCGGCCGACAGCGTGTAGAGCCAGTCGTTCCGCAGGGCAGGCGGGGCGAAGTCGGCGTTCCACGCTTTCGCGCTCGCCGTTGCGGTCCACTCGCTGTTCAGCTTCCGCGCGTACGCCAGCTGGTAGATCGAATCCTGATACACGCTGCGCCCGGAGAAACCGGGCTGCATGAAGCTGATCACGCTGAGCGTGAGCGTGTCGTCGTCGGTGACGGCCCACTTCGCGGTCACCTCGGCCCACGGGACGATCATCGCCGAGTCGGCACCGGGCAGGATGTGCGGGCCGAAGCTGCGGTAGTCCAGGCCCGCCAGCACGTTCAGCGTGATGCCCTTACGAGGCGTGCCGTCGACGCCCACCAGCACGCGGTGGTACTCGTTCGAGTAGTCGGTCGTGCTGGCGAGCAGGTCGTCTTCGTACTGGTGCCCGAAGCGATAGCCGACGAAGACGGCGGTCTTCGTCGCGCCGTTGCCCAGCGTGCGGCCGACGTCTGCGCCGGCGTTCAGGTCGTTCCGATCGACATAGTTCTGGTAGCCCGGATCGGTCCGCTGCTGCGTGTGGAAGTCGTGGTCGTAATAGCTCACGACGGGCCGAGCGAACCAGCCTTCGTCGAGGTCGAACTGCAGCGACGCCCTGCTGTTGAGGACGAGCGCATCGCGTCGTTCGCGAATCGCCACGCCGCCGATCGCAGGCGCGCCGCCGGGCCCGAGAAACGTCGGGCCGAGGTTGCTGCCGTCGATCAGCGTGACCTTGTTCACAGTCTTGAAGGTGACGCGGTCGTGCGTGAACGAGAAGTCGCCTCGAAAGGTGTGACGCCAGTTGTCCTCGGACGACTCGTCGCTGAAGACGGTGTAGGCGGGCACGTAACTGACGAGGCCCGACCACTCGTCGCGTTTCGCCTCGGCGGCGAAGGAGAGTTCGCTGGTGGTGACGAGCGAGCCGCGCCGGCGCAGGTCGCCGACGTCCTGCAGGAAGACGTTGAAGTCGTAGCCGCTGCGGAGTTCGCCCGACAGCTTGAGCCAGTCCGGCTTCCACGTGTCGCCCGCTGCCGGCGGCGCGGCGGGCGAAAGCGATGCGACACCGATCACAACACACGACGCAGCGATGACAGTTAGAAGCTTCACGACGCACACGCTCCAACGCGGGCCGGGGTGAGAAAGGCAGGCTCGGCCCGCTCACGAAGCATCGGCGTTGGCGATCGAAATGTGCTGCTCGATCGTTGCGTCGCGACGAGGTGTCGCGTGCGACAGCGTGTGCGCGACCCGGCCGCTGTTCACTTCTTCGCCAAATCTCGGTCGATCGCGTCGATGGCGTTGCCGAGGTAGACGACGTCGATGAACTTGCCGTCGCGGCCGACGAGGAGATACGTCGGGTAGCCGTCGACGCCGAGCGCATTCGCCTTCGGCCGGCCGACCTCGTGCGAGCCGAGGTACACGTCGGGCCAGTCGAAACCGTGCTCGGTCTTGTACGCCCACGGCTTCGCGGGGTCGTCGTCGATGCTGAAGCTGAAGAGCGTGAAGTCGGCGCGGCCCTTGTAGCGGTCGCGCAGCTGCTTCAGGCCCGGCATGTCCGCCTTGCACGGGCCGCACCACGGGCCCCAGATTTCGACGAGCGCCACCTTCCCCTTCACGTCGGCCCATTCGAACTTTCGGCCGTCGGGGTAGACGCCTTCTACCGTCGGCATCGCGGTGCCGGGCGTAAGCATCGCGGACTGCTCCACCTTCAGCGGCAGCGGCTCGATGCGATCGACGTTGGGCTTGCCGTCCTTCACGGCGAAGTGAAACGTCCGCGAGCCACGACAGTTCTTGCCGTTGTCGTCCTTCCACCAGGCGTTGACGTCGATCGACCAGAAGCCGTCGTCCATGCCGGTGAGTTTGAACGAGCCGTCGGCGTTGATCTCGACATCGGGCGTGTAGATCGGCCGCTGGCCGAACGTTTCGAGGACGGCCTTCACCTCGGGCGTCTTCGCGGCGCTGTTCCACCACTTGTCGCGGACCGACAGGTCATTCCAATTGTCGGGCAGCGCGAGCGGATTGCAGATGCGCATCAATTGGGCGCGGTAGTCCACCTTCCCGGCCGTCGGCACGCGCACCGATCCGTCGAGCGACGTTGTGCCGCGCGGAAGATTCAGGTCGTTGACCACTTCGCCGGCCTTGAAGTCGCCTAGCGTGACGTCGACGAAGTTTCGCTCGCGCGTCCAGAGGTAGATCACGAGATAACCCGGCGGCACGCGCGGCAGGCTGAACGACCCGTCGCGGCCGTAGCGGACGGTCGTCCCGACGCTGACATGCTTGGGCGCGTCGGATTGCGATTTCGATTTCAATACCTGCAACTGCGCCTGCTCTACGTCGGCGTCCGCGTCGCCAAACGCCACCTTGCCCGAGATGCTGCCGTACCGCTGCAGGCGAATCGTCGTCGGCTCGCCCGGTTTCGCGGCGACGGAGAAGCCCAGGCCCGCCTCGTTCAACGCGACGAGTTCGACGCGATCCTCCGACTGCGCCGGCAGCGCGAACGTGCCGTCCGCGACGGTGATGCCGTAGACCTGATACAGGTTCGGCGTGACGGCCGACGCGGGCGAAGGAATGTCGGCGTCGGCCTTCAGCGACTCGGTGCCGACGATCACCCGCGCGTTCGCGGCGGGCTTGCCGTCGGGGTCGAGCACGACGCCTCGCAGCTTCGGCGACTTCTTCACCTTGACCGTCAGTTCGATCCGTCCGTCGGTGGGCAGCTTCGACTCGGTGCTGACGGCGGCATAACCGTCGGCGTCGAAGCGGAGGAAGCGCATCGACTTCTCGCTGTCGAAGATGGGATCCTTCCCGATGCATTCGACGGTGAACGCGCCATCCTTGCTGTCGACATCGGCGCCAACTGGCACGAGCCGCCACTGCCCGGAATCGAATTGCACGCCACGACGGATGACGCACGGCACCGGCTTCCCCGTGTCGGCATCGACCGCCGTGCCCGTGAAGACGAGCGGCTCCGCGAGGCAAAGCGATGAGACCCCGAACGCCACCAGACCCGCCGTGAGGAAACCGATTCGCATGGCGGGATGCTACCGAGTGACATCTGTCCGGGATAACGATTCGTGGGATGCTGACAGACGCGTGCACACTTGCCGTCTTCACTCGCTCGCGGTTCAACTGTGCGGAGATGGCCCGCCGCGAACACATACCCGTGCTGCTGAAGGAGACGCTCGACGTCCTCGCGCTCAAGCCCGGCCACGTCGTCGTCGATTGCACGCTCGGGCTCGGCGGGCACTCGGGCGAGATGCTGAAACGCGTGGGACCCGGCGGCCGACTCGTCGGCACCGACTTCGATCCGGCCAACATCGGCAAAGCCCGCGCGCACCTCGAATCGATCAATTCACAGATCCGTTTCCCCGCGCAGTTCGACGTCGTGCATTCCAACTTCGCCGGGCTGCCCGACGTGCTGCGGTCGCTCGGCATCGAACGCGTGAACGCGATCCTCGCCGACGTGGGCGTCGCCAGCACGCAGATCGACGACCCTGCCCGCGGCTTCAGCTACCGCGCCGACGGCCCGCTCGACATGCGCATGGACCCCACCCGCGGCACGCCCGCGAGCAAGCTCCTCGCGACGATCAGCGAAGCCGACCTGCGCGACGCCCTGTTAGAGCTCGGCGATGAGACCGACGCACCGCAGATCGCGAAGCTCGTCGTCCAGCGGCGAGCGAAGAGGCCGATCACGACCACGCACGACCTGATGGCGATCGTGTGCGAGGCGCGACGGTTCACGATCGAACGCGCCGCTGGCGCGAAGCTGCACCCGGCCGCGCGGACGTTCCAGGCGCTGCGCATCCTGACGAACCGCGAACTGGCGAATCTCGACCGGCTGCTCACCGTCGCGCCGACTCTTGTCGCGCCGGGCGGCGTGATCGCGATCATCACGTTCCATTCAGGCGAGGACCGCATCGTGAAGCAGAACTTCCGCGAGGGCGTCCGCACGGGCATGTACGGCGAAGCGAGCGACGAGCCGATCACGGCGACGGACGCCGAGGTGAGGAAGAACGGGCGATCGAGGAGCGCGAAGCTGCGGTGGGCGCGGACGCGTTGAAGCCGGCAGGCGAGACGCAGAGTGAGAGGGCGAGGCTCCTGCCGAGCCAGTGAAGCGGAGCGCTCCACGCGCGGATGCGCGAGTCAACGCCCTTCCATCGCGCATCCGCGGGCGGCTCATCCAGAGCCGCAGGCTCGGCGGGAGCCTCGCCCTCCCGAAGATGCAATCGCTCACTTCGTCGCAACGTCGTCCGCAGCCCGCGCTCGCCTGACCGCCCACACGGTCGCCGTTGTGGCGATGGCTGCAAACGCGATCACCGCCACCGCAAGTGCCGCCGCGCGGTCGAGCAGGCCTCGCAGGTCCTGCTGCACCGACTCCACGTCCCGTAGCGTCGACTCGCGCTCCTTCGCCACCAGCTCCGCGACCTGATTCAGCGCCGCCTCGCGCTGTTCGGCGATCGACGCCGTCGCTTGTTCGATCGCTCTCTGTCGCTCGACGGACAGATCGCGCGTGAGCGAACGCATCAGCTCTTCCGTGCGGTGCGCGACGAGTTGGTTGACGTCCTTCTGCGCGTCGCGGCGCTCGCGGGCGATGAGCTGGAACAGCCGATCGAGTAACTCTGCCAACCGCGCGTCGACGATGCGATCCACCTGCTCCAGCAGCTTACGGCCCTGCTCGCCGGCGTCGCCGATGGCGTTGTTGGCTGTCCCGGCGACGCTCTCTGCGGATCTCGCGACGCGCTGCGCGACATTCACGAGCTGGCCCGTCGAGTCCAACGCCCGCTCGACGCTACCGCTCACCTGTTCGGCGCTCTTCAGCGCGCGATCCAGTTGCGGGTCGTTCAGCAATCGGACGCTCGTGAGTTCGACTTGCCAGCTCAGCACCGTCGGCAGGCGTTTCACCCAGTACAGATTCCGCTCGGCCGTCAGGCGGGTCTGTTCGATTTCGCGGACGGTCGGGTCGAGCCCGGACAGCGGGTCGAGCAGCAGCAGGCCGTACAGGTTGCGCGGCAGTTCGCCGCGACGTGCCGACTCGGGGTTGATCTGGCGCTCGACGCTGAACTCGGTGAGCCGAACGTACGACACGGCTTCCTGATCCGGATGGCGTTCGATCCATGCGTCGATCATCTCGTCCACGCTCGCGAGTTGCGGCTCGGTGAGCGTCGTCAGCAGCGACCGGCGCAACTCGTCGCGCGCCTTGCCGAGCGACTCGACCATCGTCTGCCGATCGACGTCGTCGAGCACCTCTCGCGAGGCCTGACCGTCGAACGCCCGCCCCTGCAATACCACGAGCGTGTACAGGTCGATGTAGCCGACCAGCGGGTTCGGATCGGAGCCGATCGTGAGGATGGCGCTGGTGATCGCGAGCCGCTTCGCCATCACGTAGAGCTTCGCGTCGGTTTTGGATTCGGGGCGTCGCAATACCTTGCCGGTGGCATCCGCGACATGCATCCACACGTTGTCGCACTGCGTGACGAGGGCAGACTGCGCCTGCGAAGGCGAGATGTTGACGCGGACCTCTTTGCCGCCGTCGGTGAGCTTGTCGAGCCCGCCGCGGACCGGTTCGCGGAGCGGCGGGTTATTGCACCCGGTCTGGGCGAGCAGCAAGGCGATGAGGAGGAACGGCGCGCGACGCATCGGCCGCACTGTCGGGGAGACCGGAGGGGGTCGCCATCGTCGGAGCCCCGATGCGCCCCTGCATCACGCTAGGACGGAATCGCCATCGGGGTCGCGTTCATCATCGCTCGGCGTCACTGGCGCGAGCGGAGCCGACAGCATCGCCGGGCCCGGCGTCGCGAGCGTCTGGTTGTAGTTGGCGGCGAGGATGAGCAGGTCGTCGAAGTTGACCTGACCGTCGTAGGTCGCGTCGCCCTGCGAGTTCGTTCTGCCATTCTGGTTGTAGTTCGCGGCGAGCAGCAGCAGGTCGTCGAAGTTGACGGTGCCGTTGTCGTTGAAGTCGCCGGGCATGGAGCGGAACGTCGAGAACCCGACCGGCGTGGCTGCAACGGATGCTCCGCCGACCGATCGGATCGCGCCGCCGGCGATGTCGACGGTGTAGAACCCCTTCGGCCAGACAAAGCTGGCCGGACCGTTCGGGCCGGTGTAGTAGAGGTCGATCTCGCGCGGGTCGCTGGTCGGCTGGACGGCGAGTTGCGTCGATGGCACCGTCGTCGGCGTCGCGGTCGAGCTGGCACGGAACGACACGGTGAAGTCTGCCGGCGCGACGCTCGTGAAATCGACGGCTTCTGTGAGCCTTACGCGCCAAGTCGGATAAGTGCCGGCGCCGTTGTAGCCGTTGATCATGTAGCGCGCGCTAACCGCCTGGAACTGTCCGCCGACGGTTCGCAGGAGGCGGATGCCGGTCTGTGACGTCGCACCGCCGAGGACGATCTTCCCGTCCGACTGCTGCGCGAGCGTGTACGCCGCGAGGTTGAGCCGCGTGTCGAGCGAGCCGATGCCGTCGAACGGCTGAAACGTCTTGTCCACCGCGCCGCTCGAGTCGAGCCGCCACAGCGCGGACTCGGCGATGAATGAGTTCTGGCTCGACCCGGTGCGAACGCCCGAGACGATCGTCGACGCGACCACGCGTCCGTCCGGCTGGAGCAGCACGCGCGTCAGATGGTCGTGCTGAGGCAAACCGGCGAACGATGCCGTCGCCGGCCCGACGGCGATGCCGCCCACGCCGAACGTCGGGTCGTAGTAGCCGTTGTCGGTCGTGCGGAAGACGATCGCATTGGTCGCGGTCGCGCTGCCGCGCATCGCGCCGACGACGAGCTTGCCGTCGCCCTGCAGCGCGACGCTGTAGGCGATGTCGATGTCGTCTGCCCCGCCAGCGACGCCAAAGCCGTTGATGCCGAAGGCCGTGTTGTTCGTTCCGTTCGCGCTCACCTCCGCCACCATGATCTGCGGCGAAGCCAGCGTCTGCGGCGAGACGGTCAGCACGGGACTGAACGAGCCGACGTACACCACGTTTCCATTGGGCCTGATCGCGATGTCGTTCAACAGCACGGCCGAGACGAGGCCGAGCTGGGCCACGCTCGGGGTGTACGAGCCATCGCCGGCGAAGGTCGCGTCGAGCGATCCTGTCGCGGTGAGCCTGAACAGGATCGGCGCGACGTTCGTGCCGCTGCCGAAGATGCCGCCCAGTACGATCCGGCCGAGCGGGTCGATGGCGACGCTCATCGCGCGCTCGGAACTGGTGGTCGGATCGACGACGCTCTTCAGCCCATTGACGCCGAATGCGGAGTCAGGCGTGCCGTTGGCGTTGAACCGCGCGACGATGATTGATTCGTTGGCCGTCGTCGGCGGAAGCCCGCTCAGTTCGGCGTAGTTGGCCGCGAGTACGAGCTTGCCGTCGGGTTGGAGGGCGAGGTCTGCCGCCTGCACCACGGTGAGCACGCCGGGCAGCCCGAGACTGAGGTCGATGGCTGCGTAGCCCGCGCCGAACGCGGAACCATTGCCAAACGTCGTGTCGAGCAGGCCGTCACTGTTGAACCGGGCGAGGATGAGCGACGAGAGATACGACGTGTTCGCGATGCCCGTCGAGTCGGCGAGTTGCAGCGCGACGACGGTCTTGTCGTCTGCAGTCACCACGCTCGCGACGGCCTTCCAGTAGTTTCCGCCGAGCTGCAGCGACGTCGCACCGGCGACGCCATACGACAGGTCGAGCATGCCGCGCAGGCGGATGACGTCGCCCTCGCTCTGGGCGAGCAGGCTGTGGTCGGCCGTGATGACGAGCGAGCGGAGTTGTGAGTTGGATCTGGAGACCGACACGAGTCGGCCGTCACCGTCGAGGGTCGAGTCAAATGTCCCGCTTGGCGTGATCGCAGCGACGGCCAATCGAAAGTCTAGCGCGTTCGACGCGACCGAGCCTGCGACGTAGATCCGGCCGTCCGTTTCGAGTGCGATCTTATCGAGGTACGTGTTCTCGCCCGTCGAAATGGAGACCGACAACAGGCCGTTTCCGTTGACAGCCGTCGGGATCGGGACGCTGTTGAAGGTCGAATCGGTCGTGCCGGTGCTGGCGTTCATCGCGACGACGATGCCGCGATAGCGCGAGATCGACGCGTCGTGGAGGTAGCTGCCGGCGATGTAGATGCGGTCGCCCTGAATGGCCACGTCCTCGGCCGACTCGTAACTGTTGGGCAAGTTGAACTCGCGCCAGCCGCCACCGGTGCCGAAGCCGGCATCGCTCGTGCCGTTGAGGTTCAGACGGTGGGCGAGCATGCGGATGTCGACGCCGCCGCCGTAGCGTGAGAATCCGACGCCGACTACCTTGCCGTCCGCCTGGACGGCGATATCTCTGAGGTATTCCTCGCCGCCCAGATCGACGATCGCGATGCCGTCTCCGGAGAAACTCGGGTCGAGCGCGCCGGTGCTCGTCAGACGGGCGAATCCGAAGTCGCCAGCGCCTGCGCCGGTGCCACCGTAGATGGAACTCCCAACGACAATGTTCGAGCCCCAGAGCGCAATGCCTACGCTTCCATCCTGCGGGCCCATGTTGATGACGCGGTAGCCCACGCCATTGAAGGATGTGTCGAAAAGGCCGCTCGGCAACACGCGGGCAACCAGAGTGTCGCTCACCGTGCCGTCGATGCTGCTTGACGTGCCGGCGATCACGATTGACCCGTTCGCGTCGAGGGCGATTTCGGCCGCGAACTGGCTACCGGCGATCGGCAGCGTCGTCGAACCTGCGGCCGCGAAGCTGGTGTCGAGCGCACCTGTCGCCGTGAATCGACGCAGGATCAGATCACGATCGCCCGGGCCGGCAAAGACTGTGCTGACCGCGTAATAGCGGCCGTCCGCGAGGGGCGCGATGGCGAGATGGGCGTCGCCCGGCACGGGCGGTGCGATCGGCGCGATGCCGTCTCCGCCACCGAAGGCAGTCTCCAGTTCGCCGAACGTGAGCAATCGACGCGACTCAAGGGCGTCCACCCGCAGCGCGGCGGCGCGGCATGTACGCGCGGCCGCGCGGCATGCACGCGCGGCGGACGATTGATGCTTTCCACGACGGCTCAAGCCCACGTCTCGACGCGAACGATTCTCTCTCACAGGCATCCTCCGGTTGGCCGAATCCCAGGGCGAACGGCTCATGCCCGGTGGCGTCAGCAGTGTAACGACGCCGCATGATTACGCCTTTCAAATTAATTGCTCGCGGGGATTGCCCGGAGAATGATTGGAGAGCCTGTCGGGTCTGTAGCGTCTGCCGCGACGCCCTGGAGCACGAGAACCGTGCGCGCGGGTGGCCTGGTCGAGTCGGATTGGCCGGTCGATTCTTGATCGCCCCCCGCCGCCGGGCTATCGTCACGGTTTGGATTTGATCAGGCGGCCGCGTGCGTGGCGTTAAGACGCGCAAATCGGCTCGTCGAAGGAACCGCAAAGGATTGCGGGATCGATATTTATGCCAGCTACCGCCGAATCTGAATCGACCCCGACACCAGCGTCGAAGCGCTCCGCCGCGGCCGCCGCACAAGGACGCGTCGTGCTTGAATTCGAAAAGCCGCTCGCCCAGCTCGAAACGCAGATCCGCGAACTCGAGGCCGCCCAGAACCAGCGGCAGGTCGATTACTCCGCCGAGATTCGCCAGCTGCGGGCCCAGTACAGCTCGCTCCTGAAGAAGACCTACGACAACCTTTCCGCGTGGGAAACGGTGCAGGTGGCCCGTCACCCGCAACGGCCGCAGTTCAGGGACTACGTCACGCACATCTGCCGCGAGTTCCGCGAGATCCACGGCGACCGCCGGTTTGGCGACGACAAGGCGATCGTGACCGGCCTCGCCCGGTTGCAGGGCCAAAAGGTCATGCTGATCGGCCAGCACAAGGGCCGCGATACGAAAGAGAAGATCGCCTGCACGTTCGGCCTGCCCCACCCGGAAGGCTATCGCAAAGCGCTCCGCGCGATGAAGCTGGCCGAGAAGTTCGGGCTGCCGGTCGTCACGCTCATCGACACGCCCGGCGCCTACCCCGGCATCGGCGCTGAAGAGCGCGGACAGGCCGAGAGCATCGCGCTGAACCTGCTGGAGATGTCGCGCCTTAAGACGCCCATCGTGAGCATCGTGATCGGCGAGGGCGGCAGCGGCGGGGCGCTGGGCATCGGCGTGGCCGACAAGGTCGCGATGATGCAGCACGCGTGGTACAGCGTCATCAGCCCCGAGGCGTGCAGCGCCATCCTCTTCAAGGACAACAGTCAGGCCGCCCCGCTCGCGGACAGCCTGAAGCTGACGAGCAATCACCTCATCAAGCTCGGCGTGATCGACGCCATCGTGGCCGAGCCTTTGGGCGGCGCGCACCGCGACCCGCACACGGCCGCCCACAACCTTGAGCAGTTCATCGCGAAGAGCCTGCGCGAGCTGAAGCGATTCAAGCTGGATAACCTGCTCGAACGCCGCTACGACAAGTTCCGCGCGATGGGCGAATACGTGGAGACGGGGAAGAAGACGACGGCTGCCAAAGCTGGCTGATCACACGTGCGAGTGATCTCACGCTCTGCGGGTTCAGTTCATCTAGCTCATCGGAAAGCTGAGCGCGTTCGCCAGGGCGGTGTATGCCCCCTGAGCGATCGCCCCGCCGATCGCGCAGCCGCCGAGGACGTCGCTGGGGAAGTGGGCGTCCATCAGGTAGCGCAGTAGCGCCGTCCCGATCGCCAGCGTCCAGAACGGCACGAAGCCGGGCGGCCAGAGTTGGCAGAGGCACACCGTCAGCGCGACGGCGCACGCGCTGTGGCTGCTGGGAAAGCTCTCGCGCTCGTTCGATCGCCTGAAGCTGGGGCCGGTGAACTTGCCGGCATTCTCGCGGTTCGGCCGCATCCGGCCAAACAGCATCTTCAGGATCGCCACCCCGCCGCTCGTCACCAGCACAGGCCCGATCACCATCAGTGGCAATCGCCAATCGCTCGGCTGTCGGCACCACACGATCCACGCCGCGACGGGCGTCACCAGTGCCTGCCCGTACTGCGCGAGGGCGGCGCTCTCTCGCTTGATGTCGCCCTTCATCTTGAGCTGCAGCGTGGTCCGAAGGCCGCGCGACTCGAGCACGAGCATCACGACGCAGAGGACAGCGAGGATGGCGATGATGAGCCAGGACATGGGGGGCGAAGTGACGGAGAGACGTAGTGACGAAGAGACGGAGAGACGGAGAGATGAAGTGATTCGTCGCCACGCTGCGACGAAGTCGCTGGTCTCTCACGGGGCGAAGCTAACCGATCGATCGATCGAACTCGACACGCCTCGCAGCCCTTCGCACAATGCCCCGCGGGATGTCCCTTGACGCGACCGCGAACATCGTCTGCCCGGGCTGCAGCTACGACCTGCGCGGGCGGGCGAGCGACCGATGTCCCGAATGCGGACTCAACGTGGCGGGCATCGAATCGTGGAAGAGCGGGATACCTTGGCGCGGAGCGACGCGGATCGACTTCCTTGATGTGTTCTCAACGATGTGGGCGGTCGTCGCCCGGCCGATCAGCGCTATCGAACTCTCGAATCCAGCGAATCTTCGACGCTCGCGTTGGTTTCGCGCGATCATGGTGCCTGGCGTAGCGATGGCGTGCTTCCTGGGAGCCGCGCTCGCGAGGCCCGAGACGCTGTTGGGTGTCTCGGAGTTGGGAAGCTCATCCCAAGCCTCTGCCGATGTCGCTCTTCCGTTGAACCTGATGCGGTCAGGTCAAGCGGGACCGGTCATCAGCAATGAGTGGGTGCTTGTGGTAGCAATATGTTCGCTCGCATGGGCCGCGTGCGCTACGGGTATACCGTTCTTCTGGTTCTACGATCGATCGCGATCGGACGACCACAACGCCCGCGCGATCGATATCGCAAACTACCTGTCGGGCACGCTCTGCGCAGCGAGCTTGGCATCGATCGGCGCGGCAATGACCACTGGGCCACTCGTCATCATGCTTGGCGGCGAGTGGATGCTACGCTACATCGGAGCTCCACTGTTGTTGCTGGTCTGTCTGCCGATTGGATGGCTTTTTTCGGGATGGCGTGCCGCTCAATGGCTCGCCGCGGTGAACAATGCCAGCCTTCGCAAACGCTTGAGCCTGCTACTCGGGTGGCCCGCCTGTCTCGTGTGCCTGTTCTACCTCTGGCACGTGCTCGTGCCGTGGATGATCGGGTTAGGATGGATCATGGCGCGGTCGTGGTAGGCTGACTTGTCGCCATCGAGATCAGGGGCGGCGTCGAACCATCGGACAAGCGCGGAACAGACGCCAGATACTGTGGCACAAGCTCGTCGACCGACGCGGGAAAATCGCCGGCATGATCCGCTCGGTACAGCATGACTGCGATCAGCACCACAGCACGCTGCCTGGCGTCGTCTTCGCTCGCCCGCTCCTGCACCTCATGCATGGTCCACCCCTGAAGATCGTAGATCGACGGTATGCCGAGCCCACTCAGGCGCCGAGCCCACGCGGCATCCTCATCGGTGGGCTGACGGCCGGTGGTGCTGTGGTACACGTTCAGCAAAAGCGACTCGCGCCGGGCATTCTCAAGCGGGGCCAGCGTTGGGCTGCGGGAGAGGCTGAACATCACGTCCTGCAATTTCGTGACCGACGCCCACGTCGCTTGCAGTTGCACCTCTCTTCGTTGTGACTCGTCTGAGCTCACGCGGCGCTGAAGGTCGAGCATGAGGTGCCGCCAACGGGCAAGGTCATCAGCCCGAACCGAATCCCCGGCACGTGCGCCTACCGCCGCTGTGATCCACTGATCGCTTCGTTTCCACATGCCGTTGGCGGGCGCGCGCTCGTTCAAGGCATCGATGATCCACGAAGCTTCTTCGAGAAGGTGAATAGCTTCGGACGCGGACGCTGAGTGCGCATCCAGCGCAAGTTGTTGGGCGAGCCCCTCGCAAAGCAGTATGGCGTCTGGCTCATCGAACCCGTTCGGCAGCGCCACTCGCCAGGACCGGTCCGGCCGACGCATGGCCTCGGCGAGCATCGCTCTACCGATCGTCGACGCGCGTGGCACCGTTGCCAATCGCGGCCAGCTACGCCAAGAAACCACGGGCTCGCCGTACTCGAATCGGAAGTCGATCCACGCAGTCGCTTGGAGGAGCCCAGCGATCTGGTTTCGCTCGGCAGAAACGATCGGCTGTTCGAGAAGCTTCGCGTCGATGACGACGCCGCGCTCGCGCAGCCACGCCTTGCGAGCCTCAAGCCGAGCGGCCATGTGGTAGCCCCACGCGATGCGCATCGCCATCAGCAGCGCCGCCGCAACGATGAACGCCGCGGTGAGGCGTTTCGTCCACCAGAACGGCCGAATTGGCGAGTCGCGCGACGAAGACATGCGTCAATCGCGAATCATACCCGCTCACCTCGATGACTGGTCAGCGATCAAACGACGAGAGCCGCGGGCATCGCGCCCGCGGCTCTCGTGTGCTGCTCAACCGTCGAATCTTCGATCGCGATCAGTCCAGGTTCATGCTCATCAGGAACTGCGCGTTGCTCGGCACCTTCTCCAGCCGGCCCTTCAGTAGCTCGACCGCTTCCACCGGGTTCATGTCGCTCAGGACGCGACGCAGGCGGTAGACCAGTTCGAGTTCCTTGCGGTCCATCAGCAGTTCTTCACGGCGAGTGCCGGAGCTGTTGATGTCGATTGCGGGGTAGACGCGGCGGTCGACCAGACGGCGGTCCAGGTGCAGTTCGGCGTTGCCGGTGCCCTTGAACTCTTCGAAGATGACCTCGTCCATCTTGCTGTTCGTGTCGACCAGCGCGGTGCCGAGGATCGTCAGCGAGCCGCCGCCTTCGATGGCGCGGGCGGCGCCGAAGAACTTCTTGGGCTTCTGCAATGCGTTCGCGTCAAGACCGCCGGAGAGGATCTTTCCGCTGTGTGTGATCTCGGCGTTGTGCGCGCGGGCGAGACGCGTGATCGAGTCGAGCAGAATCACGACGTCCTTGCCGAACTCGACGAAGCGCTTCGCCTTCTCGATGACCATGTCGGCCACCTGCACGTGACGGGCGGTGGGTTCGTCGAACGTGCTGCTGACGACCTCGGCCTTCGTGTTGCGCTTCATGTCAGTCACTTCTTCCGGTCGCTCGTCGACCAGAAGCACGATCAGGATCACTTCCGGGTGGTTCTTGCTGATCGCGTTCGCGATCTTCTGCATGAGCACCGTCTTGCCGGTGCGCGGCGGCGCGACGATCAGCATGCGCTGACCCTTGCCGATCGGCGTCACCAGGTCGACGATCCGCATGTTCAGGTCCTTCGGGTCGCTCTCCAGCACGATGCGCTTGTTGGGGTGCAGCGGCGTGAGGTCTTCGAAGTTCGTGATCTCGGTGATGCGCTCGGGGTCCTCGCCGTTGATGGCCTCGACGCGGAGCAGCGCGAAGTAACGCTCGCTCTCCTTCGGCGGACGAATCTGACCCTGCACGACGTGGCCGTTACGCAGGCCGAAGCGGCGGATCTGGCTCGGGCTGACGTAGATGTCGTCCGGGCACGGGAGGTAGTTGTATTCGGGCGAACGGAGGAAGCCGAAGCCGTCGGGAAGGATCTCCAGCACGCCTTCGCCGAACATGAGCCCGTTCTGGCGGACCTTGGCGCGGAGGATCTGGAAGATCAGGTCCTGCTTCTTCAGGCCCATGTAGTCCTGGATGCTCTCCTCGCGGGCGATCTCGTGGAGCTTGTCCACCTCGAGCATCTGCAGGTCTTTGATGTACAGCTTCTGCTGCTTGACCTGTTCGTAGCGGGCGTTGGTCTCAGCGTCGATGGTGGCGACGTCGTCGTTGGTCGGCGCGGGGGCCGGGGCACGCGATGGGGCGGGCTCTTCGAGGTCATCGTCCTCGTTCGGGCCGATGCTCGTGGGGGCCGGCGGCTGGACAGGCGGGGCGGAGACGGCGGACGTGATCGGGTGATCGTCGAAGTCGTCGTCGTCGCCGCGGAGGTCGAGTTGGACGGGTTCCGGGGGCAGTTCGCGCGGCGCGCGGCCGCCTGGGCCGCGTTCGTTGCCGGAGCGCTCGTTGCCAGAGCGGGTGCTGTTGGATCGACGTCGGGGGGGTGCTTTCGCCATGATGATCGTGACCTCGCGGGGAGGCGTTGGAGGGAGTGATGTGTGCCCGCGCGGAGAACGCGGGGCGCTTTATGGGTCAGTGTTGAGTCGTGTGAACGAGGGTTTCGAGGGAGTGAGGAGGACGTTGCAAGGCCAGCGCTTGGCAGACGGCACTGCGACTGGCTGCGTAACGCACGCTTCCGCTCGAACCAACGAAACGGAACACGGTCGCGCACGCCAATTCGCGAGACGCCAGAAGCGTCAGCCCGCCGCGCCATGCTTCATGGAACGCGGTCCGGGGCCGAACGGAGGCAGAGACACGCTGCACACCGAGGACTGCTTGCTCGCCCTACGCACGGCCACCCGAGTCGGTCGAAACGCGATCCCTTTCCTGGCGCATCGGTGAGTCCGGCGGACGCAGCGGTAAGCGGGGAAGGCGTCGCAGGTGCAGGGCGACGCCTGATTCGATCGAGCGGGAAGACGGCACTCGCCTCAAACGCGGTAGCGTTGGACGGAGCAGCCAGACACGCAGATCAACCGGGGGGATTTCGACTGACGCCAGAATCATAGCCCCGCCGCGCGGGTTGGCAAGTCGCACGCGGGTAGTTTCGACCTGCCCGGCATTGTTGCACTCACACGAACAGATCTCCCAGCCCTCATCTGCGAGCCTATCGGTTCCTCGCGAAGCTCATCAATTTCATGACTTTACCATTGACTAGCCGCGCGCGGGGCACAAGATAAAGCTGAAGACGGAATGCTCCATTTTCGGCGCGATTGTCACGCCATGGTCCTCCGTCTTGCTCGGCCCTGAAAAGCCTGGAGAGATCTGTTTTGATTCGAGTTGCAGTTCCGCACGCGCGGAAAGCCCGCGGCGCAACTCGACCAAGGAGAATCTGCATGTCGTTCGCCCTTCGTACTCGCACCGCTTCGATTGCCATTGCTGCCGCCGCTTCTGTCTGCCTTGTGGGGTCGGTTCAAGCTGCACCGTTTGTCCCAAATTCCATTGCTGTGTACCGCGTCGGCACGGCGGGCGGATCGCTCGGCACTTCCGCTGCGCCGGTAAGCATCGACTTTTACGGGGCCGCCGGTGCGCTCGCGAACACGATCGCCCTGCCGACGACTGCTTCCGGTTCGAATCGCGCGCTGGTCGCCCAAGGATCGGCCAGCAACGAAGGCATGATGACTCTCTCCGGCAACGGTTCCTACTACGTGCTCGGCGGATACGACGTAGCTGTGGGTACCGCTAGCCCCTCCGGAACGACGCCGGCCATCTCGGGTACCACGGTCACCAACGGCCGCGTCATCGGCCTGATCAACGTCACGACGGGCGCGGTCGACACCAGCAACGTCTACGGCGACGTCGCCGGTGCGGTTCGATCGGCTTACTCGACCAATGGCACGGACTTCTGGATGGGCGGCGCGAGCGCTTCGCCGCGTTACGGCACTGCAGGCAGCAACACCACCACGCAGTTGTCCGGCGGCACGACCCCTGTGACGAACATCCGCTACCTGACCGCCGCCAACTTCGGCGCGGGCAATCAGCTCGTCGTCGGCCACGGCAGCGGCACGAACTGGACGCGCCCCGCATTCCTCGGCACCGGCATGCCCACCACGGCGAGCCAGTACGCCGACATCCCCGGCCTGCTGAAGCAGACCGGCACCAGCCCCAACCTGATCGTCCCCGCGCCCAATCAGATGCTGTTCCTCGACTTGTCGTCGAGCGTCGCCGGCGTGGACACGCTGTACTACGCCGATGACGGCTCGAACTTCGCCGGCATTAACAAGTTCAGCCTCGTCGGCGGCACCTGGGTGTCGAACGGCGTCATCGGTTCCGGCACCGCCCTGCGCGGCCTCACCGGGTACGTCGACCCGAGCGGCAACGTCAACCTCTTCTCCGCCAGCGCCTCGACGCTGTACGGCACCATCGACTCGACTGGCTACAACGGCGCGGCCTCGGCGTCGCTGTCGACCCTTGCGACCGCGGCGTCGGGCACGGCGTTCCGCGGCTTGGTATGGGTGCCGGAACCCACGTCGCTGGCCACGCTCGGCGTCGTCGGGCTTGCCGCACTGCGTCGCCGCAGTCGGTGAGCGAGCCGAGCCGCTTCGATCCGAGAGAAACCCAACCCAGAAAGCCCCGGCCGCCCGCCGGGGCTTTCTTGTTTGGCTGACGACGGCATGCCGTCCTCGTCCACCTTTCGCGCGGCATTCATGGAGTCTTAACAATCGGTCCTAACAATTCCGCTCCCGGCGGCGTGCCGGGACCAGCTGGCTGGCCCCGATTCCGGGTCGGCGCTCGTTCATTCTCTCGAGAGAGGAAACCCCGCAATGCTCACGTCGCTCCTTCGCAAGTCCGCGCTGACGGTCGTCGCCGTCGCGCTCTCGTTCGCTTCGGCGGCCAACGCCGAGGTCAAGCTCCAGGGCGCCGGTGCCTCGTTCCCCAACCCGCTCTATCAGCGCTGGGTTGCCGAGTACCAGAAGGCCCACCCGGACGTGAAGATCGATTACCAGTCGATCGGCTCGGGCGGCGGCATCAAGGCGATCACCGAGAAGACGGTCAGCTTCGCCGGCTCGGACGCCCCGCTCGGCACGAAGGAAATCACCGCCCTCGGCGGCGAAGCGGCCGTCGTCCAGGTCCCCGCCACCGCGGGCGGCGTCGTCCCCGCCTACAACGTCCCCGGCAACCCCGACCTCAAGTTCACCGGCGAACTCCTCGCCGAGATCTTCTCCGGCAAGGTCACCAACTGGAACGACGCCAAGATCAAGGAACTGAACCCCGGCGTCACCTTCCCGGACAAGGCGATCACCATCGCTTACCGGTCGGACGGCTCGGGCACCACGTTCGTCTGGACGAACTACCTGGCCACGCAGAGCGCCGCGTTCAAGGAAACGATCGGCATGGGCAAGCAGGTCCAGTGGCCCGTCGGCCAGGGCGGCAAGGGCAACGAGGGCGTCTCCGCCATCGTGCAGCAAACCGAAGGCGCGATTGGCTACGTCGAGGCCAACTACGCCACCGCGAACAAGATCACGTTCGGCGCAGTCAAGAACAAGGACGGCCAGTTCGTGAAGGCTTCGCCCGAGTCGGTCAGCGCTGCTGGCGCGGGCGCCGCGGCGAAGCTCACGGGCTCGCTCCTGAAGGCCGACATCTGGAACCAGGCCGGCGAGAAGGCCTACCCGGTCAGCTCGTTCACCTACCTGATCGTCTACAAGGACCTGAACAACCTGAAGAGCAAGGAAGAAGCCCAAGCCCTCGTCGACTACCTGCACTGGGCGGTCACCGACGGCCAGAAGATCGCGCCGGAACTCGACTACGCCCCGCTGGCCCCGGAAGTGGTCGCGAAGGTCGAGGCGGCCCTGAAGGAACTGAACTACAAGGGCGAAGCCATCGCCCCGTCGCACAAGATGTGAGTGCGTTCGCGCTCCTCGTCATCGCTACGCCGTGACACGAATTGTCGGCGCAGCGAAGATGTCGGAAAGCGTACTGATCCGCAGGGCCGCGACCTCGAAAGGGGTCGCGGCCCCTTGTGCGAAGGCGAGTCGACCGAATTGACGGACGGATCGCTCGCCCATCAAATCCAACTTCTGCCCGATCGACGCGTCTGCGGAACTCCGCATGCCTGACACCGCCCCACCGCCCGGCCCCGCATCCGCCCCGTCGCCGGCCCCGCGCCGCCGACGCCGCCGCACGCCGGGCGACGTCGCGCTCAGCCTTGCCTCACGTTCGTCTGCCCTCCTCATCATCCTGATGATCGGAGCGCTCATCTTCATCCTCGCCCGCTCGGCGATGCCTTCGATCCGTGAGTACGGGCTCAAGTTCATCACCACCACCGAGTGGCGCGCCAACGACCTCGAAGTCCCCAAGCGCGGCCCCGACGGAAAGATCGTCTTCGAGGACGGCGAGGCCGTCATGGAGACCAAGCCCGCCGTCTTCGGCGCGCTGCCCGTCATCTACGGGACCGCCGTCAGTTCGGCGATCGCACTCGTCTTCGCCGTCCCACTCAGCTTCGGCGCGGCCCTCTTCCTGACGCGGCTCGCCCCGAAGTGGATGGTCGGGCCGGTCTCGTTCCTGATCGAATTCCTCGCGGCGATCCCTTCGATCGCGTACGGGCTGTGGGGGCTGTTCGTCCTCGCGCCGCTGCTGCAACACGGCATCGAACCGGGCATCGAAAGCCTGCTCAGCTCCGTTCCAGGCGTGCAGTGGCTCTTCATGGATAAGGGCAGACCGGTCCCGCTCACCGGTCGCGACATGCTGTGCGGAGGGCTCATCCTGGGCGTGATGGTGCTCCCGATCATTACGGCGATCAGCCGCGACGTGCTGCGTGAGGTGCCCCGCGCCCAGATCGAAGGCACGCTCGCCCTCGGCGCGACGTGGTGGCAAAGCGCTTGGGAGACGCTCCGCTACGCCCGGGCCGGCCTGTTTGGCGCGGTCATGCTCGGCCTTGCCCGCGCGTCGGGCGAGACGATGGCCGTCACCATGGTCATCGGGAACAACAATCAGATTTCAGCGTCGCCCTTCGCACCGGCGCAGACCATGTCGAGCCTGCTTGCGACACAGTTCGCCGAGGCGTCATCCGGCCTGCACCGCTCGTCTTTGGTGCTCGTCGCACTCATCCTGCTGATCATGTCGCTCGCGTTCAACGTGGTGGCACGATTCCTCTTCGTCGGAAAGGGCTCGACCAGCGCGGCCGCCCACTGAATGTGACTGACCGACCGATGACTTCCACCGCGATCCAACCCCCGCCCGCATCGCCCCGCACGGGCCGACCCCGCGACGGCGCATCCGCCAAGCCGCTCCGCGTCCGGCTCGCGCAGCCCATCAGCAAGCTGATGGTGGGCATCTGCTGCGCGTTCACCGCGTTCATCCTGCTGGTGCTCGCGTGCGTGACGGGCTACCTGCTTCTCCTTGGCGCAGGGTCGCTGTCGATCGATTTCTTCACGAAGGTCCCGACGGGCGACGTCGCCAACCCCGGCGGCATGCTGCACGGCATCGTCGGCACGCTCATGCTCACCGGCATGGCGTCGCTGGTCGGCATCCCGCTCGGCGTGCTCGCGGGCATCTACCTCTCTGAGTACGGCGCGGGCACACGGCTCGCCACGGTGATCCGGTTCGTGGCCGACGTGCTTGCAGGCGTGCCGAGCATCGTCGTGGGCATCCTCGGTTACGAACTGCTGGTCGTCCCGCTCGGCCGATACAACGGGTACGCCGGGGCGTTCGCGATGGCATTCATCATGATTCCGATCGTGACGCGCACGACGGAGGAAATGCTCCTGCTCGTGCCGCGCAGCTACCGCGAGGCGTCGATCGCGCTCGGCGCCAGCAAGGCGAAGACCATCCTGCAAGTGGTGCTGCCCGCGGCGACGGGGTCGGTCATCACGGGCGTCATGCTCGCGATCGCCCGCGTGGCCGGCGAGACGGCACCGCTGCTGTTCACGACGCTTGGCAGCCGGTTCCTCACGACGAATCCGAGCGAGCCGTTCCCGTCGCTCACCGTGCAGATTTACCAGTACGCGACGGGCCCGTACCCGGAACAGAAGCGGCTCGCGTGGGCCGGCATCCTGGTGCTGATCAGCATGATTTTCGTCATTAACGTGCTTATCCGTACCGCCGTCCGTAAACGCTGACCTGTCACAGGCCGGGACGCGCAGGCGGTCCCGACATCGTCTAGAATCGCTTTCCGATCGAACGAGTAGGAAACCCCGCACATGAGCGCCACGGCTTCGACGATGCCTCACTCGAACGCACAACATCACGGATCGGGCAACGGATCAGGCCTGCCCGTGACCGCGTCGATCCCCACTCCGACGACGGCTGCGGGCGTCGTGCCGGTCACGAATCCGTACTCCGCGCTCGTCCGCCAGAACGCCGGCCGGGCTGATGCCGCCGACGCGGCCGCCGGTCCGACCGTCCGCATCGCCGACTTCAACAGCTGGTACGGCTCCCACCACGCCCTCAAGCGGATCAATCTGTCGATCCGCCGAAAGATGGTCACCGCGTTCATCGGCCCCAGCGGCTGCGGCAAGTCCACGCTGCTCCGCTGGATCAACCGCATGAACGACCTCATCCCCAGCGCACGCGCCGAGGGGATCCTGGAGATCGACGGCGAACCCAGCCTGGGCCCCGACGTTGACGTCGTCGCGCTACGCAAGCGTGTCGGCATGGTCTTCCAGAAACCAAACCCCTTCCCCAAGAGCATCTTCGACAACGTCGCGTACGGCCCGCGTCTGCACAAATCGCTCAGCCGCAGCGAACTCGCTGGCATCGTCGAACGATCCCTCCGGAGCGCTGCGCTCTGGGAAGAAGTGAAGGACCGCCTGCACCAGAGCGCGCTCGGCCTGTCCGGCGGTCAGCAGCAGCGGCTGTGCATCGCCCGTGCGATCGCCGTCGATCCCGAAGTGTTGCTCATGGACGAGCCGTGCAGCGCGCTCGACCCGATCGCCACGGGCAAGATCGAAGACCTGATCTACGAACTCCGGCAGACCTACACGGTCGTCATCGTCACGCACAACATGCAGCAGGCCGCCCGCTGCAGCGACTACACGGCCTTCATGCACCTCGGCGAACTGATCGAGTTCAACGACACCACGACGATTTTCCAGAACCCGGGCAACAAGCAGACCGAGGCGTACATCACGGGAAGGTTTGGCTGACGCCGCGATTTCGAATTGCGAATTTCGAAATGCGAATTGATGAGGGGCGCGCTGATGCTTGGATTTAGCGTCTAGCGCCGTAAGGTAGTGGGCGAAGAGTGCGAGCCGCGATGTCGCGAACGGATTTCGCAATTCGCAATTCGCATTTCGCAATTCGCCATCCGCCATGCCCCTCCTCTGCCTCTACTTTCAGGTCCATCAGCCGTACCGGCTTCGTCGGTACAGCGTCTTCGACACCGACCCCTTCTACTTCGACGACCTGAAGAACGCCGAGATCGCCCGCAAGGTTGCCACGAAGTGCTACCTGCCGTCCAACCGCTTGATGCGGCGGCTCATCGAACGTCATGCGGGGCGATTCAAGATCGCGTACAGCATCACCGGGGTCGCGCTCGAACAATTCGAGAAGTACGTCCCCGAGGTGATCGAAACCTTCAAGGAACTCGCCCAGACCGGTCACGTCGAGTTCCTCGCTGAGACGTATCACCACTCGCTCAGCTCGCTCTACAGCGAGACGGAGTTCCGCGCGCAGGTGTCGCTGCACACCGAAACGATCCACCGGCTGTTCGGCCAGAAGCCGCGCGTCTTTCGGAACACGGAACTCGTCTACAACGACGCGCTCGGCTTGCTCGCGAGCCACATGGGCTACGACGCGATCCTCGCCGAGGGGGCCGATCACGTGCTCGGCACGCGAAGCCCGAACGTGGCGTACAGCGTGCCGCACGCGCCGAAGATGAAGGTGCTGCTGAAGAACTACCGGTTGAGCGACGACATCGCCTTCCGGTTCAGCAACCGCGCCTGGGCGAACTGGCCGCTGACGGCGGAGAAGTTCGCGTCGTTCGTCGCGCAGCAGAACATCGACGACGGCAAGCCCCACTCCGTGAACCTGTTCATGGACTACGAGACGTTTGGCGAGCACCAATGGGCTGACACCGGCATCTTCGAGTTCCTCGAACACGTGCCGGCCGAACTGCTGAAGGACCCGCGGAACAAGTTCGTCACGCCAAGCGAAGCCGTCGCTCAGCTCACGGCGACCGAGCCGCTCGAGGTTCCGCACCCGATCAGCTGGGCCGACACCGAGCGCGACCTCTCCGCGTGGCTCGGCAACGCGATGCAGTCGAACGCGCTGCACGAGCTGTACAAGCTCGAGAAGCCGCTCCTGGCGCTAAATGACGCAAGCCTGATCTCCGACTGGCGTCGCCTGCAGGCCTCCGACCACTTCTACTACATGTGCACGAAGTACTTCTCGGATGGAGACGTCCACAAGTACTTCAGCCCGTACGAGAGCCCCTACGACAGCTACATCAACTTCATGAACGTGCTGGACAACATCAACGCACGGCTGAAGCAGAACTGATCTCGCCAGCGGCGATCACTGCTCTGCTTTGCGCGGACGATTCCCGCGGCAGACCAGTCCACGATTCAAATACTGAAGTCTTCGACCATCACGCGCTGCACGTTGGGCGTGAGGTAGATCGCCTTGCCCGGAGCGAGCGCGAGCAACCGCGCGCGGTCGTGCGGCACGAGCACGACGACCGGCTGGCCGCCGGCGTCGATCGCTTCCACGCGCGCCGTCGGGCCCGCCGCATGGAGCGAGCGGACGGTCGCCGGAATGGCGTTATCGCCGGGCACGACGTCGACGGTCAACTCGTGCGGGCGAACGAGCAATCGAGCGCTCGCGCCGTCCGTCGCCGTGCCGGCCGCGAGTTGCATGCCGGGGCCGAACACCGCCCGGCCGTTCTCGATTCGGCCGTGGAACAAGTTCACCTGGCCGAGGAACCGCAGCACGAACTCGTTCGCCGGGTGGTGGAACACCTGCTCGGGCGAGCCGACCTGCTGGATCTTCCCCTTATCCATCACGACCACCTGATCGGCGACTTCCATCGCCTCTTCCTGGTCGTGCGTGACGAACACGCTGGTCACGTGCAGCTCGTCGTGAAGCCGCCGAAGCCACGCGCGAAGCTCTGCGCGAACGCGCGCGTCGAGTGCGCCGAACGGCTCGTCGAGCAACAACACTTTCGGGCGCACAGCGAGCGCGCGGGCCAGCGCGACGCGCTGCCGCTGCCCGCCGGAGAGTTGATTCGGAAATCGCCTGTGCAGGCCCTCCAACTGGACGAGCTTCAGCAGCTCGTGGACGCGTTCGCTGATCTCGCTGCGGCTCGGGCGTTCGGATCGCTTCTTCACGCGCAGGCCGAACGCGACGTTCTCGAACACGCTCATGTGCTTGAAGAGCGCGTAGTGCTGGAAGACGAACCCGACGCCGCGATTTCGCACGTGCGCGTCGGTAACGTCCTCGCCGAAGAATCGCACGTTGCCCGTCGTGTCGTCTGGCGATTCGAGCCCCGCGATGATGCGGAGCAGCGTCGTCTTGCCCGACCCGCTCGGGCCGAGCAGCGCGACGAGTTTGCCCTGCGGGATGTCGAGCGAGACGTCGTCGAGCGCCTTGAAAGTGCCGAACGTCTTGCTGAGGTTGCGGACGACGATGCTCACGACTCTTCCTCCTGCGACCGGTTCGCCGCGATGCGCCATTCGATGAGCGTCTTCGCCGCCAGCGTCAACAATCCCAGGAACGCGAGCAGCGACGCCACCGCGAACGCCGCGACGAAGTTGTATTCGTTGTAGAGGATCTCGACGTGCAGCGGCATGGTGTTGGTCTTGTTCCGGATGTGGCCGGACACGACGGAGACAGCGCCGAACTCTCCCATCGCGCGGGCGTTGCACAGGATGACGCCGTACAGCAGTGCCCACTTCACGTTGGGCAGCGTGACGCGGAAGAAGGTTTGCCACCCGGTCGCGCCGAGCGTGAGGGCTGCCTCTTCGTCCGTCGTGCCCTGCTCCTGCATCAGCGGGATCAACTCGCGGGCGACGAACGGAAACGTCACAAAAATCGTCGCCAGCACCAATCCGGGCACCGCGAAGATGATCTGCACATCGATCGACTTCAGCCACGGTCCGAGCCAGCCCTGCAGGCCGAACAGCAGCACGTAGACCAAGCCCGACACGACGGGCGACACCGCGAACGGCAGATCGATCAGCGTGATGAGGATCGACTTGCCGCGGAACTCGAACTTCGCGATCGCCCACGACGCGGCCAGCCCGAACACGATGTTCAGCGGCACCGCGATCGCCGCGACGATGAGCGTGAGCTTGATCGCGTGCAGCGCGGCCGGGTCGGCGAAGCTCTTGAAGTAGAGGCTCGTCCCCTTCCGGAACGCTTCCGTGAAGACCGCCACCAGCGGCAGCACCAACACCGCCGCGAGAAAGACGACCGACAGCACGATCAACGGCCAGCGGATCCAGAACGGATCGCGTGCGGCTCGGCGCGTGCCAACGGTGTGTCGAGCGAGTCCGATTGCGCCGGCCATGTTACGCGTCCCTCCGCTGGTGCCGGCTCGCCCAGTATTGCAGCAGGTTGATCGTCAGCAGCAGCACGAACGAGACGGCGAGCATCACCGTCCCGATCGCGGCCGCACCGGCGTAGTCGTACTCCTCCAGTTTCGAGATGATCAGGTGCGGCGTGATCTCCGTCCGCATCGGCTTGTTCCCGCTGATGAAGACGACCGACCCGTACTCGCCGACCGCCCGCGCGAACGCGAGCGCGAAACCCGTCAGCAGTGAAGGCAGAATCGTCGGCACGATGATCCGCAGAAACGTCTGCCACCGGTTCGCTCCGAGCACAGCGGCGGCTTCTTCCACTTCGGCGTCGAGGTCTTCCAGCGCCGGCTGCAGCGTGCGGACGACGAACGGCAAGCCGATGAACGTGAGCGCGATCGTCACGCCGATCGGCGTGTAGGCGAGCTTGATGCCCCACTCGTTGAACCACGAGCCGACCCATCCCTTCGGCGCGTAGATCGCAGTGAGCGCGATGCCGCTGACGGCAGTCGGTAAAGCGAACGGCAAGTCGACGAGCGGCTCGATCAATCGCGTCAGGATCGAGCGATACCGCACAAGCGTCCAAGCGACGATGAAGCCGAACACCGCGTTGATGCTGGCCGCGATCGCGCTTGCGCCGAAGGTGATCTTGTAACTCGCCACCACGCGTGGCGACGTCACCACGTTCCAGAACTCGCCCCACGAATGGCTGAACCCCTTCAACACTAACGCCGCCAGCGGGATGAGGATCAGCAGGCTCAGGTACGTGATGGTGTATCCGAGCGTGAGGCCGAACCCCGGCAGCACGCGACGACGCCTTCGCGCGCGGCGCGGAGCGATCGGCATTAGCGGAGGTTGTCGAAGGTCGATCGACTGGCTCATCTGCAGGGCCGCGGACTATGCACTTCGAACGTTGTCCAGCAAACCGGACACGAGTTCGCGATCAGACGACGCGGCCGGGACGAGCCACTCAAGACTCGTCCCGGCGCGGTTGCACGCACATTCTCCCACTGCTGTGCGATTTACTTCGGCTGGTAGATCTGATCGAACGTCCCGCCGTCGCCGAAGTGCGTCTCCTGCGCCTTCTTCCAGCCGCCGAAGACTTCGTCGATCGTGAAGAGTTTGACGTCGGCGAACTGGCTCGCGTACTTCTTCGCCACCTCAGGATCGCGCGGGCGGTAGAAGTGCTTCGCGGCGATCTCCTGACCCTCGGGCGTGTAGAGATACTTCAAGTAAGCCTCGGCCGCCTTGCGCGTGCCGCGCTTGTCGACGTTCTTGTCCAGCACCGCCACGGGAGGCTCGGCCAGGATGCTCACGCTCGGCACGACGATCTCATAGCCGGCGTCGGCGAACTCTTTCTGAATCAGGTGCGCCTCGTTCTCCCAGCTGAGCAGCACGTCGCCGATCTCACGCTGGGCGAACGTGGTGGTCGCCGCGCGGGCGGCCGCGTCGAGCACGGGCACGTGCTGGTACAGCTCCGTCACGAACGCGCGGGCCTTCGACTCGTCCTTGTTGTTCTGCTGCAGCGCCCAGCCCCAGGCGGCAAGGAAGTTCCAACGCGCCCCGCCGCCCGTCTTCGGGTTGGGTGTGATGACTTCGACGCCGTCCTTGATGAGGTCGCCCCAGTCCTTGATGCCCTTCGGATTCCCCTTGCGCACGACGAATACGATCGTGGACGTGTAAGGCGACGCATTGTTCGGCAGCCGCGATTGCCAGTTCTCCGGGAGCAGCTTCGCCTTGCCGGCGATCGCGTCGATGTCGTACGCGAGCGCGAGCGTGACGACGTCGGCCTCGAGGCCGTCGATCACCGCGCGGGCCTGCTTGCCCGATCCGCCGTGGCTCTGCTGAACGGTGACGGTCTCGCCCGTCTCGGCCTTGTAGTGCTTGGCGAACGCCTCGTTGAATTCGACGTACAGCTCGCGCGTCGGGTCGTAGCTGACGTTGAGCAGTTCGACGTCCGCGCGGACGTTGGCTGAGACGGACGCGATCAGCGCCACAGCGCCGACGACGATGTTGCGAAAAAGCTTCATGGTGATTCCGGTTTTGAAGTTCGAGCGACAGACAACCCCGCCGCAACGGCACCGATCAACGGCCCGCACGGCAGATGGGAAGACAAAGAGAGGGAAGGAAACGCCGACGAGTGTTCAGCGACGACAACACGCTCGCCCCACCAGGCCGGCGGCTGCGGAAATGGGCTGACACGACATTCGATGGCTTGGCATGACGGCGGGCAATCTAATCGACGAACTGCGGCCGGTCAAGGCAAATTGAGCATTTCCTATATGCAACAAGGTGTTGGCTGTAAGTATTTATCCTTCAGCCGCTTGTGTATGCACTTTAGCCGATCCGGTTCTTTCAATGCGACGTCCGCGAGCCGCGCTGCCTCTTGCATGTCGCGTCACGCGTCACCGCTATACTCCCCGCATGCAGTTGCGCCCGCTCACGCCCGACGACCTGATCGGCCTCGCCGACATCGACGCCGTCATCGACTCGGCCGAGTACCTGCACGTCGAGCGAACGCCTGCGCTTGGCACAGCCGCCGCGCCCGGCGAGACCTTCGCCGCCTCGTTCCGCGTCGAACGCCGGCCCGTCCGAGAGAAGGCCGTCCGCGGAAACGCGGTCGATGACGACCTCCTCGCCCGCGTGAAGCTCGTCGTGAGCGGCGTAGAGGACGGCCTCGCCGTCGCGGCCGAGCACGACGGCCAACTCGTCGCGATGATCGTCGCGCAACACCTGCACGATCGAAACGTCGTCGAGGTGACGGATGTCAGGGTCGACTTCGACCGCCGCCGCGAGGGCCTCGGCACCGCCATGCTCTACCAGGCGATCAACTACGCCCGCGACCGCGAGGCCCGCGCCCTCCGCGCCGAGATCCCCAGCGACAACCTCCCCGCGTGCGCCCTGTTCGCCAAGACCGGCTTCGAACTGACCGGCCTCGACACGCACCGCCACTCGAATCACGATTTGGTGAAGGAGAAGGCGACGCTGCTGTGGTATCTGGCGGTGGGGTGACCGGCGCGCGACACGGCACCATGACCGAGGACAAACTACAATGCCGCGATCGATGTTCGAAAACACCCCGTTCGTATGCCTTGACTGCCGTAAGTCGTTCAGGCGTCACGGAAATCATCAGACCAACCCCTGTCCCGGCTGCGGCAATGAGTTGATCACGTTGCACAGCCGATTCAAGGTACCGCGGGCATCCGACGTCAAGCAATGGGAGAAGGTTCGCTATCTCGTGCAGCATGGATTTCGCTTCCGACCCATCTGGGATGAATCGGCCGGCAAAGTCGTGAAGTATCCGGCGACGCTTCGCGAAGCCATCGAATGGGTGGAGAAGTGGAAATCACTTGCGGAGAGTCGCGGAGGACCGACCATCACAGGCATCAACATCGTGGGCGGTCGGCCCGGGCTTACTGCCACCCAGATCAACGCGCGAGCGCGTGCGCAGCGGAGGCGTCGGTAGCCAGACTCAGCACAGAGCGTTGGCTGGCGGGTGGCACGGCTTTGTACTCATAGCTGTGCGAGAGCCAGAACGACAGCACAGGCATGAGTACATCCCTGTGCCACCCGACAAGACAGCGATTCCGGCTTCATCGTGGACGATGAGCGAAAGTCGCGGCAGACAAACTTTTAATGGAGCGAACGGTGCACATGATTCGCGAGTCATCGATAACTGACGGCACGTGCGGATCGTCTCTTCTTCAGATCGCACATTGCTTTGAACCGCTGCAATGGGTCACGCTGACATTTGCGGCCGAGCGAGTGGGGATTGAGATCACTGGGTCGGACACAACGATCCGCGAGGCGGGGACCGTGCACTACGACAACGCGCCCGAGTGGGCCCGATCTTGGGAATCATTCTGTCGCTTTGCGCTTCCGCTGGAGGGCTGCAGGAACGCCGTCTTTGACGGCACGTCGTACACCCACTCTGTGCTTGAGCACGGGCGCGAGACCTCTGTGAAGTGGCACAGTCCCAGCTGGCTAAAGAACCCACTTCAGATGACGGTGATCCGAGGCTACATGGAACTGGCCGAGACCGCGGGCCTGCGGCGACTCCTCCAGTTGTGGCGATCACCGGGGCGGGCAGCGATGCACTGGTAGCTGTGCGAGGACCGCAATGACAGCACAGGCATGAGTACATTCTTGTGCCACCCGACGACTCTTCAACATGCCGCCCGCCAGCGACCTCATCCTCCTCACCGCCCCGCCAATCACGTTCGCGCTGGTCATCGCGCTTCGGCGGTGGCGCATCGTGCAGGTGCTGGCGCTCATCATTGCCATCGTCGGAAGCTGGCTGATGATGATGAGCTACATGAACGCCGAAGTTGAAGAAATGCGACGACAGCAGGAGGCCCGCGAGGATCGCGGCGAGGTGCTCACGATGGAAGAGGCACTGTCCGACGGCACCGGCGAGAACGCCTCCGCCCTGCTCTGCGGCTGGCTGCCGGGCGTGATCGGTGCGTTGGTCGGCTTCAGTGTGGACTTCGCAATCGGGCGTCGAGCGGCTCGGCGGACGGGTGAGGGCGACGCGGGGACGGCACTCCATCGCAAGCCGCTTGCAACGATCGATTAGGCCGGTTCGCCGGACCGCGCAGCAGCCCCACTTTCCGAAACGTGGAGGGCGTCGCGGGAGCGACGCCCTCCAAATAACGTCGTAAATCCCGCCGCGGCAGTGACAACGCACCGTCACTCCCCGCCGATTTTCGGGCTGGATTTCATCTCGATCGCGTGCCCATACTGCGTGATGGCGAACCTCGCTCTTTGACAATCAACACACAGCAATGCCCTGCGCATTGGCAACACGCGGCGTCACGTTCTTGCGTGCGAATCGAGCGCAATCGAGCGCCATCGAGCGCTCGGCCGAAATGTCTACGGCAAGTCAGGCGTGCATACGACCGTATTCTGACGCGTCGAGATCGCGATCGCCGTGCAACGGCACGGGATTCGGCGCGGTGACATGTCAGGTTTTGTCAGGGTCATTCAAAGTATGGCTTACCCAGATCGCCGCGATCGCGTGCGGGGTCGTCTAACGCAGTAGTCGCGTGAAGAAGGCGTAGATGTCGTCCAGCCGGGATTCGTCAAGCGAGACGCGGTGCCCTCGTCCATCCGCATCCTCGGCGTACACGTGCTCGACCTTTCGCTCGGCGAGCGCGTCGCGCAGCTGGATCAGGCCCGCGCGGTACTCGGCGCTCTCGGCGTCGCTGGTGTTGAGGTAAATCGGGGCGCACTTCTCGGTGAGATGCGCTATCGCACCGTGCGCGAGCCAGCGGTCGCGGTTCTGCTCGAACGGGCCCCACGCCTTCTCGAAGCGGGCACGCATCGGGTCAGTCGCGGCGAGGCGCGAGTAGTCGTAGCGGTTGCCGTGGACGAGCGCGGCGTCGACGTCGCCCCGCCCGGCGAGCATCGCGGCGAACGGCCCGCCCCGGCTGAAGCCGATCGCGGCGACTTTTCGCGTGATCGGCAATTCGCCCGACAGCTTGCGAACGACGTCGATCGCGGCGGCGGCGCGGTCGAGCGAGTCGGGCATCGGGTCGTCGATCCCTTTGTACGGCGGCCGCACGGGGTGGTCGGCCATCGCGACGGCGAACCCGCGCATCGCGCCGCCGTCGAGGAGCGTGTCGCGGCAGAAGAGGAGCGAGTAGCCGCCCATGCGGTTGACGTTGTCGCAGGTGAACTCGACGAGCGTCGGCACCGGCGCGGCCGGGCTGGACGGATACGCGATGTCGAACGCGACCACGCGATCGCCGTCCCGGGCGAACTCGACGTCGCGACGCAGCGTGTATCCCGCGGGGAGGAGGTAGACGCGGTTCGCGTCGACCTTCAACTCGGTGGCGATGGACCGGTGCTTCACATCGGCGAGACCCGCGCGGATCGCGAGCAGTTCCTTCGGGACGCCGCCACGCGGGACGCCGACGGCGGCGTAGTCCATCTCGACGACGGCGACGCCCTGCTCGACGAGCCGTGCGATGATGACGTCATCCGCATCGCGCCCAACGCGCTCGAACGGAAACCCGCGCAGGTAGGCGACGGTCGGCCAGCCCTCCTTCGGCTGCGACGTGGCGGGCGTGTGGATGGCAATGCGGGTGGTCGGAGCGGTCGAGGCACGCGGCTCCTGCCGAGCCAGGGCGCACGACGAAAGGAGGACGCAGACGAGCGCGATGCAGAAGCGGATCACACTGAGAAGCCTATCGCGGGCCGGTTGAAGATTGGCGTGGAAGCGTTGAACATTCGGCGTGACGCAATGAGCCCCGGTTAATCTGCGAAGCAACCTAAATGAGTGACACGCTGACGAGTCTCTTCCGCTCGCCCCCCGCCCGCTTCCGCGGCGCGCCGTTCTGGGCGTGGAACGACAAGCTCGACGTCGACCAGCTGCTCAGGCAGATCGACGTCTTCCGCCGGATGGGGTTCGGCGGGTTCAACATGCACCCGCGGACCGGGCTCGCGACGGAATGCCTCGGCGACGACTACTTCCGCGCCGTGCGGGCGTGCGTGGACGAAGCCGCGAAGCTGGGCATGACCGCGTGGCTCTACGACGAAGACCGCTGGCCCAGCGGCTACGCCGGCGGCCGGGTGACGCGCGATCGGCCCGAGCTGCGGACGCGACATCTGCTGTGGACGAAGACGCCTTACGGACAGGGCGCGCCGCGAAAGAAGTCCGACTACACGACGGCCGTTCGCACGGAGAACGGTTCGCTGCTCGCGCGGTTCGCGATCGATCTGGTCGACGGTCGCCTCGCGTCGTACCGACGATTGGAGAACGGCGAGCCCGACTCATCCAGCACGTGGTATGCGTACCTCGAGACGATGGAGCCCAACGCGTGGTTCAACGGTGCGACGTACATCAACACGCTGCGCCGCGAGCCGGTGGAAGCGTTCCTGCGAGAGACGCACGATCGCTACGCGCAGCACGTCGGCGAGCAGTTCGGCAAGGTGGTTCCCGCGATCTTCACGGACGAGCCGCAACACGTGAAGAAGAGCACCTTCGGCAAGGCGACCGACACGCACGACCTCTTCATGCCGTGGAGCGACGACTTCGATTCGTCATTCGTTGATACGCTGCCCGAGCTGTTCTGGAATCTGCCCGGCGATGCGCCGTCTGCTGCGCGGTGGCGGTACCACAACGAGGTGGCCGAGCGGTTCGCGACGTGCTTCAGCGGCACGATCAGCCAGTGGTGCGAGTCGCACAACATCAAGCTCACCGGCCACGCGCTCGGCGAAGCCACGCTGCACGGCCAGACACGCGGCGGCGGCGAGGCGATGCGCACGCTCGCGCCGTTCCACATCCCGGGCATCGACATCCTGTGCGACAAGACCGAGTACGCGACCGTGCTGCAGGCACGGTCCGTCGCAAGGCAGTTCGCGCGCGAAGGCGTGCTGAGCGAGTTGTACGGCGTCACCGATTGGGACTTAGATTTCGCGAGCCACAAAGCGCAGGGCGACTGGCAGGCCGTGCTGGGCGTGACCGTCCGCGTGCCGCACCTCGCGTGGATGAGCATGCGCGGCGAGGCGAAACGCGACTACCCGGCGAGCATCTTCAGTCAGTCGCCGTGGTGGGAACGGTACGGCGTGGTCGAGGACCACTTCGCACGGGTGAACGTGCTGATGACCCGCGGCACGCCTCGTCCGCGCGTGGCGGTCATCCACCCGATCGAATCCGGCTGGCTCACGTGGGGCCCGGCCGAGCAGAACCGCGACGCGACGGCGCGACTCGAAGCGGCGTTCGAGAACGTGACGAAGTGGCTCCTGCACGGACTGATGGACTTCGACTATGCATCGGAGGCGCTCCTCGCGTCGCTGCCGGCGAGCGTCGAGAATCGGCAACTCGTCGTCGGCGCGATGCGGTACGACGCGGTCGTCGTGCCGGCGTGCATCACGCTGCGGTCCTCGACGCTGAAGCTTCTAGAAGCGATGCAGCGCGACGGGGCGACGGTGATCTTCGCGGGCGACGTGCCGACGTGCGTGGATGCGGCGGCATCGGACGCAGCGGCCAGGCTTGCCGCACGATCTGCACGCGTGGCGCTGACGCGCGACGAATTGCTCCGCGCGGTCGACCGATTCGCGGATGTCGTCGCGCTTCGTCCGGACGGCACGCGCGAGGACGCATTGCTCGTGTCGCTGCGAGATGACGACGGAACGGCGAACTTATTCGCAGTGAACACGGACCGCGCGAAGCCGCGGAGCGGCCAATTGCGCGTACGCGGTGCGTGGGATGTGACGCGGTTCGACACGCTCACAGGTTATGAGTCGCCGCTCGCTTCGACCGTCATCGACGGTTGGACGCAGTTCGCCTTCGATCTGCCCGCGCACGGACATTTGCTCGCGCGGCTCACGCCTGCGATGAATCGCATCGCGACGATCACCGCGCCGGCGAAGTGGGTCGAGCGGACGCGGCTCGCCGATCCGGTGCCGGTCACGCTGTCGGAACCGAACGTGCTGCTACTCGACCTGGCCGAGTGGCGATGGAACGACGAGGCGTGGCAGCCGCGGACGGAGGTGTTGCGGATCGACAACGCGGTGCGATCGCAGCTCGGGCTGCCGATGCGGACGGGGCGATCGGTGCAGCCGTGGGCGGATCGCGAGCCAGCACCGGTGCTCGGCACGCTGCAGCTGCGATTCACTGTCCGCTGCGACCACGCCGTCGCTCGGCCGAGCTTTGCGTTCGAACGGGTCGAAGGCATAGTGCTCGCGATCGACGGCACGCCCGTCGAACTCGTCGATGCGGGCCACTTCGTCGACGAATGCATCCGCGTGCACCCGCTGCCGCCGCTCGGCGTGGGCGAGCATTCGCTTGTGGTCTCGATCGACTTCACGCGGAAGAGCGAGCCCGAGGCGTGCATGCTGCTCGGCGACTTCGGCGTGCGCCTGGCCGGCTCGCACGCGGCGATCACCTCGCCCGTCCGCACGCTCGCGTGGGGCGATTGGACCCGGCAGGGACTGCCGTTCTACACCGGCAACGTGACGTACCACGCCACGCTCCCGCCGATCGCGACGCGGTCGCGACTGCACGTGCCGAAGTTCGCGTGCCCGCTCGTTGACGTCGTTCTCGATGGCAAGACGAAGCCGATCGCGTTCGCGCCCTTTATTGCCGAGTTGCCGCCGGGCGAGACGTCACGCCAGATCGACCTCGTCGCGTATGGCAACCGATTCAACTTGTTCGGCTGCGTGCATCATGCCGACGAGAATCTGTCCTGGGTCGGGCCCGCGGCGTGGCGCAGCACGGGCACGGCGTGGCAGGACGAGTACGCGCTGAAGCGGATGGGCATCTTGTCCGCGCCGATCATCGAGAGCGCGGGCTAAGGGTGGGCAGGATCACTTCGTCTCGGCCGATGCTGTGACGGTGATCGTGCGGACCTCGAGCGACTGTGCGGCGGTCTCGGAGTTGGTCGCGAGGAGCGACGTCACCGGCAGGACGAAGCCAACCGCGGCGACGACGGCCACGCAAAGCCCGACGGCGACGCGGGCGAACATCGGGGCGCTCTGGGCATCGAAGGGGTCGTCGACCTGGCCCTCGGGTGCGCCGGGGATGGCGACGGGCTTCGCGAACAGCGTGTAGACGATACGGAGGTAGTACGCCGCGCCGGTCGCGCTGTTGATGATCATGAAGATCGCGAGCCAGAGGAGCCAGGTGCCATTTTCGGCGTCGCCACTGTTGGCGAGTGCGGGCTCGATGAGGAGGTACTTGCCGACGAAGCCAGCGGTCAGCGGCAGGCCGATCAGGCCGAAGCAGGCGATGGCCATCGCCGCGCCGAGGATCGGGTGATCTCGGCCGACACCGGCGATGTCGTCGAAGCTTTCAGCGCCGCTCGCCGGGAGGCGGTACTTCTTGCCGTCGACGTTGATGGTCTGGCGGGTCGGGATGAGCGAGAGGACGCCGAACGACGCGGTGCTCGTGAAGCCGTAGATGGCGATGTAGAAGATGACCGCCTTCAGCCCTTCGATGCCGATGCCAGACGCGGTGCCGACGCCGCCCATGGCCATCACGGTCAGGCCGGCAAGGAGGTAGCCGGAGTGGCTCACGCTGCTGTAGGCGAGCACGCGCTTGACGTTGTTCTGCGTAAGCCCGAGCAGGTTGCCGAACGTCATCGTGAGTACGGCCATCACCCACAGCAGGCGTTCGAGCGTCTCGGGCACGTTGAAGGTGCCGCCGCCCAGGGCGAGCAGGAGCTTGATCTGGATGACGACGCCGACCGTCTTCGGCACGAAGCCGAGGATGGCGGTGACGGGCGTGGCAGCGCCCTGGTAGACGTCGGCGGCATACGCATGCATCGGCACAGCGGCGAGCTTGAAGCCGACAGCGATGATGACCAGCACGCCCGCGAGGAGCTCCCAAGCCGTGAGGATCGGAGCGCCATCCGCGCCCTTTGCTTCGTTCGCGAAGTGCGTCGCGATCTGCGTGATGTTGGTCGTGCCGGTCGCGCCGTAGAGGTACGCGAAGCCCATCAGCACCAGGGCAGCCGCGAGCGCGCCGAGGAAGAAGTACTTCACGCCCGCTTCCTGGGCCGCGGGCAAAGGCCGGCCGATGGCGACGAGGATGTACGTCGGGATGCTCGCCAGCTCGAGCGCCATGAACAGGACGATGAGGTCGTTCGCCTGCGGCGTCATGATGAGCCCGGCGAAGCTGAGCAGCATCAGGCCGAAGTATTCCGGGCCGTCGCGTCCCCAGTCGACGGTGCGGCTGCCGCTACCGTCGGCGTTGCTGGGGAAGTTCACCATGACGAGTAGCGCCGCGACCGCCAGCGCGATGACGCGCATAAAGCAGCTGAACGCCGTGATGCGGAAGTTGCCGAACGTGTCACGTGCGAAGCTGCTCGGGTCCGATGGCAGATTCACGTACTGCAGTACGCAGATCGTGAGCGCGGCGAGGATCGCTCCCAGAGAGATCACCGCCGCGAGTTGTCCGCCGACCCTGCCCTTGAAAAAGCCGGACAGGAAGAGCGCGCACGCGGCCACCACCAGCACGATCTCGGCGGCGAGGATGTTGAGCAGGTCCATTGGGAGGAAGAGGCGAGTGTCGCGTTGGGAAGTTAATCGATCAGGGCTGAGCGGGTGTACCCGCGGGTGCTGCAGCGGGTGCTGCGGGCTTCACGCCAGTCTGAGCGCGTCGGGGAGCGCGAAGCCGGTCGGATGGGTCGGATGAGCCGGATTCGTTCGAGTCGTCCTCGGCGGCGGCCTTCGTGGCACGTGTGGGCGTCGAATTGGAGATCGGTTCGACTACCGCCTCGGCGAGCGGGCGTACGGAGTCGAGCAACGGCATCGGACGGACGCCCATGATGATGACGAGCAGCGCGAGCGGCGCGAGGACGCCGATCTCGCGGATGCTGAGGTCGTCGCGGTTGTCGTTGGGGGTCTTTTCGGGGCCGAAGATGAGCTTGGCCACCATGTGCAGCATGTAGATCGCGCCGAGCAGGATGCCGCCGCCCGCGGTGATGACGTAGGCAAGGCCGAGGTGCTTCGCGGGGAGGACGCTCAGGATGCTGAGGAATTCGCTGACGAAGCCGTTCGTCAGCGGAAGGCCGATCGAGCTCATCACGAACAGCACGAAGAAGAATGCCAGCTTCGGCCGACCGCGACCGAGGCCGGACAGCAGGTCGAACCGGCGCGTGCCGAAGCGGGTCTCGATCATGCCAAGCATGAGGAAGAGCGCCGCCGTGCTGATGCCGTGGTTGAACATGTAGAGCACGGCGCTCTGCACGCCCATCGTGTTCAGGGCGGCCAGCGCGAGCATCGCGAAAGCAAGGTGGCTGATCGACGAGTAGGCGACAAGCGTCTTGGCGTCGGTCTGCACCCAGGCGACGAAGCCCGCGTAGAGGATCGCGATCGCCGCCAGTGCGGCCACCCACGCCATGAGGAGGCCCGGCCCCGAGTCGACCGTGCCGCTGGTCGCCGCGAAGCCCATCGGCACCGCGAGGCGAAGCATGCCGAACAAGCCCAGCTTAGCCAGCAGGCCCGACAGCAACGCCGTCAGCGGGGCAGGCGCCTGCGTGTACGTCACCGGAAGCCACGTGTGCAGCGGCACGAGCGGCACCTTCACGCAAAGCCCGGCCAGGAAGCCCGCGAGGATCCAAAACCGCACATCGGGCGAAAGCTTCTGCGCCGTAGACGCCATCGTGACGAGGTCGAACGACTGCGCCTGCGAGCTGAGGTACAGGATGCTCGCCAGCATGAAGAGCGAGCCGAGGAACGTGTAGACGAAGAACTTCACCGCCGCCCGGCGACGGTCGGGTCCGCCCCAGCCGCCGATGATGAAGAACGCGGGGACGAGCGAGACCTCGAAGAAGACGTAGAAGAGCAGCGCGTCGCGGGAGAGGAACGCCCCGTTCAGCGCGGCCGCGAGGAGGAGCATCCACGCGTGATACGGGGCGTGGCGATCCTTGATGTAGTTGAAGCTCGCCCAGATGGCGACCGGCACGAGCAGCCCGGTCAGGAAGACCATCCACGCCGCGGCCGAGTCGGCGACGAGGCCTGGCGAGAACTTGACGGGCGACTCAAGCGTGAAGGAGTCGCCGAGCGAGAAGCTGGCGACGAACTGATCAGCGTAACCGTCACCCTTCGGCTCCGTGCCCAAGACGTTGGTCAGCAGCACGAGCGAGAGCCCGAGCATCACAACGCCAACGCCGAGCGAGACGTGCTTCGCGAGCGAATCGTTCTTTCGCAGGAACGCCACGACCAGCGCGCCGACCACCGGCACGGCGAGCAGGAGCGGCAGGACGACGTTCTGCCCGGAAGAAGCGTCGGCGGAGACTTGGGCGAGCGTGGTAAACATGAGGCTGTCGAGTTCTCTTTTCGCTGGGTGCCACGACTAGTATTCAAGTCGTGCTTCGTTCCGTCACGCAAAGCGGCTCGACGTTTTCGAGCGTTCCACGACTTGAGTACAAGTCGTGGCACCCGATCACAGACTTCCTGGCTCGCTTCGCTTCTCTGCGTCCTCTGTGCCTCTGTGGCCAACCGTTACAGCACGAACACCACGCCCAGGATCACCGCGATCCCGATGATCGCCGCCAGGGCGTAGCCTTGCAGGTAGCCGCGTTGGATTGTGTTCTTCAAGATCAAGCTCTCGGCCGTCGCGACACCGGCGACGACGAACACGACACCGTCGATGATCCAGTCGTCAATCGTCTGCAGCACGCCCGAGCCGAACCGCAAGACGGCCACGAAGCCGTTGTAGAGCTCGTCGATGTACAGCTTCTGGTAGAGCCAGCGGCCGACGATGACGAAGACGCCCTGCTTTGCGAGGCTGTCGGCGAGCGGACGATTCGCGAGGTGGAAGAACCACGCGAGCGCGATGCCCGCGATGGCGATCGCGCCGCCAATGATGAGGCCGGACACTTCGACGTGGGCTTCACCCTTATCTTGTCCGAAAAGCAGCGCTGCCGACGCGAACTCAGCGGGTTGCGCGAAGTTGAACGCACCGGCGTTCTTCGCCGCCTCGAACCCTAGCTGGAACGAGCCACTTTGGCCGAGGAATTCGCCCAGCAGGTGCGGCTTGATCGGCCCGACGCCGAACGGCAGATTCAGCGCGCCCGCGAGCAGCGAGCCGATCGCCAGCAGCGCGAGCGGCGCGATCATGACGAGCGGCTCGTGGTTGTGGTGATGATCGGCGTGGCCGTGCGAATCGTGAGCGTCGTGCGCGTCGTGCGACGCATCCGCGGCGTGGTGGTCATCCGCGGCCGAGTTCGGGACGACGTTCTCGCCCCAGAAGACGCGGAAGTAAACGCGGAAGGTGTAGTACGCCGTCGCAAGCGCCGTCACCATCAGCAGCAGGCCGATGATCGCATGGCGACCGCTGGCGGCATGGATGATCTCGTCCTTCGACCAGTAGCCGGCCGTGACGATCGGGAAGCCCGCGAGTGCCAGGCAGCCGATGCCGCAGAGGATCGTGGTGATCGGCAGTTGCTTCCGGATGCCGGACATCTTCCGCAGGTCGAGGTGGCCGAGCATTGCGTGCATGACGACGCCCGAGCTCAGGAACAGCAGCGCCTTGAAGAACGCGTGCGTCACGAGGTGGAACACGCCCGGCACCGGGGCGTAACACCCGACGGCGACGAACATGAAGCCCAGCTGGCTGATCGTGCTGTACGCGAAGACCTTCTTCAGGTCGTACTGCTTGAGGGCGATCGCCCCGCCGAGCAGTGCGGTGATGCAGCCGACGATGGCGATGACGAGCATCGCGTCCTGATTCGCGGTGAAGACCGGCCCGCAGCGGGCGATCATGTAAACGCCAGCCGTCACCATCGTGGCGGCGTGGATAAGGGCGCTGACCGGCGTCGGGCCCTCCATCGCGTCCGGCAGCCAGACGTGCAGCGGGAACTGGGCGCTCTTGCCGAACGCGCCGAGCATGAGGCAGAACGGGATCAACTGGACAAGCCAGTGCTTGTCCTCGGGCACGGTCGTCTGCCAGCTGACGGCCATCTCGACGAATCCGGCCCCCGATCCGGAGCCGAAGTAGCTCACCGTGCCGAAACAGTACCATACCAGCATGATTCCGACGGCGAAGCCGAAGTCGCCGATGCGGTTGACGATGAACGCCTTCTTGGCGGCCTCGCGGGCGGCGGGCTTCTGGTAGTAGTAGCCGATCAGCAGGTACGAACAGAGGCCGACGCCCTCCCAGCCCAGGTAGAGCATGACGAGGTTGTCGCCCATCACGAGGCAGGTCATCGAGAAGATGAACAGCCCGAGATAGGCGAAGAACCGCCAGTAGCCCGACTCACCCTTCATGTAGCCGGCCGCGAAGACTGTGATGAGGAAGCCGATCCCGCAGACGACGCACAGCATGACCGCCGTGAGCGGATCGAGCAGTGCCCCGGCCGTGACGGTGATCGAGGCATCGCCAGAACCCGCGCTGAACCAGGTGAACCAGGTGTTGGAGAAGGTGAAAGTGGATTTAGCGTCGCTTAGGTGGCCAATTGCTGTGCCCTGATCAACAACAATGCTCTCTGCCGGCTCGACTTGCGACAGGAGCGAAACCATCCCGCCCAGCAGCACGAACGCCATCACTGCCGAGGCCAGCACGGAGGCCCAGATCGGCCAGTGGCTCTGGCCCTTCAGCACGTTCCGACCGAACAGCCCGACGACCATCGCCGCCACCAGCGGCAGGACGGGGATGAGCCAGGAGTTGTGGGTGACGAAGTCCATGAATGGGTGCAGTGGAGAGTTTGGAGTTGGGAGTGAGGAGAGAAAAATCGATCGAGCCAGCTAAGTCTCCACACTCCCCACTCCGCGCTCCTGACTATCCTCGTAGCGACCGCCACGCCTCCGCGTCCACCGTGTGGCGTTCGCGGAAGAGCAGGACGACCAGGCCGAGCGCCAGCGACGCCTCGGCTGCGGCGATGATCAGGATGAACAGAACGAACGCCTGCCCCGCCAGGTTGGCGTGGTAGGCCCCGAACGCCACGAGCGTGACGATCACGCCCTGGAACATCAGTTCGGTGCAGAGAAAGATGATGATGAGGTTGCGGCGGGTCAGGAACCCGATCAATCCGAGCGAAAAGAGGATCGCTCCGACGGCCAGGTAGTGCTGAAGCGCGATCTGCGTGAAGACTTGCATGCGTGGCCCCCGCGCCGGACCACAACCGCGCGGCCGAGCGGGGACGCGCAGAATAGGGGTGGCGTGGATGCGATGCAAGGAAGGCCGGGTGGCCCGACTGCGCTGTTGCACAAGCGGATGACGGTGTGTGGTCCCTCGCCCGCTTGCGGGGGAGGTCAGGTGGGGGTCGGCGGAAGAGCGCGATCGCGATCGAACGTCATCTAACTCGATCGAGCGGTGGCGCGACATCGAACCCCCACCCCAGCCCTCCCCCGCGAGCAGGGGAGGGAGCGGGAAGACGCTTCAATCGTCGTCCCGTCCCGCCCGCGTCTTCGCCCGCTGCACGGTCGACTTGCCGAACCGTTCGTTGATCTTGTCCAGCGCGGCATCCACCCGCTTCTGCTTCTCGTGCGTCGCCTGATCGAACAGGTCCAATTGCCGCGACTCAGCAAACTGAGACGCGGAGAACCCGATGAGCCGCAGCGGCGCGAGCTGCTGCGTGGCCCAGTGGTCGAAGATCGCGAGGGCGGCCTGCCACAGCTCGCTCGTGACATCGGTTGGCGTTCGCAGCGTCGCGCGGCGGGTGATCGTGTGGAAATCGGGCGACCTCAGCTTCACCTGCACCGCGCCGGCCAGCAGCGATTGTCTGCGTGTGCGCTCCCCTACCGCTTCCACCTGTTGTAGCAGCACGTCGCGCATCGCATCGACGTCGGCGAGGTCGTCGCCGAACGTCTGCTCGTGGCCGATGCTTTTCGCGTCGCGGTCGCACACCACCGGGCGATCGTCGCGGCCCCAGATCAGGTTCTTCACGCGCTCGCCCCACTCGCCGAAGAAGCGGGCATAGAACGCGTCATCCATGCCGCGGAGGTCGCCGATCGTCTTCACGTTCATCGACTCCAGCTTCCGCGCCGTCTTCGGGCCGATGCCCCAGACCTTGCCGACGGGGAGCGGGCAGAGCGTCGCGTCCAGATTCTCCGGCGTGATCACCGTGAGCCCGTCGGGCTTGTTCAGATCGCTCGCCAGCTTCGCCAGAAACTTGTTCGGCGCGACGCCCACGCTGGCGGTGAGTTGCAGTTCGTCGTCGATCGCTTCGCGGATCTGCTGTGCTGCGCCGGGTCCGTCGGTCTTCAAGGCTCGAAGGCTTCCGGTGACGTCGAGGAACGCCTCGTCAACGCTGACGGGTTGGATGTCGGGCGAGAAGCGTTCGAGGATGCCGAACATCTGCTTCGAGACGGCCGAGTATTTGCCGTACCCGCCGCGGACGACGATCGCGTGCGGGCAGAGCCGCAGCGCCTGGGCCATCGGCATCGCGCTTCGACATCCAAAGACGCGCGCCTCGTAGCTGGCCGTCGACACGACGCCGCGCTTGAGCCCGCCGCCCACGAGGACGGGCTTGCCGCGGAGCGACGGGTCGTCGCGCTGCTCGACGGCCGCGAAGAACGCGTCCATATCGACATGGAGGATAACGCGGCCCGGGTCGCTCACCACCCGAACATTAACCGCACACACGTCGTTCGACCACCGAATTGGCGTTTGCCACGGCGGACGGTTGGAATGCGCTGCAGATGAGCACGCCGGACCTCGCGCCCTACATCGAAGTGTTCGCGGCGGGCTTCACGCGGACGCGGAGCAGGACGCATCCGTACCTCATGCGACGCGTCGAGCCCGGCTTGTGGCACCTGCACGACGGCCCGCGCGGCGGACGCAATCCCAGCTACCGGACCGACGAGTGGATCGCGCACGGCATCGATCCGGCGAAGGAGGTCGAACGCGCGGAGACCGAATCGATCGGCCGATACGCCGTCTGCGCCGTCCGCAGCATGGCTGAGCCCGACGCACCGCTGCGGGCGGCGTACAAGTCGCTCGGCTTTCGCCTCGGCACGACTGAACCCTTCATGGTGCACGCGCTCGCGCTCATCCCACGCGTGACATGCCCAGCCCGCATCGAGCGCGTCGCGACCAGTGAGCTGAACGATGCCGTCACCCGCGCGGCCGGCAAGCGGCAAGCCACGCCTGACGATTTGAAGCCCGGCGGCGGCGTTCGCCTGTACGCCGCACTCGACGAAGGCGGCACGCCGATCGGCTGGGTGAGCAGCGTCGCCGCGTCCGGCGGGATGGCGTGGGTCTCGAACATGTACGTCGAGCCAGAGCACCGCCGAAGGCGGATCGGATCGGCGTTGCTCACGCATTTGCTCCGCGACGACAAGCGGGCGGGCCTACGAGCATCGGTCCTGCTGGCCAGCCACACCGGGGCGAAGCTGTACGAGTCCGTCGGCTACGAACAGGTCGGCGAACTGCTGCTCTACACGCCCGCGAAACGGCGTCGTGCAGCGAATTGACACCATCGGGCCGGCGCGGATGCTGCGGAGCCGTGTTCGGCTTCCGTCGCAACAAGTCCGACGCCTCGGCTCCCGCCCAGGAGGGGCCGCGCGTCAGCACCAAGATGTGCGTCGAGAAGTTCACGGGGAGATACCCGCACGTCGGGCTCTACGACTGCCGCGAGCGGAAGGTGTGGGTCTGCAAGCCGCTGAACGGCCAGGCCATCCGCACGAGCCACGCCGCCCTCATCACGGGCACTGACGATGCCACCGGCACGGTGTGGAAAGACCGCTTCATCTGCTTCTGGTTCTACACGCCAGACACCGGCAGCGGGCTCATCCTCGGGCACCCCATCGACTGGACGGACGCCCATCTGCTCGTCCGCGTCGACCCGCAGTGGGACTACGACCGCCAGCGTCTCATCCCGGCCGAGCTGTCCGACCAGATCGACGCCAACCTCGACCGCCAGCACCGGCACGGGGAACGGATCGCCGAGTTCTACCGTGCGATCGGGCTGACCTACGCCGTCTGCGTCCACTTCGTCGGCTCGCGGGCGACGGAGTCGATGTTCTACGCGAAGCGGATCGAAGCGAAGAAGTAGACAGCTCTAATCGCCGAATCTGAAATCACTTGCGTCAATCACCTATTTCTCCATAGATTTACAGATTGACAGCTCGTGCCGGGCCGCCTATTCTCCTCTTGCCATGTCGATCTTCATTCTGACGTGTCATCCCACCGCCTTCCGCGCCACGCACCTCGGCGCGATGTGTTGCTGCCGCTGAGCAGCCGACACCGTTTCTCCTCGTCTGACAACGCGAACCATCGCACGCTCGCCAGCGTGCCCGCTTTGGGATTGCCCGTCATGCTTTACTTCTTCTACGACCACCTCCTGAACGACGACCTCCGAGCCGAGCTCCTCTCCAGCGCTGACGAACTCCGCTCGGCCGACCGCGCGATCGCTCGGCACGTGCGCCTCCAGTTCCACGAACTCGACGACCGCTTCGACAGCGCCGTCCCCGACGTCGCGCCGGAGGCGAACAAGTTCGTCACGGGCGGCGTGATCGACGTTTCGCCGGACGTGCTCGCGGCGATCGACCGTCACTACGAAGCAGGCGGACGCCAGCGACGCCTGCGCGGCGTGTCGGTGCTTGTCCCCGGCGCAAGCGACTACCGCGTGGCCGTCACGCACGTGAGCGAGTCGATCGAATGGGTCGGCCTGTCGCCGACGCGCGAGTACGTCGACCTCATCGCGCGGGCCGCCTCGAAGGTGGGCGCGAGCGAGCGATACCTGCAGGAACTGCTGTCGTTCGCGCCGACGCGCGACCACCGTGCACTCACCAACGAGCAGGCCGTGCACGCCGCGTGAGCGGCGCAGCACTGGAGGGCGGCAGTCCTCAGACGCCGGAACGGGCTGACTACGCGCAACGCGGATCGACGACGCCAAGCCGTTCGAATCGGCTCGCGCCGATGTCGTCGGAGTACCGACGACCGGCGGCAGAGGACTGCCGCCCTCCAGTACGCGATTCCTTCACAACGTCAATTCACTCGGCTTTGCCGGTGCCCACACGTACTCTGCATCCGGCTCGCGCTCTTCGTTTTCGGCGCCGTCCGTCTCGCGGAGCAGCGTGCAGCCGTGCTTCGCGTAGAACGCCCGTGCGATCGCGTTGCGCTGGAACACCCACAGGTGAAAGCCGGGCCGCATGCGTTTCGTCGCGAGCGCGAAGAGCGCCGAGCCGACGCCGCGGTGCTGCTTCGCCGGGGCGACGTACAGGTGATTCAGCCAGCCGAACGGCGCATCGCGTTCGAGTTTCCACGCGGCATACGCGACGGGCTTCCCGTGTAGCTCGGCGACGAAGACGTCCTGCGTTCGCAACAGCGTGCGCGCCACATAATCGCGCAGCTGAAACGCGGTGCGCACGCGCGGGAGCCACGGCATCGCCTCCTTGCGGGCGTGCCAGTGGATGGTGGCAATCGCGTCCGCATCGGCAAAGTCGGCCGGCCGGATGAGCGGCTCGGTGGTCACGCGACGATCTCCTCGCTGGCAAGCCACGCGCGCGTCGCGGCCTCGTCGTTCGTGACCAGGAAGACCTCCTGCACGGTGCCCGTCCCCGTGTAGATGCACTTCAACCCGCTCGGCGTCGCATACTGCACCTTGAAGGCGATCGCGTCGTTTCCGCGCCGTCGTTTGATCCTGCCCGGCACGATCCGCGACACGTGCGGGCAGTCCCGCATGATGCGGTCGAGCAGCGCATCGAGCCCGCCGACGCGGGAGTGCTCGCGTTTGACCTTGCCGAACTTCATCTTCGGCGGATCGTAGCACCGCCGACGGAGCCGAGAACCCCATGGCCGAAACTGCAAAACAGAACGGCGTTCGTTGCTAACGACAAACTGCCCGCATGAGGTACTTTGCTCGAACCCCTCTACGCGGAGCAATTCGACTATGGCCACGCAGCGCATTGGCGTCATCCTGAACGGCGTCACCGGACGAATGGGCACCAACCAGCACCTCGTCCGCTCGATCCTCGCGATCATCAAGCAGGGCGGCGTGAAGGTGTCGCCCGAGCTGACCCTCATGCCCGATCCGATCCTCACCGGGCGCAACGAGGAGAAGCTGAAAGAGCTCGCCACCAAGCACAAGCTCGGCGCCGAGCCGCTGAAGTACACCACCGACCTGCAGGGCGCACTCGACGGAAAGTTCGGCGACTACGAAATCTTCTTCGACGCGAGCGGCACGCTGCAGCGCGCGAAGTTCGTCGAGATGGCCGTCAAGGCGAAGAAGGCGATCTACTGCGAGAAGCCCACCGCCGTCACCACCGACGAGGCACTGCGCCTCGCGAAGCTGTGCGAAAGCGCGGGCCTGAAGAACGGCGTGGTGCAGGACAAGCTGTTCCTGCCCGGCCTTCGCAAGATCCGCATGCTGAAGGAGCTCGGCTTCTTCGGCAAAATCCTCAGCGTGAAGGGCGACTTCGGCTACTGGGTGTTCACCGGCCTCGACTTCGATCAGCCCGCGCAGCGCCCCAGCTGGAACTACCGCAGCGAGGACGGCGGCGGCCTGATGATCGACATGTTCTGCCACTGGGAGTACGTCATCGGCAACCTGTTCGGCCCGGTGAAGAAGCTCGTCGCCTACGGCCGAACCGACATCCCCGAACGCCGCGACGAGTCCGGCAAGGTCTTCAAGGCCACCGCAGACGACAGTGCGTACGCCATCTTCGTCCTCGAGGACGGCACGGTGTGTCAGTTCAACAGCAGCTGGTGCACCCGCGTCCGCCGCGACGACCTGCTCACCGTGCAAGTCGATGGCGACAAGGGCTCAGCCGTCGCGGGCCTGCGTGAGGTGCACGTCCAGAGCGCCGCCGAGACGCCGAAGCCCGTCTGGAACCCCGACATCCCGCAGCCGATCGACTTCTTCGACGGCTGGGAGAAGGTCCCGAACAACATCGAGTACGACAACGGCTTCAAGATCCAGTGGGAACTCTTCCTTCGCCACGTCGCGCTGAACGAGCCCTTCCGCTGGACCCTGCGAGAAGGCGCCAAGGGCGTGCAACTGGCCGAGCTGGGCATGAAGAGCTGGAAGGAAGGGAAGTGGGTGGAGGTTCCGAAGATCTGAGCCTCGCTGGTCTGACGTAGCATGACCGTCTCGGTCATGCCTTCGAAAAATGGGCAGGAGCGAGACGCTCCTGCTACGAGAAGACTGCCATGAACGATCTCTCCCGCCTCGCCATCCACACGATCACCAACAAGCCGTGGACGCTCGCGCAGTGTGTCGACAAGTACGTCGCCGCTGGCGTAGGCGGGCTATCGGTGTGGCGAAACGTGATCGAGCCGATCGGAATCACCGAAGCCGCGCGGATCGTTCGCTCGTCGGGCCTCCGCGTTCCCGCGCTCGTGCGCGGCGGGTTCTTTCCGGCGTTCGACGTTGCGAAGCGACAGGCCGCGCTCGACGACAACAAGAAGTGCATCGACGAAGCCGCCGCGATCGGGGCGGAGCAGGTCGTGTTGGTCGTCGGTGCGGTGCCGGGCATGTCGCTGGACGATGCGCGGAAGCAGATCATGGAAGGCATCGACCGCGTGCTGGCTCACGCGGCTGCGAATAAGGTCAAGCTCAGCATCGAGCCGCTGCATCCGATGTACGCCGCGGATCGGTCGGCCATCAACCGCATGAAGGAAGCCCGGCTCGTCTGCGAGCAACTCAAGAGCCCGTGGCTCGGCATCGCGTGCGACGTCTATCACGTGTGGTGGGACCCGGATCTGAAATCCGAAATCGCCCTCGCGGGGCAGCAGAAGACGCTGTTCGGCTTCCACGTGTGCGACTGGAAAACCACCCTCGAAGACATGCTGAACGACCGCGGCCTGATGGGCGAAGGCGTCATCGACCTCAAGGGCATCCGGGCCGACGTGGAACGCGCCGGCTTCGACGGGATGATCGAAGTCGAGATTTTCAGCAACCGCCACTGGGCACGAAACCAGGACGAGTTCCTGGCAGACATCCTGCGGGCGTACAAGGAGCACGTGTAGCGAGCGAGTTGTCAGTTGGCAGTTGTCGGTTGTCAGTGCGGAAGCCTGAACCGAGTCGCTGCTCCCTGACAACTGACAACCGACAACCGACAACTGACAACTCTCATGAAGCCAGACAAGAACCTCAAACCCGCCGACCTCAAGCCGCAGCTGAACCGCGCACTCGACCTGGCCAGCCGCAAGGTCCGCGCGATCGACAAGCGATGGGACACCGCCAACGGCACGCCCGTCTTCACCATCGAAGGCCAGTACACCACGCGCGGCTGGACCGAGTGGACGCAGGGCTTCCAGTACGGCTGCGCCGTCCTCTGCTTCGACGGCACCGGCGACGAGAAGCTCCTCCAGCTCGGCCGGAAGCGCACGGTGGAGTCGATGGCGCACCACGTCACGCACATCGGCGTGCACGACCACGGGTTCAACAACCTCAGCACGTATGGCAACCTCCGTCGGCTCATGCTCGAAGGGCGCACGCCGCACAACGTGTGGGAGCTGGCGTTCTACGAGATGGCTCTGAAGGCGTCCGGCGCCGTGCAGGCGAGCCGCTGGCAAGGCGCGCACCCCGCGAAAGACGCGGCAGGCCTGAAGCGGACGGCGAATTCGTCGCAGCTCGGTTACGTCTACAGCTTCAACGGGCCACACTCGCTGTTCATCGACACGATGCGGACGATCCGCATCCTCGGCGTCGCGTGGCAGCTCGGGCACAAGCTCATGCACGAGGGCGACAAGGCCGCCGACCTGCTCAAGCGATCCGTGCTGCACGGGCTCGCGACGAACCAGTACATCGTCTTCCACGGCGACGGCACGCACACCTACGACGTCCGCGGCCGAACCGCGCACGAGGGCACATTCAACCGCAACGACGGCGCCTTCCGCGCCCGCGCCACGCAGCAGGGCTACAGCCCCTTCAGCACGTGGACGCGCGGGCTCGCCTGGGCGATCCTCGGCTACGCGGAAGAGCTAGAGTTCTTCAACGCGATCGCAGATGCGCAGTTCAAGGCATCGACCGGACTCGCGAAGAAGGACGTCGTCGCCGCGTACGAACAGGCCGCTCGCGACACGGCCGATCACTACATCAACGACGTCACCGCGACGGACGGCATCCCCTACTGGGACGACGGCGCGCCCAACCTGCACAAGATCGCCGACTGGCAGAACAAGCCGGCCGATCCGTACAACGACCACGAACCCGTCGACGCCAGCGCCGCCGCTATCGCCGCGCAGGGCCTGCTGCGGCTCGGGCGTTACCTCGGCAAGAAGGGATCGACGTACACGCAGGCGGGCCTGACGACGACGCGGACGCTGCTCGACGAGCCGTACCTGTCGACCAGCAACAAGCACGAGGGCCTGCTCCTGCACAGCGTCTATCACCGCCCGAACAACTGGGACCACATCCCCGCGGGCCGCAAGGTGCCGTGCGGCGAGAGCAGCCTGTGGGGCGACTACCACCTGCTCGAACTCGTCGTGTACCTGAAGCGCGTGGCGGATGGGTCGGCGTATTTGAAGTTTTTTGATTGATCCTAAGGAGGAGACGGAGAGACGAAGAGACGCAGAGACGAAGTGATTGCAGACATCGAACACTTCGTCTCTTCGTCTCTCTGTCTCTTCGTCTCTGAATCACATGAAACGAGTAGCCCTCATCACCGGCGGTTCCCGTGGCATCGGGTTTGGCGTGGCTCAAGCGCTCGCCAAGTCCGGGTTCGACGTCGTCATCAATGGCCGGCGTGACGCGAACGACGTCGCCGACGCGATCAAGACGCTGGAAGGCCTCGGCGCCCGCGTGCTGTACTGCCGCGCGGACATCGCGAGCCTCGATGACCACAAGACAATGCTCGCGAGCATCAAGAGCACGTTCGGCCGACTCGACGTGCTGGTGAACAACGCGGGCGTCGCGCCCGATGTTCGCGCGGACGTGCTCGAAGCGAGCCCGGCGAGTTTCGATCGGCTCATCAGCATCAACCTGCGCGGGCCGTACTTCCTGACGCAGGCCGCGGCGAACTGGATGATCGAACAGCGGAAGGCGGACGCGACGTTCCGCGGCTGCATCGTCAACGTCTCTTCCGTGAGCGCCACCGTCGCCAGCGTGAACCGCGGCGACTACTGCATCAGCAAGGCGGGCGTGGGCATGGCGACGCAGCTGTGGGCGGCGCGGCTCGCCGAGTTCGGGATCGACGTGTACGAGGTCCGCCCGGGCGTGATCGCGACGGACATGACGGCCGGCGTGACCGAGAAGTACGACAAGCTCATCGCGGGCGGCCTGACGCTGGAGAAGCGCTGGGGTACGCCCGCCGACGTCGGCAACGCCGTCGCCGTCCTCGCTCGCGGCGAGTTGTCCTATGCCACCGGTCAGGTGTTGATGGTGGACGGCGGATTGACTCAACTGCGGTTGTGAGTCCGTGGTCCGTAGTCCGTGGTCCGTAGCGGAGATGTCATGTCTGACGTGATTACCACACTTGGAACCCACCGCCTCCTCCCCGTGATCGTGATCGACGACGCCGCCCAGGCGACGCCGCTGGGCGACGCCCTCGTCAAGGGCGGCCTGCCGGTCGCCGAGGTGACGATGCGGACCGCCGCCGCAGAGGCGAGCATTCGCACGCTTGCCAAGCGCGGCGACCTTCTCGTCGGCGCGGGTACGGTGCGCACGGTCGACCTCTGCAAGAAGGCGATCGACGCCGGCGCGAAGTACATCGTGACGGCCGGCCTGAACCCGAAGGTGGTCGACTACTGCGTCGCGAACGGCATCCCGATCACGCCCGGCATCAGCACGTGCACCGAGATCGAGATGGCGCTGGATCGAGGCGTGCAAGTGGTGAAGTTCTTCCCGGCCGAGAGCATCGGCGGCGCGAAGACGCTGAAGGCGATCATCGCCCCCTACTTCGATGTGAAATTCATCCCCACCGGCTCGATCACCCCACAACTGCTGCCCGGCTACCTCGAGATCAAGCAGGTCGTAGCGGTGGGCGGAAGCTGGATGGTGGCGAAGGACCTGCTGAACGCGGGTAAGTTCGACGAAGTCGAGAAGCTGACCCGAGATGCCGTGGCGCTGGTTGCGGCTTCCAAGAAGTGATCCGTAGGGTGCATCTCCGATGCACCGTCTTTCGGTCGCGATTCATCGGTGCATCACAGATGCACCCTACGTAAGCGGAGTGAGACATGTCCCTGAACATCCGTGATGCCAAATCGTGCAAGTACGACCTCGTCGCCCTCGGCGAGACGATGATTCGCCTCTCCCCGCCCGGGCACGGTCGCGTGGAGTTCGCGCCGGCGCTCGAAGTGTGGGTCGGCGGCGGCGAGTACAACGTCGCGTACGCCCTCGCCCGGCTCGGGCTTCGCACTGGCTGGGTCGGCGGGCTCAACACGTCGCCCATGGGGGCGATCGTTCGCAACCACGCCCGCTCGGTCGGCGTCGACGTCAGCTATGCCGTCACGCGCAAGTACGACGGCGTGGGCAAGAAGGACCGCATTGGCCTGAACTTCACCGAGGTCGGCCACGGCAAGCGGGCCAGCACCACGCTCTACGACCGCGGCCACAGCGCCACCGCCGGCCTGAAGATCGGCGACGTCAACTGGAAGAAGCTCTTCCAGGAAGACGGCGTCCGCTGGTTCCACACGGGCGGCATCATGGCGTCGCTCTCCGACTCGACGAAGCAAGTCGTCGGCGAAGCCGTCCGCGCCGCTCACGAGGCGGGCACGATCGTCAGCTACGATCTCAACTTCCGCTCGAAGCTGTGGAGCAGCGCCGACGCGATCGCGACGACCAAGCCACTTGTGCCGTTCATCGATTGCCTCATCGGCAACGAGGAAGACTTCGAGAAAGTCCTCGGCTACCACGCGGAAGGCGTGAACATCGAAAACCCCGGTGCTCTCGACACGGCTGCCTTCAAGGCGATGGTCGAACGCGTCGTGAAAGACTTCAAGAACGTGAAGGTTGTCGGCACCACCCTTCGCGGCGTGAAGACCGCGACTGTGAACGACTGGTCCGCCATCCTGTGGACCGAAGGGAAGTTCTACGACGGCCTGACCATGCCCGACCTCGAGATCGAAGACCGCGTCGGCGGCGGCGACGGGTTCGCCTCGGGCTTCGCGTACGGCTTCCTCACCGGGAAGGACCCGCAGACTTGCGTCAACCTCGGCGTCGCCCACGGCGCGATGCTCATGTCCACGCGAGGCGACACCAGCCAGATCGACCTCGACGAACTCCTCCACGTCGCCGGCGGCGGCTCGGCTCGCATCAAGCGTTGATCGACCACGAATTCGATTTGCCCACAAAGGCGCACGAAGGACACGAAGAGCGAGGAAAAGAAGAAGGGAACGACGCCGATCGTCGTTCCCTTCTTCTTTTCGTTTACTTCGTGACCTTCGCGTCCTTGGTGGACACGATCATCACCGCGTCGCTTCGTCGTAGTACCCGATCAGGTACAGGAAGCGGTTCTGGTTCAGGATCGGCACGTTCATCTGCTGCGCCTTGGAGCGGATGTCGTTGTACGCATCGAGGGCGGCCTTCGCCTGCTGAAGTTCCTGCTCCTTGAGCGGGTCGCTCTGCAGTTCTTCAGCGGTGTAGCTTGGGACGAGGGGCTCGACGCCTAGCACGACGAAGTCGGTATCGTTCGTGACGTTGTCCGCGATGCCGCCGCCCCACTGCTGGACGAGGCGCTTCACGAGTTCGCCGTCGCGCTCGGTGGCGACGCCGCGACGATCCAGGTTGAACTTGCCGAAGACCATGAACTGGAACTTGTTGTTCCGGTCGTAGATCACGTTGGCGATGATGTCGCCTTCATTGATGGTCTGGCCGTTCGCGGTCTTGATGACGCGGCACTCGCTGGAGCCCTGATTGACCTTCAGCACCTGGATGGACGCCTTGCCGCGGAGCTGCGCGTCCGACTCGGGAGACGAATCCGAAGCACGCGGGACGCCCAGCTTCGGGTCGTACACTTCGAACGTCATGCCGGCCGGCAGCGCGTCGCCCTGGCCGAGGTTGATCACGACGCGGTCGGTGCCCTCCACTCGCAGGATTCGGCCGTCGGGATGACGCAGGATTTGGTCGGGCTTGTTCTGTTCCTTCTCGGCCTCGAGCTTGTTGATCTTCGTGTTGGCGGCCGACAGGTCGTCCGTCAGCTTGGCCAATTGGCCGTTGACGGCGCTGACCTGCGCCTGCAGTTCCTGCTCGCGGGCCGTCGCAGCCTGCGTAAGGCCGCTGACCTGCTGCGTCGCATCTTCGGTCGCCTTGCTGGCCGTCTGCTCGGCCGACGTGGCCCGCTGATTGGCCGGGTCAAGCTGCGACTGCTGATAGGTCGCCAGCTGGGCCGACTGCGCCTGGGTCGACGCCGCGAATGCCTGCTGAGCCGCAGCGAGCGAAGCCTCGGCCGTCTCGCGGGCGGTCCGCTGGTCGACGGCGTACTTGATCAGTTCGTTGATGACTTCGATGCCGCTCGAGGCGCTGGTGATCGCGCCATCGGCCGCGGTGCCCGTGGCGGGCGCGGCAGCGGCGGCGTCGCCACCCTCGGCGCCGGTGGCGGCAGCGGGAGCAGCGGCCGTGTCGGGCGACTTCCCGGCCAGCACGGCGGTCGCGCGGTCGCGGACCGTCTGCAGCTGGGCGAGCGCCGCCAGGTCTGCGCCGGCGTCCGTGCCGTTTACCGAAGCGAAAGCGCTCAGCACGTCGTTCCGGGTAGCCCACGCCACGTCCAGCAGCGAGCGATTGCCCGAGCCGGCGCGTTTCTTGATCGCCTGCAGCGTGGTGACCGGCGCGGTCTTGAGCGCCGTCTCGGGGGCGATTTCCTTGTAGGCGGCTCGCAGCGCGGTCAAGTCGTCGGTGGCCTTACCGAGCGACGAGTAACTGATGATCGCCCAGACAAGGCAGGCGACGGACAGGATCGTCGAGATGACGGCCCAGGTGATGAGGCCGGAACGCGATCCGGCACTGGCGGGTGAGATAGCCATGACGAGCGAACCTCCACGGGTGACACGACCGCCGCGAGCGGCACAAAGGCCCGTCGCCAGTCGATCGCGGCCCTCGCGGTACACGCCCGCGGTCGCTCGCGACCACAGGATGCACCACACGGGCGGAATCTAAGGGAGTCTAAGCCACGTAAGGTACCGCCACGAACGCGACAGGGTCAAGAACAGACGAGATTTGCGACGCGGACGTCGAATGAGCCACCACCGTCCGGGAGCGATCCTCGAAAGAGTCCACAAAGGAAGGCAAACTCTGGTACGGCCACTCTCTGACGGTCGCCGCTCGTGTCGGCCTGCTCGCGTGGGCATCGGCGCGCGGTATGCTCCATTCCCGGCGTCGCACACAGACAGCACGAGTCTTCGGAAAGGGGTCTCACGACCATGTCGCCTGCAAAACGAACTTCGTCGCGTCGGATTCGGCTTGCACTTCTGCTGGCGTCGGCCATGGCGCTCGGGGCCGTGGCTTCGCCCGCGCGGGCCTGCGCGGATGACGCCGTCGCCTCGCCCGCCGCCACCCAGTCTGCCGGAGCGACTGACGGAGCGGCCGCCGAGGTCGTACCGGAGAACGCTTCGACGCCCGAGAAGCTCCTGATGTTCGTCAAGCCGGGGACAATGTTCATCGGGCGCGTCGACCTCGATCGGTGCGACCCGCGCGACGCCGTCACCTTGCTGGCGACTTTCATCAAGACGAGCGGCGCAGACGTCCCGCTCAAGGCGAAGATGGCCGCCAGCCTCCAACGCGAGGCGAACCGTGAGATGGGCCGCGCGATTCGCGAGGCCCGCGAGGCAGGGCTGCTGGAGATGGCCATCACCAGCGGCAGCCCGATGAACTTCGACGCCGAATCGAACGGCATATTCTTCCGCCTGCGCGACGGAGCCGACGTCGACGCGGTCCTCAAGGCGCTCGACGTCAACCGCGAGTACATGCGCGTCACCACCGAGGGGAGCTTCGTCGTCTGCCGACCCAGCTTCGGCATGAACGGCCCCAACGGCGCGATGAAGCCGATGATGAACGCCGCCAAGACCAACCGCGCTGAAGTGGTGAAAGCGATCGAGGTGGCCGGCGACGCCCCGGCCTTGCTCGTGATCGCTCCGCCGCCCGGATCGCTCAACGCGGTCAAGCTCGCCGAGCCCACGCTGCCCGACTACCTCGGCTCGGTCGAAACGAAGGACCTCGTCGACGGCGTGGACGCGATGGTCGTCGTCGGCGACATCAAGGACGTGAAGGGCCGCGCGACCGTGGTCTGTTCCAATCCGCAGGTCTTCGCCGACGCGGTCAAGAAGCTCCGCAGCAGTTACGTCGAGGCCGCGAAGGCCGGCAAGGTGCCGCTGCCGCCGTACATGACCGAGATGATGCTGATGGCGCGGGTCGCGTGCGAGGACGCGCCGGAACTGGAGGTGAAGGACGGCGCGGTGGAGCTGAACCTCGACGAGGCGGCTGCCCGGAAGCTGGTCGATGCGGCGTTGCCGCTGTTCGTCGACAAGTTCAAGGACGGCGCACGGTGGGAGAACGAGCGGAACATGCGGACGATCCTCGAATCGATCGATGCCTACGCCGCCGAGCACGGCGACGCGTTGCCGCGGACCTTCACTGAGCTGAAGCCTCACCTGCCCGAGCATGAGGACCTCGACATGCTGACCGTAGGCCTGCTCGACGACAAGCCGTACGTCTACCGTCGCCCGGCCGGCGCGGGATTGCTCGCGCCGCTCCGGGCCGCGGACGGCGTGGTGCTGATCCACGAGTCCCTCGACGGCCACGCTGACGAGGACACGATCTCGTACGGCTTGACCAATGGCTCCGCCGAATCGTGCACCGTGGCCGAGTTCAAGGAGAAGCTGGCGAAAGGCACCCTTCGCCTCGCCGACGGCGCTGGCGGACAAGGCGGGTGACCGGCCAATCGTAACCCGCGAAGACCCCACGATATGGCGCTGAGAATGACGAAGCATCACGCGTCCCCTCCACTCACCTACTCATCTACTCCCCTTCCCACCTACTCCCCCGGCTTCTTCGGTATCCTCAGCTTCTCCAGCGCCATCAGCGTGCGGATCCACGCGCGGGTGTCCTCGCTCACGCCCTCCAGCTTCAGGGCTTGCATGAAGTCGAGCGATGCCCCGAGGCCAATGTCCTTCTGACCCCACGCGATGCCGCGATGGCCGAGCGCGAGGGCCTTCTGTTCGTTTGTCGCATCGGCCGCGCTGATGACCGCGCTCAGGTCCGGCATCGCCTCGTCGGGCTCCTCCTTCGCAGCATGTGCTCGGCCGCGATCGATCATCGCGTCGTACCGCTCGGGCGGCTGCAGCCGGTTGCCTTCGAGCGCGTAGTTCAGGTCGAAGATCGCATCGTCGTAACGCGGTTCGAACGCGTCGGGCCCGGTCTTCCACTTGAGGAAGAGTCGAGCCCGCTCGACGCGCATTCGCGCCTTTTGCGACTCAAGCCTCAACTGCGGGAGCATGCCGTCGCGAAGCCATGCCGCGTACAGTTGCTGGAGGTCGAGTTGCGACCCTTTGAGTCGATGGAAGCTCACCGTGAGGACGCGCCGCGCTTCGTCGTACATCGAGTACTCAAAGAGGTCGCCCTGCTGCTCGGCCCTCAACTGTTCGGCGGCTTGGATCACGTCTTCGTTGTGCGCGGGTCGCGAGAGTTCGACGATGGTCATGTAGCCCGGCAGCGCGAGCCGGCTCAGGCGGGCCATCAGCTTCTGCGTTGGCTCGTCGTCGGTCGCGTCCTTCGGCATCTGTCGCAGCGCGACGAGCACCTCGGCGGCGAGGTCCTTGTCGTCGCCGTCGATCGCCACCCGGCCGGCGGCGAGGTGGATCGCCTTCGACGTGATCGTGAGATCCTCGGCCAGCGCCATCGCGCGCGGCTTCGCCTCGTTCAGCAGCTCCGCTCGCTTCTCCGGCGCGAGTTGCGGCGCGGAAAGGTCCTCCAGGATGGTTTGCAGTTCCTGCCATCGCTGCTTTTGCGTCGGATCGGTCGGCTCGATGCCCAATTCTTCGATCGGCTTGAGCACGATCGGTGCGGCAGGTGCCTCAGGCTTCGGATCGGCGACGGACTGAGTCGTGGATACGCTCGTCGGGAATGAAGCGACCGACGGAGCTTCAGGAGGTGTCCGCGTCAGCCAGTACGCCACGCTCACGACGACACCAGCGACACCGACGACCGCCATCGCGATGATCTTGCCCTTCGATCCGCTTTGCACTTCCTGCTTCGTGGGCGGGATCGTCGGCGCGCGCTTCATCGCGAGTGACGACGCCTCTCTCTGGATCGATCGCAGCGTCGTCTTATCGATCGACGGCGCGGCGTGCGCAACCTGATCGCCCCGCGCATGCACGTCCGGCACGGCCGACTCCGGCGAGGGGACGCCCCGCGCGTGCAGGATCGCCAGCACCCGGTCGAGCATCTCGCGCGACGTCGGCCGGGCCTTCACGTCGGCGTGCGTCGCGTGCGCGAGCAGGTTGGCCACCTCCATCGGCACGTCGGGCCGCTTCAGCTTCATGGGCGGGTACGGCTGCGTGCAGATGTTGTGCATCACCTCGGCGAGCGACTCGCCGCGAATGGCATGATCGCCCGCTAGGCAGAACCACAGCACGCCGGCCATGCTGAAGACGTCGCTTCGGACTTCGACGTCGTTTGCGCTGCGGAACTGCTCCGGCGCCATGTACTGCGGCGTGCCGATGAGCGCATCCGCGTGCGTCTGCAGCGTGGCGCGCGACGAATCGCCGAGCGAGGCGCGGGCGATGCCAAGGTCGGACAGCTTCACCTCGCCCGCGCCGCTGATGATGATGTTGGTCGGCTTCACGTCGCGATGGACGACGCCGCGCTTGTGCAGGGCCGTCAGCCCGCGCAGCGCCATCGCGACGAGCGCGAGCGCTTCGTCGACCGGCAACTGCCCCTTCCGCGCGACGCGGTCGTGCAATGTTTCGCCTTCGATGAGCTCCATCACGGTGTAGTACGTCGCGTCGCGTGCGACGGTGTCGTAGACCGAGACGAGGTTCTCGTGTCGTATCGACGCAGCGATGCGCGCTTCGCGCAGGAATCGAGAGACCTGATCGTCGTGCTGCGCCACCTCGGGCCGAAGGAATTTGACGGCGACGTCGATCTCGAGGTTGAGGTGCACGCCGCGGTACACCACGCCGGCCGCCCCTTCGCCGAGCTTTTGCAGGATCGCGCAGGGCGGCGCAACGCGATGCCCCGCGACGACGGGCAGCGCCGCGAGGAACGGGTCGGCCGAGGGTTGTTGAGTGGGAAGGGACACGACCGTGGCAAGCTCCGGAAGGCCGCAGCGTACGGCACAGTCACGATATCGGCTACTTCCTAGTGCCACTCGCATGCGCGCCAAGGCGGGACGAGACCGGCGTGCGCCGCTTCGTCGAATCCGCTTGACGGGCCGTCGATGCCTCGATAGTTTACCGATCAGTTAAGTAACCACTCGGTTAACCATGCTTCACGCCGCTCACCACGACCCGCTCAGCGACACGTTCAACGCCCTGGCCGATCCGACGCGCCGGGCCATGCTCGCCCGGCTCGCCTCGGGCGAGGCAACCGTGTCCGACCTCGCCAAGCCCTTCCTCACGCAGATGACGCTGCCCGCCATCACGAAGCACGTGCAGGTGCTGGAGCGGGCGGGCCTCGTCACGAAGACGAAGGATGCGCAGCGACGCCCCTGCACGCTGAACGCCGAGCGATTGAAGGTAGCGGCAGACTGGATCGATCAATACCGCGCGTTCTGGGAGGCGAGCTTCGATCGCCTGGATGCGTATCTGAAAACAGTTGTGCAGAAGAACACGCCCACAGCGAAAGGAAAACGTCGTGCCAACCGCTCAAGCACCCGCCCGCGTCGAAAAGCCGAATGAGTTGTACCTGACGCGCATCTACGACGCGCCCGTGCAGGCCGTCTGGGATGCGTGGACCGATCCGCAGCAGGTCGCCAAGTGGTGGGGCCCGCGCGGGTTCACCATCACCACGCACTCGAAAGACCTCCGCGTGGGCGGCCACTGGCGGTACACCATGCACGGGACCGACGGCGTCGACTACCCGAACCACACCGTCTACCACGAGGTCGAGCCGCTGAAGAAGCTCGTCTATGACCACGGCGGCTACGAGGATCGCCCGCCGATCTTCCGCGTCACGGTGCACTTCACCGAGGAGAACGGCAAGACCAGGCTCGACTTCACCATGGCGTGCGCATCGCCCGAAGCCGCACAGCAGACGAAGAAGTTCGTCAAATCCGCCGGCGGGGAATCGACTTGGGACCGGCTCGCCGAATACCTCGGCGACCAGCGCGGCCAGCACACGTTCAGCATCACGCGATCGTTCGAGACGTCCATCGACACGATGTACGACCTCTGGACCAAGCCCGAGCACATCGCGAAGTGGCTCCCGCCGACCGGCATGCAGATGCGACTCGTCCGCGGCACGATCCGCGCGGGCGAGAGCATCGTTGCCGAGTTGAGCGACGGAAAATCGTTCAAGATGTACGGCCGATTCCACTACCGCGAACTGCGCCGGCCGGACCGCATCGTCTACGCCCAAGAGTTCGTCGACGCGAACGAGAACCCGTCGCGCCACCCCGCGTCACCCACCTGGCCGGCGATGATGCTCACGACGGTCACGCTTGCCGAGGACAAGCCGGGCCAGACGCGCGTGACGATCCAATGGCAACCGACCGGCCCGACGACTGCGGAAGAGATCAAGACCTTCCTCGATGGCCGCACTGGCATGACGCAGGGCTGGACGGGCTCGTTCGAGAAGCTGGAGGCGTTGATCGGCGGCGAATAGGCGCGACGCCTAAGCGTAACTCCATGAAGCAGGAAGGCGTGCGGACTCACGGTCCGCACGCCTTCGCTGTTGAGAAGATGTTCGTGGCGAGTCATCAGGCCGCGAGGCGCAGCGACGGCGTAGAAGTGGTTCTCGCCTTCGGTGCGGCGCTCGCCGGCGCGACGATCGGGGCTTCGTTGGAAGAAGCGTCGCCCGCCCCGCCGCCGATCAGCTGATTGAGCTGCCGGGCAGCGACGGTGAGTTCGGCGGCCTGGGCGGCGAGCTCCTCGCTTGCGGCGGCGGATTCCTCGGCGCTGGCGGCGTTCGACTGCGTGACCGAGTCCATCTGCGACATGGCCGTCGAGATCTGGCTCAGGCCCGTCGACTGCTCGCTCGAAGCCGCGGCGACCTCGCCGATCGAGGCGGTCATCGTCGCGGTGATCGACTGCACCTGTTTGAACGACGTCGCGACGCGGGTCGACATCTCCACGCCAGACTTCGCGCGCTCGACGCTCGTGCCGATGAGCGACGACGTCTGCTTGGCCGCCTCGGCGGCACGCATCGCGAGGTTGCGGACTTCTTCGGCGACGACGGCGAAGCCCTTGCCCGCCTCGCCGGCGCGGGCGGCTTCGACGGCGGCGTTCAGCGCGAGCAGGTTCGTCTGGAACGCGATCTCGTCGATCGTGCGGACGATCTTCGCCGTCTCGGCGCTGCTCGACTCGATCGACTTCACCACGTCCGTCATCTGCACCATGGCGGCGTCGCCCTCGGCGGTGGCGGTGCGGGCCTTCGCGCCGGCATCGGTGGCGAGGCGGGCCGACTCGGCGTTCTTCTGCGACATGCTGGTGATCTCGGCGACCGCGGCGCTCGTCTCCTCGATCGAGGCCGCCTGCTCGGAAACGGCCTGCCCGAGCTGCTGCGCGGCCGACGAAACGATGTCGGCGGCGGCGCGGGATTGCGTAGCGCTGTTCAAGATGACCTGCCCGATCTGCGTGAGGTCGCGGATCAGCTTGCGGGAGAGAAGCAGCGCGAACGAAAGGCCGATCACGAGCGAGCCAACAGCGATCGCGGTGTTGGTGTTCAGCACGGCGTGAGCGCGATGCGAGACGCCCTGGGTGTCTTCGATTGCGGTCGCGCGCTCGTCGGCGAGCAGTGCGGACAGGCTCGTTCGGACGGCGTCCTCTTCCCGCTCCAAGTCGGACTTAGGCTTCACCACGAGCGACTTGTCGCGCTTCGCCTCCTCGATGTAGGCGTTCACCTGCTTCTCGTAGCGGTCGAACGACTCGGCGATCTCCTTCACTTCACCTTCGAGACGCGTGAAGTTGGCCCGCTCCTCAGCGGTGGCGTCGGCGAGCGCTTCGGTCAGTTCGCCCTGCGTGTCCTTCAGGTCGCCGTGCATGGTGGCGGCCGCCTTCTCAAGTTCGGGCAGGACGGCCGGGTCATGGCGCGCCTTGTACTGCTCGAACACGATCATGTAGTTCAGTGCAGACGACTCCGCCTCGCTGAGTTGCTCGAGGACCGGCAAGTCGTCCTGTGCGAGGCGATCCGTTGCGTCGCGGATCTGGCGCAGTTCGAACCAGCAGATAGCGCTCAGCGTCGCTAGGCACGCGAGCAGCACGCCCGAGTTGCAGAGCACGCGCACGCGGACGTTGACATTGCGGACGGCGATGAACGCTCCGGCCGCGACCAACGCCAGCGCGACTACGATCGCGGCGCCGGTGCCCAATCCCGCAAGGGACGAGACAACGTGAGGCGGCGCGGCTGATGTCTCGGGCGTAGACGAAGCGTAAGCGCTACCAGGCGCGGCGACCGTCAGCACGACGGCGGCGGTGGCGACACGCAGAGAGATCGCAATTCTGGAACCCATCGGGCGTCCTCTGGTTAAGGGCGAGGCGCAGCACAACGTTGCCTTCGTGGACCGAATCGGCAAACAGACCGCACCACTTTTTACGACTCGCAAATTTTCAGCACACTCGATATGAACTCATACCTGAACAGGGGACGAGCCATTGGAGTTGAGCGGGTCGTTCGAACGCTACGATTCGCCGCCCAGTGGTTGGAAACGCCCAGTGGAAATACGCATGTAGATGGACCCATATATTCGCGCCAATCTATTCACTGAGCGAGGGTCTACAGTTGAGAAGTCGCGTAGCCGGCCCGCGCCTTGTGTTCCGTCAGATTGGGAGCCCGAGACGCATGCGAGCGGTCGCTTCAGTTCACCGGCGGGTCGGATCGCTCTCCACGGTTCACCCCCAAGCCGATAATCCTGTGGACGGCGCGTGAACGGGCCGACGGATCACAGCAAAACGAACGGAAATCACCGGCAGTATTCGCGTTGTGAACAGAATTACCGATACAAACGGCCTTGCCAGTACTGCGGGAGGCTTCTAGATTGGCGCTCGCTGATCGGCAAGCGGGTCTGCGAGTGAAGGTTAACGCCTCGTCAGTCGCAGGGAGAGCGGTGACCGCCCTCCTGAGGCACCTTGCCGGAGCCGACGTCGCACGATCTACGCCTCTCACCAGGCACCGGCCACACCCAGGGTTCACCCCCACATCGGCCGATCTCGGAAGCGTGCGACGCCCCACTGGTCTCCGGCAGCCCACCCGTCGGTCGGCCCGGCCCGTCTCGGGTCTGGCTTGAAAGGATTCTTCGCATCACGGATGGTCGGCTTCCGACTCTTGCGGGCACGTGCTTCTCGCAAGCGCATGGCAGTTTCGGCAGTCGTCAGCAACGAGCGGCAAGGACGCCCCGCTTCGTGCGATGTCTCTTCGTCGTCGCTTTGTCTCCTCCGCTGCACGGGAAACCGTCGCCGCGGGCGAGCGAGCCCGACTGGGGAACATCGCCGTGTGTCAGAGTGCGCGATCGCCGTCGTGACGATGCACCGGCAAGAGGCCGGGCCCGGCATACAAGCCGGATTGCGACGCGGTTCCCAGGGAAGTCTGGGAGTCGCTGTCGCCGTTCCCTCGGGAGGGGAACGCGGCGTGCGAATCGCGCGGGTGAATCAGGTCTCGCCGTGCCGTCGATCGGTGCGCGGTGCGAACGCTTCGGCGATCGCCCGTCGCATCACTCGGTTGGCCGTGCGACAGGGAAGACTGCTGCTGGTGTGACTGCAATGGCGTCCTGCTGCCGAAGCCTCTAGACGAAAACGCTGATTCGCGGCGAACCGTGCGTTCGATCGCGAGCCGACAACTCGATGCATCACGGGAAGAGTGCTGTTGCCGCGCGCTGCGGTGATGCTACACCCGTATCGAGGTCGGTCGCACGATCGAACTGATCGTCGAAGTCCGCGAAGCCCGCGAATTCGTCAACGTGTGCGAATCGTCTGCCACGACGCCCTGCTGTTCCATCATGCGCAACCCTTCCCGGTCTCCACGGCCGCGCCGACCACAGTCGGCAGCGCGTGCGAAGCCCGACGTGTTTGGAAGGAGCTACCGCGTGAATCGCGTCGTCGTCGAAGATCCTCAGTTGTCCCGCCTCTCCACCGCCATTGCTGATCGGATCGGCGCCCAGCGGTATGCCGTCTGGTTCTCCAACTCCGCGAAGTTCGATCTGCGGAACGATTCGCTGGAGATCAACGTCCCCAACGATTTCATCAGCGAGTGGATCGGCACGCACTATTCGCGGTCGATCCAAGAGGCGACACACGAAGTCTTCGGCAACGCGTTGCCGGTGCGGTTCAACGTCGTGCCGCAGCTGTTCGAGGCGAACGCCGGCGCGAACGCTGGAGCCGCGCAGCAGAAGGCGAACGCGAACGGCAACGGTAAGCACGCCGCGCCGATCGCGAAGAACGGGTCGGCCCATCCGGTGGGCGTCGCGATGCCGCTCGACATGCCGCGGAGTGCGCCCTCGAAGCCTGGTGCCCGCGCCGTCTCGGCGCTCAGCAGTAATCCCGTCCTCGGCAAGACGGCGAACGGCACGAACGTCGCCAGCGCGTTCAACAACGCCCGCCCCGTCAGCGGCCCGACGCCGTCGAGCGCCACCGGTCCGATCTACGGCGACCCGACCGCCGCCAACGTCGCCCGCGTGCGTCTGCGTCACGCCCTCACCGATTACATCGTCGGCTCGAGCAACCAGCTCGCCTACTCCACCGCCAACTACGTCTGCGAATTCCCGGGCGGCCAGTATAACCCCCTCTTCGTCCACGGCACGTGCGGCCTGGGCAAGACGCACCTGCTGATGGGCCTCTGCAAGCGGTTCAGCGAAGTGCATCCGACGAAGAAATGGATGTACCTGACCGGTGAAGAGTTCACGAACGAGTACGTGACCGCGCTCCGCTTCAACAAGATCGACAACTTCCGCCGCAAGATGCGCGAGCTCGACCTGCTCGTCATCGACGATGTCCACTTCCTCTCTGGCAAGCGGCAGACGCAGGAAGAATTCCTCCACACGTTCAACGCCATCGAGGCGACCGGCAAGCAGGTCGTCATGGCGAGCGACGCCCACCCGAAGCAGATCCAGGAGTTCGGCGAGTCGCTCATCAACCGGTTCATCAGCGGCATGGTCGTCCGCATCGATCCGCCGAACTACGCGATGCGCTGCGACATCCTCCGCCTGATGGCGGGCAAGCAGCAGCTTTCGCTGAGCGACGAGGTGGTCGACTGGATCGCCCGCCGCGTGACGCAGAACATCCGCGAGCTGGAAGGCGCGCTCACCCGCGTCCGCGCGATCGCCCGCCTCGACGGGAAGGCCCCGGGCCTCGACGTCGTCCGCCAGGCGCTCGGCGACCTCGACAAGCAGATGGTCGCCCCGCTTCGCCCGGACAACATCCTGAACAGCGTGTGCACGTATTTCGGACTCGAACACAAAGAGCTCATGTCCGGCCGACGCCAGCGGACGATTTCGCTCGCTCGTTCCGTCGCGATGTATCTCGTCCGCAAGAACAGCCGGCTCAGCTTCCCGGAGATCGCCCAGAAGCTCGGCAAGCGGAACCACAGCACGGTCATCAGCGCCTGCCGCCGGATCGAAAAGGCGGTCGGCAGGAACGAAACGCTCAGCTGGGAGAGCAACATCGGCGACCGGGCCGACGAGGCGCAGGAGCTCATCCAGCGGCTCGAAGAGCAGGCGCGGGCGATGGTGTGACAGGTCGGCGCGACGCTTGAAACGGCACTTTGGCAGTACAGAATCGGAAGCGGACGTCGGACGCGCGTCCGACGGGTCACATCAACCAATAGGGAAGGACGCTCGGCACATGGGAATTCATCTCGGCAATCGGATCGCACTGGGCGCAATTGCTGGACTCGCGCTACTCGCCGGCGGATGCGCCGGCGACCCGCGCCCCAAATATGTCGCGCCGCCTCTCGCCGACGCTCAGGTCGCCACGCTGAAAGCCGAAGGTGGCATGTTCATCGACGGCGTGGACGGCGCGCGCATCGACGAGATGTCCTTCAATCTGCTGGGAACCGGCGGGAACACCGTGAAGGTCGCCCCGGGAGAGCGTGCCCTGTCGATCACGCGCCAGAGCGGTAACTCGATGGCACGGTGGAACGTGAAGTACACGTTCCAGGCAGGTCGCGTCTACACGATCGGGCCGGACAACTGGATCGCTGGCTCGAACATCAAGCTGACGGACCAGACGACGAAGACGTCGACCATCCTCCGCTGAATCACATCGCGCGGGCACGTCAGTTGATGACGACCTGCTTACCGGTCTTCTTGTCGGTGACGAGAATGTTGGGGCTGTTGCGCCCCTCGGGTGCGATGACGTAATCGTGGCCACCCTCGAAGTCGAGGTTGACGCGCCACTGGCCGCGATAACCGTCGCTCCCCGTGACCGACACGGTGACCACGCTTCGTCCTGCGCCGATCTTGACCGTGTTGCCGCGCTCAGTCGGGTTGATGACGTAGCCGCTCTCGACCTTCGCGCCATTGATTTCCTGAATGTACACGCCTTCGCGACCCGTCAGCGTTACGGTCTCGTTCGCGGGAGCAGTCGCGAGCGGCTCTCGATAGGCCGTTCGAACGTCGAGGCAACCCGTCACGGTCAGACATGCGACGGCCAATATCGAAGCGATTGCTGAGCGGCGTCTGCGCATGCCGGCGAGGGTAAACGAAGACGCCTTACAGGTCACGCAAACCGCTGGACCTTTGCTGTTCGAGTTGATACCCGCCGCCCTCTTCAAACGCGTCCCGCGCGCGCCTCTGGCTTGGAGACGGCAGGAATTTCATTGCCGTGAATGTGGTTCGCACGGTAAGCTTTGCCGTGTATTTAAGTGAATTGAAGTAAGGAGAGAGTGCCCCAGATGTCGAAGCCCCCCTTCGCCGCCGTGTCGGCCGTGGCAGTTTCGTGCATGCTGGTTTCTGCCAGCCATGCAGCCACGACGACGATCGACTTCTCCGCCGACGGCGCGGGTACCCCCCTCGCCGCGGGGACAACGATTGCCAGCCAGTACGCGTCGATCGGCGTCACCTTCGTCGGCAGTGCCTTCGCCGATCCGCTCGACCCGGCCAATCCGTTCGCCACGAACACCGACATGAAGCTTGCCGTCAGCGGCGGCGACGTGCCGGCCGGCGCGGTCATCCCCAGCGGCGCGGGCAACTTCCTTCACGCCTACACCGGCTGGACGCAGGAGGACGGCGAGTCCAACTTCGCGATCCTGTTCGACACGCGAATCACGTCGTTCAGCATGGACGTCTACGACGACCGCGTCGGGCTGACCCAGTTGTTCGCCATCGACGGCGACAACATCGTCGACCTGGCCCAGACCGCGTCGAGCACAACCGCGAACCCACAAACGATCACCGTCAGCAAGGCGGCCGGCTTCGACGCGGTGGGCGTCGTCCTCGGCAGCAACGTCGACTGGGTGGCGGTGGACAACCTTCGGTTCACCTCGGTGCCGGAGCCGACGTCGATGCTTGCGATCGGCTCTCTCGCTTTTGCGATTTCCCGTCGACCGCGCTAAGGAACCCTCGTCGCGCAACGGGAGGGCGAGGCTCCTGCCGAGCCTTCGCGGATGCGCGATTGAGTGCGTTCATATCGCGCATCCGCAGGCTCGGCGGGAGCCTCGCCCTCCCAAATGCGCATCCGCCCTCCCAGTGCGAATCGCGCGTTCGCTGAAATTCCGATCACGCCAGTTCCGCGTTGTGGTGCACGTTCTGCACGTCGTCGTTGTCGTCGAGCGCGTCGAGCAGCTTGGTGAACTTTGCGCTCGCGTCGGCGTCGAGCGACACCGTCGTGCCAGGGAGACGCGCGATCTGCGCGTCAAGGAAGGTTAAGCCGGTCTTCTCCAGCGCGTCCTTCACCTTGTGGAAGTCGTTCGGGGCCGTCAGCACCTCGAAGACCTCGCCCTCGCTTTTCACGTCTTCCGCGCCGGCTTCGATGGCGCGTTCCATCAGCGTGTCTTCGTCGATCTGGTCGGCCTTGAGGGTGAGGACGCCCTTGGTGCTGAAGACGAAGCTGACCGCGCCGGACTGCGCGAGGTTTCCGCCCGCGCGGTCGAGCATGAGCCGCAGGTCGCCGGCGGTGCGGGTGCGGTTGTCGGTGAGGGCTTCGATGATCATCGCGACGCCGCCGCCGCCGTAGGCCTCGTAGGTGATGGATTCGAAGTTGTCCGTGCCGGCCGCGCCGCTGCCCTTGTCGATCGCCTTCTGGATGGTGTCCTTGGGCATGTTGGCGGCCTTCGCCTCGTCGACGACGTACCGCAGCGCGAGGTTGTCCCGCGGGTCTGCCCCGCGCTTCGCCGCCACCATGAGCTTCTTGGCGACCTTGCTCCAGATCTTCGCCCGCTTGGCGTCAACAGCCGTCTTGCGCCGCAGGATGTTCGAGTAATGACTATGCCCGGCCATTCCGTCGGTTTACCGCAAAGCCGTCGCGCGGGCCACTGGTGTGCGATTCAGCGTTTTCATAACGAAGTCGCGAAAGATCGAAGACACGAAGGAATGAATTGGAATGAGCGTCGCCGAGCCCGCGTTGCATACGGTGCTGCTTCTGCCTTCGCGCCTTCGACTCTTCGCGTCTTCGTTATCGAGACCCCGAAGTGCATTGGCGCTTGACCTTTCGCCCCGCTACGCCTTCCCTGTGCTCAGTGTCTCTGTGGCCCACTCCCGAACTTCGCGCGCAGCTCCTCCGCTGGTACGACCGCGATCGCCGCGATCTGCCCTGGCGCGCGAAGACCGGCGAATCGCTCGACCCGTACCGCGTGCTCGTCTCGGAAGCGATGCTGCAGCAGACGCAGGTGGCGACGGTCATCCCCTACTTCCATCGTTTCCTGGACGCGTTCCCAACGGTCCGCGCGTTGGCGAGCAGCGACGAGCAGCAGGTGCTGCGGCTCTGGCAGGGACTGGGCTACTACTCCCGCGCGCGCAACCTTCGGCGCGCCGCGCAGGCGATCGTGAACGACCACGCCGGCGTCGTACCCGACACGGTGGAGGCGTTGCTGAGCCTGCCCGGCGTCGGCCGGTATACGGCGGGCGCGGTGGCGTCGATTGCGCACGGCGTTCGCGCCCCGATCGTCGACGGCAACGTCGTCCGCGTCATCTGCCGGCTCGACGCGATCACGGCCGATCCGCGCGATCGCGAAGTGCTGGCCAGGTTGTGGTCGCGCGCCGAAGAACTCGTCCCCGCCGATCGGCCGGGCGACTTCAACAGCGCGATGATGGAACTCGGCGCGACGGTCTGCACACCTCGCAACCCGAACTGCCTCATCTGCCCCGTGCAGGGCGCGTGCGAGGCGCGGGCAACGGGTCAGCAGGAACTGATCCCGCTGAAGAAGCAGACGAAGCAGACGCCGCTCGAGGAGCGAACCGTGTGGTGCGTCCATCGGCCAGAGACGAGCGAGTACCTCTTCGAGCAGCGCCCCAGCAACGGCCGTTGGGCGGGCATGTGGCAGTTCGTGACCCGGCCGACGGGTGAGCCGAAGACGCCGGCGAAGGTGGAGCACATCGGGGCCGTCGCGCACGCGCTCACGCATCGGCGGTACACGTTTGGAGTGATCCGAATTGACGAGGGCCGCTGCCCGAAGGCGATCCTCCAGCCCGGCGAAGCCCGGCCGACGCGGTGGCTCACCCTCGCCGCCAGTGACGCCCTGCCGCTGCCGAAGCCGCACGTGAAGATCCGTGAAATGCTTGAGGTCAGGCAAGAGGCAAGGGGGATAGGCAAGAGGCAAGAGGCAAGAGGGAAGAGAGAGGCGACGGATTCGAACGCGTAAGTCTTTGCGTGTCTTCCCCTCTTGCCTCTTGCCTCTTGCCCCTTGCCTTCTGTGGCAGGCGTGACGCCTTCGTTCCGCATGTCCTTTCGTCCACCCAACCGAAAGGAACCCTCATCATGCGTCCCGCCCAAACCTTCCCGCTCACTGGCAAGCCCGTTCTGGCCGTCATGGGGCAGACCGGCGTGAACCTCGTCACTTCGGCCGAGTCGCAGGGCAAGCTGTCGCTGACTCACTTCCACGTGCCCAAGTCGGGCATGGGCGTGCCCGCCCACGTGCACCGGCGCGAGGACGAATTCTTCCACGTGCTGCAAGGCGCGATCAAGGTGAACGTCGGCGGCATCGAGACGATTCTCGAGGCGGGCCAGAGCGCGATCGGCCCGCGCGACGTGGTGCACGCGTGGGAATCGCTCGCCGACGACAGCGTCATCCTCGTCGCCGCCACGCCTGCAGGGCTCGACGAGATGTTCGTCGAACTCGCCCGCGCGACGGCGGGTCGACCTAAGATGGAGACGATCCTCTCGATCTGTCGACGGTTCGGGATCGAATTCGTCTGAGCGCAAACTTGTTCGCCATTTCGGATTCAACCCTGCGTGGGGTGGCGACTTAGGTTGCCACCCCAGTTCATTTCACACGCAGTTCGACGCGCCTTACGGAAAGAAAAAGTAATTTTTCCCTGCGATATGGGTTGTCGTGTGTCGTCTCATGCATAAAACACTGTGTGTTCGGGTTAGGCGAGGTGAACACTTCACCCGCTTAACTCCGAAATGCGAAGTGAAAGGGCGTGGCCTTTTCGCGGGACGACGGCGAGCGATGAGTTCGTCGGAGTAACGTGGACTTAGGTTCGGCCCGACGGCGGGCGTCATCCCGACTGCCCGTCGCCCAGAGGTGATTCCAACCAAGAGTGTTTGCCGCGCAAGGCGGGTTCATTCGGAATCACCAGTGTCTAGCCAGCGGTCTGGTGTTGGAAATCGACTTCCCGTCGTCATCCGACATCCCTCGTTCTGACCGCCGGGCGGGCTAATTGCCGGCTCATCCTCGTGTGAGCCAGATTGAAAATTGAATACCCAACCATCCGCGGTTGAACTGCGCGCTCACTGTCGAACGCACTGTCAACTGACGCGATGGCGCGAGCCCTACCGGCCGTCACCGTACGACCGATAGCTTCGGCTGAAGGCCTCTTCGTGAAAGCCCTCACATGACCATCCGGTTGTGTGGCAGGACGAATCGAAGGTTAGACGCCTCGCTCGCGAGCCAAGCCCCATGCAGGTGCGATCGGGATACTCGTTTCCCCGTTGTTTTCCCGGAGGCATCGTCACCTGCAACCTCACCAGGCCCGCGTCGTAAACGACGCGGGCCTGCGTCCTTTTTCTGGCGCGGTAACCGCCGAGTGTGGATAACGCGGATCGCGTCTGATCTACTCCGTTCAGTGGGAAGCGCATCGATCACGATTCACTCACATCAAACAGGGCATCTCGCGGAGCATTAACCCGAGTTTGCTTGCCTTTCCGCAAGGGATGGAACAAACACATGAAGGTGCACACTGAGGCATTAGAACAGCGCCGTCTGCTCGCCTTGACCCCGCTGAACGTTTCGTCGTCTTTCGTATCGCAAGTGGGCTTGAACCCCGGCGGTGTCGATTCGCTCGGCACGACGAAGGTTCTCTACGCCGCCGACTCCGTCGATTTCGGCCGCGAGCTGTTCGTCGGCACGCGGGAGGGGCAGAGCGGCCGCCTGCTGATGGACCTGAACCCCGGTGCGGCGAGCAGTAGCCCGAAAGTTCTACTGAATGCCGGCAAGTACGCCCTCTTCTACGCCGACGGCGGCTCGAACGGCCGAGGCCTATGGCGCACGGACGGCACGGGCCGCGGCACCAAGTTCCTTCTGCCAACCTCTACCAGCACGTTCGGCGACGACTGGGGCTCGCTCAATGGGAAGGTCGTCGGCACCGTGTCCACGAACGAGGCGTCGTTGAGCTACGCATGCTTCATCACCGACGGAACGCCGGAGGGCACGCAGGTGCTGCTCACCTCGATCGGCGACGCAAAACACGGCCCCGGACAGTTCGTCGAAGCGAAGGGCCGTTTCGCGTTCATCAGCTCGATTGACGGTGAGGACGCGCTGGCGTTGAGCGATGGGACGCCGGCCGGCTCGCGCTTCGTCGCCAAGCCTGCCGACACGATGTACGGCATGTTCGTCCTCGACGGCAAGCTCTACGTGGGCGGCAGTCAGAAGAACGAACTCCATCTGTACGAATTGAATCCCGCAAGCGGCGCGGTGCTGAGGACGATCGACACCGACTTCATCGTCGGCTCCGCCGGCGCGTGGAGCGGGTCGGCTGTCGTGATCGGCGCGTACCCGAAAGACCAGCGCGTGCGGATGCTCCGGTTCAATGGCTCGTCTTTCACGCGGATCGACCCGAATTGGGAAGCCGTCGCCGACGACTTCGCCGACGCGGACGTGGCCTCACAGGTCGGCGACGGACATTTCATCTTCACGACGACGAACCAGACGCTCTACGCCGTCCGCGCAGGAGAATCCAAGGTCCGCCGGATCACGAGCGTGGGGAAGGACGTCAACCTCGCACAGTTCCAGTCCGGTCCGAGCAGCCGAATCGTGTACGGCGTCGTCGACGATTCCGATCCGTACAACCTGGCGACGGAATCGGTGTACTCCGTCGATGTTGCATCCGACGCCGCGCCCAGCTTGCTCGCATCGAACGTGGGCGGCGGGAGCGACTACGACGACGCGGACGGAAGCACCATGCAGGTGGCCGTCGACGCCGACGGGGTCTACTTCGACCGCGAGGCGATCCCCGACCCAAAGCTGTCGACCAAGCGTTACATGTACTACCGCCGCTTCGACGGCAGCGCCGAACTGCTGGTGACGAATCCGTCGGCGGACGCGGCAGTTGGTGGGACACCAATTCTCGTCGTCGGCAACGGGCAAGCGAGCGTGCAATTCAACCGCCGAAGCACCGACAACAGGCAGAGCAGCGCGATCGACGTGACGTACGTCGCCCCGGACGGCCGATTGGTCTCGCTCGGCACCTACGGGGGCGGCGCGTCGGAATTCGAGATTGCGAACGACCCCACGCTGTACTCTCCCGGGGCCGTCAGGGCCGGAAACGAGATCGCGTGGACCGTCTATGGCACGCGCAAGCTGTTCATTACCAGCCTGCGAACCGGCACCACGACCACCAGCAATGCCGACTGGGCGAATACCGGTCGCGTGGTGGCGTTCAACGGTCGAACAGTCGTATACGTCGACGATTCGAACGGGAGGCGGCGCATCGGCGTCGCCCTGCCGACCGACGGGAACACACAGTTTTACTTCGCCGCTTCGGGACGGCTGGCGGGTCAAAAGTCGCAGTATGCGACACGCGTCTCATACCTGTCGGACAACAGAATCATCGTCGCCAGCAATGGCAGCTTCATCGTCACCGACGGCACCCGCGCGGGCACGATCGACCTCATCGCGCGTGGGTTGCCGGAAGACGCGGCGTTCAAGCAGACCGGGATCGCCGATGCGCGCGTCCAGGACTTCGCGATCGACGGCGATCGCGTCATTGCCGTCGTGCATTACCTCGAGCCGACGGTCGCCACGCTGACGCGTCTCCTCGTGGTGGAGTTCAGCCTTCGAACAGGCCAGGGAACGTATCGACGCAACTTCGGAATCCGAATGAATGCGCCATGGGCGAGTCAGGGCGGCGTCACCGCGCGAACGGCCGACAACGTGGTCTGGCTCCGCGTCAACGTCGAGTCTTATGATCCCAGGCCCGGGAACTGGCTCTACCGGTTTGACGCGAAGCACGGCTCGGAGGCGAGCAAGAAGGTCGACGAGTCAACCGAAATGGTCGGCGACTACGCGGGCGATGCGTTGCTCAAGATTCCGACGGTGAACAATCGCTCCAACCTCGTGTCCATCAGCCCCGGCATGGCAATCCGTCAGATTGCCAATCTGCGCACCAGGACTTGGACGACCTGGAACGCCGGCAAGCATTTCTACTTGTTCGACGGCACCGAGAACGTCTTCCGGTATACCAACGGCACCTTCGTTGCGGCGTTTGGATTCTCTCAGCCGACGTCCGCTGTCGCCGAACCAGACACGGGCTCGCTGCTCATCGGCGGCACTGCGGTCTTCGCTTCCGGCCAGACCGGCGTCTATCGATACACCCCAACGGTCTCGCTCGCCGGCACCGTCTTCAACGACCGCAACCGCAACGGCGTCAAGGACGGCACCGAGAAGCCGCTCAGCGGCTGGCGCGTCTTCCTCGATCGCGACGGCGACAACGTCTGGGACAAGAACGAGCAGTTCGTCCGCACCACCAGCAGCGGACGTTACGAGTTCTACGAGCTCCCGAAGGGCACGTACAGCCTCTGCTTGACCATCGCCGGCGATTACGTCCCCGTGAGCGCGATTCCGATCAACGTGAAAATCAAGACGAATCAGACCAGCTTGGTCCGCCGACTTGGCGTAGCCGCGGTGCTGTGAGAGGCGCCGACTCGTCGGCTACACTCTCCGCATGGCCACCCTTGAGACCGCCATCGCGATCGCCGCCCGCGCGCACGCCGGCACGCTCGACAAGCAAGGCGCGCCCTACATCCTGCACCCGCTACGCGTGATGATGAACGTGAAGGACCCCGTCGCGCGCATCGTGGCCGTGCTGCACGACGTGGTGGAGGACACGTCCGTCACGTTCGACGACCTCCGCGCTGAGGGCTTCGCTCCGGAAGTGCTCGACGCGCTAAAGCTCGTCACGCACGAGAAGTCGACGCCTTACGCCGACTACGTCATCGCCGCGAAGGCGAACCCGATCGCCAGGGCAGTGAAGCTTGCCGATCTGGACGACAACAGTGAGCGGTCTCGCATGATGCTTCGCCCGGACAAGCTCGACCGCGATCTGGCCCGCGTGCAAAAGTACCTGCTGTCGCGCCGGTTCCTGCTCGACGAGCTGACCGAATCCGACTACCGCACTGCACTGCGAAAGCTTCCCGAAACCTAAACCCCCTTCCTGCCCAGATCGGCTATACTGCCCGCCCATCGGTTTATCGGACGCCTGTCGATTCGGACGGACGTCTCGCCCGAGTTTGGCCGATACATCGATTACGTATGCACGCCGACGCCGCGTCACCCTCTTCTCTGCGCTCCGCCGCCGCCCCGACCGGTCGTAAGGCGTTGCTCAGCATCGTTTTGCCCGCGTACAACGAGCAGGACGTACTGCCGATGACGCACGAGCGGTTCACCGGCGTCGGGCCGACGCTCGATGCGCTGGGGCTCGATTACGAGCTGATCTTCGTCAACGACGGAAGCCGCGACGCCACGCCGCGCATGCTCGACGACCTCGCCGCGAAGGACTCGCACGTCCGCGCTGTGCATCTGACCCGCAATTTCGGCCATCAGGCCGCGATCACGGCCGGGTTGAACGTCGCGCGCGGCGACGCCGTCGCGATCATGGACTGCGACCTGCAGGACCCACCGGAAGTGCTGCCGAAGTTCATCGAGCAGTGGCGCAACGGCAACCAGGTCGTCTTCGCGGTTCGCCGAAAGCGGAAAGAGTGGTTCGGCAAGCGGTTCGCCTACTGGGCGTTCTACCGACTGATGGCCGCCGTGGCCGAACTGAAAATTCCGCTCGACAGCGGCGACTTCTGTTTGATGGATCGCAGCGCCGTCGACCTTCTCAACAGCTTGCCCGAACGCCAGCGTTTCGTGCGTGGCCTGCGGACGTGGGTCGGCCTGAAGCAGGTCGGCGTCGAATACGAACGCGACGCCCGCGCGGCCGGCGTGCCGCAGTACACCTTCCGCAAACTGCTGAAGCTCGCCGCGGACGGACTTGTCAGCTTTTCCGGCGTTCCCCTTCGTTTCGTCACCCGCCTTGGCGTGGCGACGATGATCCTCTCGGCGATCGTCGCCCTGTGGGTGATCGTCGACTCGATCTGGGACTTCACCAAGGCACCGCGCGGCTGGGCGAGCACCGTCTGCGTCATCTTCTTCGTCAGCAGCGTGCAGATGATCTCACTCGGCATCATCGGCGAGTATCTCGCCCGCATCTTCCTTGAGGTGAAGGGCAGGCCGACCTACATGATCGGCTCGATCGTCGACTCGGCCGGTCGGCACACGCCGAAGCCTGCCGCCGGCCCAGCGGAATCGAACGGCCAGTACGACGGAGCATCGCGGCGATGAACCTGGTGGTGCTGTCGATCTTCTTCGTCGCCTCGCTGCTGCTGACGCTGCGAAAGGGACCCGGCGCGGCATTCACCTACGTCTTCCTGCCGGCCTGGCTGCTGCTGTCGCAGATCAGACCGATCCCCATCAGCCCCCTGCCCGACTTCGATACGCCGAGCATGATCTGCTACGGCGTCCTGCTTGCGATAGGCCTGACCGGCCGGCTGCCGCCGTTCAAGTTTCATCCGATCGATGGGGTCGTCGTGCTGCTCACGGCCTCGCTGCTGGTCACGTCGTACTCGACGGGTAACGCGTGGACGATCGTCGCCGCGTTCGGCGTCGAGCTGTTCACGTGGCTCATGCCCTACTACATGGCTCGCGTGGCGTTCCGCGACGCGGCGATGCGTCGGCACGCGGCGTACATCGTGGCATGCTGCGCGATGCTGATCGCGTTCTTCGCGCTGATCGAGTTCCGCCTGAACCCGCTCATCTATAGCCGCATCCTCGAGCCGTACGGCCTGAACGTGGCGGCGAACAAGATGGCGCTCGGCCGCGCGGGCTACTGGCGCGCGATGAGCAGCTTCGCTCACCCGATCGACCTCGGCAATGGCGCGATCCTCACGGGCGGCCTGCTCGCAGTGTTCACGCTGACCGGCGGACTTCGACTCTGGCCGATCAAGCTGAGCAACCTGTTCCTGATCGGCGGGTTCTGCTCGGCCGCGGTGATGCTCGCGGCCTCGGTGAGCTACTCCAGCCTGTTCGGCGCGGCCGCGGGCGTTTCAGTGTTCATCGCGCTGCGATACGTCCGCCTCTCCAGTTACGGCCTGCCCGTGCTCATCATCGCGCTGGCGTGCGGGCTCATCTTCATGACGTATCGCCTGCAGACGGTCGACACGACGCTCAAGCCTGTCTTCAGCGGCCAGAGCACCATCGGCGACAGCTACTGGGTGCGCGGCCTGATCGTGCAACGCGCGATGCCGTTCGTGCTGAGCGCCGGCTTCTTCGGCCACGGCGGACAATCGCTGAGCCGTGCCGAACTCGGCCTTGAGAGCGTCGACAACAGTTATCTGCTCTTCATCATGCGGCGCGGTTGGGTATTCATCGCGCTGTGGTTCACGCTGGCGATGTCGATCGCCTACACGGGCCTGAAAGCGCTCGCGGGCACGAGCGGGAAGATGCGATCACCCGCCGCGGCAGCGATAGCAACGCTCATCGGCGTGCTGGTCGCGATGTACACGGTGTGGTTCGGATTCGTCTACGCCGTGCTGTGGACGATGATGCTGGGCATGTACGTCACGATGACGCAGATGATGCGCGAAGCGAAAGAACGGATGTACGCGCCGCAGCCCACCGCGTACCCGATCGGCCGCCCGCGGCCCATGCGGGCGATGCCGGCGGACGTTCCGCAGGCGGTGCCAAACCCGATGCAGGTGGCACGGGCGCTCGTCCCCTCTCCACGTACTCGGGGAGAGGGCTAGGGTGAGGGCCGGAATGTCGAATGTGCTTCGATGCTGAAGACCCTCACCCCGACCCTCTCCCGGCGTACCGGGCGAGGGAGTAGAACATCAACCTTCCAATGACCACCGCCGCCGCAGGTCCTTCACGCGTTGTCCCCTACGCGTCGCCGCGCGCGAAGGCGACGGCGTCTCCGGATGCACCGCGGTTCGGGCCGGCGCTCAGCCTTGGCTTGCTGATCGCGTGCGTGCTGATCGGGCTCGGTGCCCGCATCGGCGCGGCCATTCACCTTCACGCGTGGGCGCAACCCCGCGCGATGGAGCACAAGCCGCTCGCGACGTCGCTCGTCACCGAGGGCGTGTTCGCCTATGGCATGTTCGGCTACTACGGGCCGAGCAGCATTCAGTCGCCCACCTACCCGTTCATCCTTGCGATGTTCTTCAAGCTGTTTGGCACCGACACGGCCCGCGCGTATCAGGCGGCGATCTTCTTCAACGGCGCGCTCGGCGCGCTCAGCGTGCTGTTGACGTACCTCATGTGTCGCAGCCTGAAGCTGGGCCGCGCCGTGGCGCTGCTGGCGGCGGGACTCGTCGCGGTCTGGCCGACCCAGGTGTACTCGGCCACGGTGGCGCAGGCGATCTGCCTCATCGTCTGCTGCGTCGTCGCGACGATCTGGCTCTTCCACCGCGCGGTCGATACCGGCCGGGTCGCGCCGTGGGTCGCGTTCGGCGTCATCGGGTGCATCACCGCGATGACCGAGCCGGTGCTGCTTCCCTTCATGGCGTTCAGCGGCATCCTCATCCTCTTCTGGCGCACGCTTCCGATCGCCATCCGCATTCGCAACGCTGTGCTGCTCCTGCTGTGCGCGTTCTGTTGCTTCGCACCGTGGACGCTCCGCAACTACATGGTGCACGGCGTGCTCATGCCCAGCTTCAAGAGCGGCGTGAACCTCAACCTCTGGAAGACCAACAACGACTACGCCAGCGGAACCGATCGGCCAGTCATCGCCGATGAGGAAAAGCAGCGCCGGGCCGAACTCGACGCCGCCGAGCTGCGCAGCAACTCGATCGACCTCGACCGCATGTTCGGCAGGCTCACGCTTGAACAACGGGCCGCGCTGTATGGGAAGACGGAAGTCGAGCGCGAAGCGCTCTTCGGCCAGTGGGTGAAGGAGTGGCGCGACAAGAACCCGGGCCGGGTGTGGCAGCTCAACTGGACGCGGTTCGTGAAGACCGTCTGGTACGAGGCCGACAACCCGCAGGCGGCCAGCACCATCTACATCGCGACGCGCACCGCCCTGCTGATCTTCACGCCGATCGGACTGATCCTGTGCATCGTGCTCAAGCGTCGCTGGCTGGTGCCGGCGATGATCGTCTGCACCGCGATCGGCGTGCACACGCTGACGATCGCGGCGGCGCGGTTCATCTTCCCGCACGAGCCATGGCAGATCGCGATGCTGTCGCTGCCGATCGTGGCGGCCGCGTGGAAGGTCGGCTTGGTGCGGCGGGCGGACGTGCTGGAAGATGACGCCTCCCTCTCCCCGTACCCGGGGAGAGGGCCGGGGTAAGGGTCTTCTCAGGTTAAACTGCCTGGCCCTCACCCTAACCCTCTCCCGGCGTACCGGGAGAGGGAACCAGAATCGTGAACTACCTCCTCCTCAACCACATCCCCGCCAAGCCAGGTCGCAATGCCGCGCACCTGCGGCTGCCGCGCGCGTGGGCGAACGAGTTGAAATCAACGGCCGACGCGCTGCGCCCCGTCGGCGCGAACCTGTTCGTCGCGACGCCCGTCGCCCCGCTGCTGTCGGACGACCCCGACCTCGTCGAACTCTCGCCGGCCGAAGTCGGCTTCGAGCACGTCGCCATCCCCGGCTACTCCAGCGCGCAGACGTACCTCCGCACGCGAGGCGAACTCGCCGATGCCTTGAAGCGCGTCGTCGACCTCGCCGACGTGGTCCAGATGGACGACGGCGGACATCCCGTGCCGCTAGGCATCGAGGCGTTCGAGCACGCGAGCAACGCCAAGAAGAAGCGTGTCTTCATCTTCGGACGGGATGACACGGAAGACCGTCTTCGCCTTGTTAACCGCGCCCGTCGCGCAGCGAAGCGGCTCGTCGGGCACACGCTGCACTGGAGCATGTCGTCGCGCCTCGCACAGGCCGTGCAGGAGAGTGAACTCGTGATCGCGCACGGCGCGAGCGTGGTGAAGAAGTACGGCGCGACGTGGGACCACCGGTGCCACCTCGTCGACCGGGTAGAAGTGCGCGACGCCGAGCTACTCGACGGTGCCGGAATCGAGGCGCGACGCCAAGTGCTGCTACAGGACAATCGCCCACTCCGCGTGTTGTGCGCGGGCAGGCAGGTCGCCATCAGCGGTACCGATCACGTGCTGCGGGCGGTCGCGAAGTGCAGAAGGCTCCATGTGCCGGTCGAGATCGTCGTCGCGGGCGACGGGCAGGACGTCGATTTCTTCCGCTCGCTCGCTTGGCAGCTCGGCTTGGAGGGCGGCGTTCAGTTCGTCACCGACCAGACGAAGATCAACGAGGCGTGGCAGACCTGCGACGTGCTCGCCAGCGGCGTGCTATCGGACTTCACGCCTCGCGAAGTGCTGCTAGGCGTCGCACGCGGGCTCGTCCCCGTCATGTACGCCGCCGCTCGAACCGATGAGGCTCAAGGTAGGCCGCCCACCGTGGGCGACCCGCGATTCGGCGAAGCGATCGTCACCGTCCCGCGCGGCGACATCGAAACCCTCGCCGACCGACTTGTCCACTGCGCCGGCAACCGCGGCGCGCTGGTCCAACGGATGTTCAAGGGCCTCGCCTGGATCAAGCCGAGAACCGTAGACGCCAGCCACCGCACGCGAGCGGCGTTGGTGAGAAGCCTGGCATAGGTTCGCAGTTCGTGGTTCGTAGTTCGCAGTTTGCAGCACAGACTGCCTGCCGCGAACTGCGAACTGCGAACTGCGAACTGCGATCCCGAATGCGTCTCCTCATCGTCATCGTCAACTACCGCACGCCGGGCCTGACGGTCGACTGTCTTCGGTCGATCGAGCCGCAGGTGCGCGCGATGAACGGCGAGGCCAAGGTCGTCCTCACCGACAACCTCTCGCCCGATGACAGCGTCGCGCAACTTCGCGCCGCGATCGATAAGAACGGCTGGCAAAGCTGGGTCGACTTCAGGCCGCTGCCGAGCAATGGCGGGTTTGCGTACGGGAATAACGAGGGGATCAAGCCGTATTATTCCCCTCCCCTTGAGGGAGGGGCTAGGGGAGGGGTACGCGGACAGAGCCAGTCGGCACTCGAAGGCGAGAAAGCTCAGTCTGCCTACCCCCCACCCAACCTCCCCCTCAAGGGGGGAGGAGTAGATACGAAGCCGCAGTACGTGCTGCTGCTGAACCCGGACACCGTCGCCCGCGACGGTGCGCTGAGCGAACTGCTCGCGTACATGGACGCGAACCCGAAGGTCGGCATCGCAGGGTCGCGGCTGGAGGATCCGGACACCACGCCGCAGCGCAGCAGCTTCCGCTTCCCGCGCGTGATGAGCGAAGTCGAGGGCTCCCTACGGCTCGGCATCGTGTCGAAGCTGCTGAATCGCTTCGTCGTCGCCCCGCCGGTCGTCGATCACGTCGAGTCGACGGAATGGGTGGCCGGCGCGAGCATGATCATTCGGCGAGAGGTCTTCGACGCGATCGGCCTGCTCGACGAGAAGTACTTCATGTACTACGAGGAGGTCGACTTCTGCCTCCGCGCTCGCCGTGCCGGTTGGCCGTGCGTGTACGTGCCGCAGTCGCGCGTCGTGCACCTCGTCGGCCAGGCGAGCGGCGTCACCGACAAAGCCAAGGCCCGCAAACGCCGGCCGGCGTACTGGTTCGAGTCGCGCCGCCGTTACTTCGTCAAGAACCACGGCGGCCTGTACGCCATGCTCGCCGACGCCGCGTTCATCGTCGGATTCGCGCTCTGGCGCATGCGCCGTGCCGTCCAGCGCAAGGACGACGTCGACCCCGAACATTTCCTTTCAGACTTCGTGAAGCAGTCCGTCTTCGTGAGGGGCTTTCGCGTATGAATCTACAATCGCTCATGACCGCACCCGAGTTCACAACCCCGCAGCCGCCGACCGACCCGAAAGATGTAAACGGGGTTGAAGCGTCCGACTTCGCGCGCGAGATCGCGCCGCGGTTCTGGGATATCGTGCGCGAGGACTACAACGCACACGGCCGGGATTGGACCAAGCCCGGCTTCCGCACGATGTTCGCTTACCGCTTTGGCGTGTGGCGGATGGGAGTGCGGAACAAGTTCCTCCGCGCGCCGCTCAGCGTGCTTTACCGGTTCATGTACCGCTACTGCCGCAACCATTACGGCATCGAGCTTCCGTACAGCGCCAAGGTGGGCCGGCGCGTGGTGATCGAGCACCAGGGCGGCATCGTCGTGCACGGCAACAGCGAGATCGGCGACGGCAGCATCATCCGCCAGGGCTGCACGCTCGGAAACAAGACGCTCGACCGCCCGCTCGACGCCCCGAAGCTCGGTCGATTCGTGAACGTCGGCGCGGGCGCGAAGATCCTCGGCGCCGTCGTCATCGGCGATGGCGCGACCGTCGGCGCGAACGCGGTCGTCGTGCGAGACGTCCCCGCCGGCGCGACGGCCGTCGGCATCCCGGCGCAGATCTTCCCGAGCCGGCGCATCATCGCGGCCGACGAGCGGGCGAAGCAGTAATCGAACCGGACACGGATGTCGCAACCGCAAAGCCAATCCGTCCCCGTCGGCCTCGTCGCGATCGGTCGCAACGAAGGCGAGCGCCTGCGCCGCTGCCTAGAAGCGGCGAAGCGCGAGGGGCTCTTCATCGTGTATGTCGACTCGGGTTCGACGGACGGTTCGGTCGACCTCGCCTCGCAGTACGGCGCGCTCGTCGTCGAACTCACCGGCGTGAAGTTCACAGCCGCCCTCGCGAGGAATCACGGCTTCCGCGCACTGATCGAACAGCGGCCCGACATCCGGTACGTCCAATTCGTCGACGGCGACTGCGAACTCCAGCCCGGCTGGATCGACACGGCCGTGAACTTCCTCGACACGAATCCGAACGCCGCCGTCGTTTGCGGGCGTCGTCGCGAGCGGTTTCCCGACGCGACGATCTACAACAAGCTCTGCGACATCGAGTGGAACACGCCGATCGGCGTCGCGCAGTCGTGCGGCGGCGACGCGCTCTTTCGCGTTGACGTGTTCAAGCAGATAAACGGCTACAACGAGACCGTCATCGCCGGCGAAGAGCCCGAGCTTTGCTTCCGCATTCGTCAGACTGGCCGCACGGTGCACCGCATCGATCACGAGATGACGCTGCACGACGCCGCGATGACGCGGTTCGGCCAGTGGTGGAAGCGGAACGTCCGCGCGGGCCACGCGTTCGCCGAGGGGAACTGGCGTCACGGCGGGCCGCCGGAATTCTTCTGGAAGAAGAACGTGCGGAGCAATTTCATCTGGGGCTTCCTGCTCGTGCCGCTCTGGCCGCTGCTGTTCGTGAAGGTATTGCGGCAGGGCCGCGGGGCGGCGTATGCGTTCTTCATCACGCTCTCGAAGTTGCCGCAGGCGATTGGGCAACTGAAGTTCCACTGGAACCGCGTGCGCGGGAAGCATGCCGGATTGATTGAGTACAAGTGAAGCGCGATCGCGCATGATGGGAGGGCGAGGCTACCGCCGAGCCATGCAGATGCGCGATTCCTCGGCGCACAGTCGCGCATCCGCATGAGGCTCGGCAGGAGCCTCGCCCTCCCGGTTGCGCAGTTCTCACTTGTGACGCGACAGCGCGGTCACGATCAGCCCCAGCACCACGGACGCCGCGAACGCGTACACGCCCCAGCCGAGTTCGATCTTGGTATCGCCGGGCAGGCCCTTGATGGCGAGCACGAGCAGGCCGAGCACGAGGACGTCGAGCATGCTCCACTTGCCGGCCTGATGCGCGAACCGCGCGAGCCGTCCCTCAGGCACGTCGAGCGCTGCGCGTTCCGCTCCCCACATCAGCGCGAACAGCTTGACGATCGGAAAGACGACGCTGAACGCGAGCAGCAACAGGCCGATCCTCGCATTGCCGTGTGCGATCATCGACAGGATGCCGCCGAGAATGCTGTACTCGGTGGGCTGCAGGTAGTCGGGCTTCAGCAGCCGCACCCAGCCGGTGAATTCGCCCATCGATGGGATGATGGTCATGCACGGCGCGACAAACCCAAGCCCGAGCAGCACGGCCGCGAGGAGCAGCAGTGCGCGGATAGTCCAGAGATGAACGTGCGTGCGTGGCATGCGTAGGGTGCATCTCTGATGCACCGTTTCTCACCAACCAAATCGGTGCATCGGAGATGCACCCTACCGTTTGCGTTGAATCTCGACCAAGCCGTCGATCGGCGTGTCGCGTGGGACGAGCTGCACGACGATTCGCGCGAAGTCGTCCTTCTCAGTTCCGCTAATCACGAGTTCTGCCGGCATGTCGGGCTTCAAATCGACCTTCACGTCGGCGACCTTGTCGTCGCCTACCGGGTCATCGTCCCACACTTCGATTCGCACAGTTGCGCCGTCACCCGCGTGGACGAGCGGGGCGTTGATCAGCGATGCGACTTCCACCTTCTCGCCGCGCAGGACGACGTCGCGGACGTCGACGCTGAACAGGTCCCACTCGGCAACCAAGGTGTTGTCTCGCTGCGACGACGTGTGCACGAGCGCGTCGCGATAGTAGAGCATGACGTAGAGGTCCGGCGCGGAGTCGCCGCCGTTGTCCCAGCTGCTGCCGTTCGCCCGGCGGGGCTTTGCTTCGACCAGCTTCACGTGGAAGTAGTAATCGCTGGCGGTGGCGCTCGCGGGCTTGCTGGTGGGCGCGGGCTCGCGCGACGCGCCGAAGCCACGGCCCCCCATCTGCCATAGCCCGACGCCGGCGACGACCAGCACCAGCAGCACCACGCCGACCGCCCAGACGAGCGGCATCAGCGTGCGTCGCCGACTTTCCGTCGGCGCATCGTTCCCAGTGGTCATGCGCGAGATGATACGCACTGAACCCGGGCTGCGTTACAACCGCGGCATCCGCGGGCGACGCGCCAGTGCTGACGCGACACCTACAGCTACGACAGCGAACGCCGTCGGCTCGGGCACGCTCGCGGTCGCGAGCGACCAGTCGCCCGCGGACGACACCGAGGCGTTGTAGTTGGACGCGAGCGCCAGCAGGTCGTCGAAGTTGGCAGCGCCGTCGTAATTGAAGTCGCCGCCAGTCCAAAACGTGTCGACGCCGTTGTAGTTCGACGCGAGCTTAAGCAGGTCGTCGAAGTTGACGGTGCCGTCGAGGTTGGCGTCGCCCTTCAGCACGCGGCGGAAGAGGATGCTGCTGCTGTCGACGCTGACGCCACCCGCCACGGTGGGCAGAGTGGTGTAGAGTTCGCCCGCGAGCGCATAGCCGACGGTGTAGCGCGGATCGGCATCGGCGGCGAGGGCGTCGTGAAGACCCGTCCGCGACTGCGTCAGCGTGGCGATCGCGGCGAAGCCGACCGGGTAGTTCCAGAGCAGCGTCGCCCGACCAAGATCAAGCGTGCTGCGCGGCGCAGTGCCCGTGCCGGTGTTGGTCGTGAGTGAGAACGTCTCGGCCGTGGTCCAGAGCGATGTGGACGTCAGCTTCAGCGTGCCGCCGACGAGCGTGAGCGTCTTGAACTGGCCGTTCGGGATCGTGAGCGATCCGCCCTGCAGCCAGACGACGTCGCTGGAGACGAATGGCAGGCTGCTCGTCGTGCTGGTGGTTGCGAGCGTGCCACCGAGCAGGTCAATGCGTCCGCCGGCGTTGATGGTGCGGGCATTCATCGCGCCGGCCTCGATGCGCAGCGCGCCGCCGCCCGCGTTGACGATCGCGTCCTGCGACATCGCGAGCGAGCCGCCGGTGATGCGGAGCGTCTCGCTCAGGTTGAGCGATCGGACCGACTGCGCGCCGGTCGACAGCGTGACGATTCGCACGCCCGGCTTGCTGATCGTGACGCGATCGTTCGGGCCCGGCAGCAGTTGGGCCGAGCTGCCATTCCAGTTCGACGACGTCGTCCAGTTCCCGTCGGCGTCGGGCTGCCACAGCGCGGGGACGAGGAAGTCCTTCACAAACTCAATGTCACCGTTCGCGACGTTGAGGTCGTTCGCCCCGCTCACGCCCGGCGTGGTGCCTGACGACGTGTACTGCCAGAAATCCCACGGCCGCGGCGTGGGGTGGACGGGGTTCGCCGTGGTGTAGGTCGACCAGACGCCGTAGACGTTCGGGTAGGCACCGACGGTTGGCGGATCAACGACGGTCTGCACGTTCACGGCGGCCGGATCGATGTACCGGGCGAGCCAGAGGTCGTAAGGCCGCAGACGATTGTCGACCTGGTCGTTCGCGTAGCTCGTGTTGATGTACACGATCGGCGCGTACCCCTTCACCGCGACAATGCGATTGATGAAGTCGAGCGCGAAGTTGGTAAGGCTGGTTGTCGTGCGCTCCGCGCCACCCGCTTCGAGGTCGTACACCGGACGCAGGTAGCCCATCGCCATGTAGCTGCCGGCGACGTTCAGCATGTGGTTGGCTTCGTCGGTGCCGGTGTGTGTGACGGTGACGCCGTTGTCGACGTAGGTAAGGATGTCCGCCCGGCTGAAGTGGTACGGCCCGGCGAAGATGCCCGCGTTCCGTGCGCCGGTGATGTTCGCGGTGAATCGCGTGTCGGTGAACGACTGGCTTAGAGTGTTTCCGCCAAGCGTATTGTTGGGGTCGGACTGGTTGTACGTGCCGGTCGTCCCGCCGCGCGTGGAGCGGATGAAGGCGAAGTCGACGCCCGAGTTGCGGACGCTCGTCCAATTGACGGTGCCCTGCCAACTGGAGACGTCGATCCCGCGAGATCTCTGGGCGATCGCAGGCGCAGCGATGAGCGACGTCGCAACGCAGGCGATGATTGCAGACGCAGATTGTCGGGTGCGGTGAGCAGGCATCCGTGGCACGATCTCGGTCCTCCGTCGTATAATTTCATAATATAGCCGCGATGGCTGACGATCGCGACGAAAAATCGCATCCGGGCAAGGACCAGCGAACAATGGACTTGGTAGTCCGTACAATCAGAAGTGGACGAACAAACGAGAACTTGCGCAGTGGAGGAATCCCATGATCCAACTGACCGGTAAAAAGGTGCTGATCGTCGACGACGATTCGGACATCCTGACGAGCATCCAGGCCGCCTTCGAGCCCACGGGTGCGACGATCGAGACCGCCAACAACGGCAACCTCGCCGTCGAGAAGGCCGAGAAGGACCCGCCCGACCTGCTCATCCTCGACCTCATGCTGCCCGGCCGAAGCGGCTTCCTGGTGCTGGAAAAGCTGCGTAAGCGGAAGCCGACCGACAAGCCGTTCGTCATCATGATCACCGGCAACCAAGGCGGGCGACACAAAGACTTCGCAGCCACGTACGGTGTGAACGAGTACTTCCACAAGCCCGTCAAACTCGACAAACTGCTGACGACTGCGGAGAAGCTGCTCGCGCCGAAACCTGCGTGAGGGCTCCATTGCTGCTATGCCCATCGACGCCCCGGGATAGCCATCCCGGGGCGTTCTGCTGCGCTCGTGACCTCGTGGGATGCTGAACGCCTATCCACCTCAAGCCTCGCTCCGTACGCGACCGATAACCATCGCATGCGATCAATGATTGAAGCGATGGAGTCGCGGCAGATGCTGACGTTACTCGCAGCGTACGGCGACATCGCGGGTTTCAACGAGATCTCGCTGACGAGCCGCGGGACGCTGGTCATCGCGCTGACGGGCAAGAACGACACGGTCGCAGTGACAGCGGGATCGGTGAGCGGTGCTGCGGTGGAGATCGCCCGGACGCGACAGGGTCCGGAAGGGATCCGCACGGGTCTCAATGTGCGCATCGTGACAGCTGCACGTTTCATGGACTCGCTGACGTTCTCGGCGGGGACGTTCGGCATCGACATGGCCCGTGCGCTTGCCGACAACACGTGGACGACCGACGACCGCGCTTTCCTCATCCAGTCGACGGTGAAGGCGAGCGAGCCGATCGTGGTGATGCGCGCGGGCGTGAAGCGCGTGCGGATCGAACTCGGCCGCGGCAACGACGTCGCGACGCTGCCGACGGACGGGATCGACGTTCCGGTCACTGTCAGCGGCGGAGCGGGCAACGACTTCATCAGCGGCGGCGGGTCAAACGCGAGCCTCTTCGGCGACGCCGACAACGATCAACTCGCTTCAGCCCGCAATCTGGTGGGCGGCCGCGGGGACGATGTCCTGATGGACGGCCGATTCGTCGACGGCGGAGGCGGCAACGACATGTACTCCGGCCGCAAAGCGAAGCGTATCCGGCGCATCGAGCAAGAGTGGTGAACAACGAGAAGCAGTTGAACGCCCCGGGATAGCCATCCCGGGGCGTGAGTGTTGCGCTGCGTGAATCAGCGATCTTCACCGACCGCGCGCTTTCACCGCACGCACGAGCGACTCACTCGCGATAAACTGCTCGCGCTTCGGCGCGGGTGCAGCAGTCTGGATCGCAGGCGCATGCGCGTCGCATCCCTTCGCGCAGCACGCGCCGAGTTTGCCGTTGGCGGACCGGACAGTGCGAACGAACTGCCACGCCACATAGGCCGCGCATGCGAGGACAATCGCGAGGACGAGGATGGTTTGCGTGGACTCGCTCATGCGGTCTTCGGCGGCAGAAGCTCGGCCACCTTCACCTCGGCACTTGGCATCGCTAGCGGCTGGACGCTGCCGGTCTCTTCGACGAACGTCGGCGGGTCGTACGTGAAGCCGAGCGGCTCAGTCGGGTCAGGGCGCGGGTTGCGGTAGACCTCGAGCCGACGATCGATGACGTCGAGAATCCAATACTCGGGCACCTGGGCGGCGGCGTATTCTTTGGCTTTCTTCCGGTCGATGGCTCGAGAGGAGTCGGCGACCTCGACGATGAGGACGGCTTCGTTCGGCTGCGGCTGGCGGAGCGCGGCGGAGGCACTCAACACCATTCCGTCAGGATGCGGTACGCTCTCGCCCGGCGTCTCAAAGGGGGTCTGCAAGCGCACGACCCATGGCGAACTGAACAGCCGATAGAGGACGCGGCCCAGATTGCCTATTCCGAACCCGTGCCCAAAGCCCATCGGCGACATCTCGATCACCTCGCCTCGAAAGAGATAGCACTTGACTCCGTCGAATGCGCCGGTTTCGGCGGCGCGAAGATAACGACTCTTCGTCCACTTCATCGCGGACGGTTGAGTCGAATGCTCAGAGGCGGGGTTGTCGATGAGCTTTCCCATGGCTGCCTAAGTATATCACTTCACCCGCCCAGCAGCCGTCCGATCTGGTAGATCAGCAGGCACGCTACGTACGCCAGCCCGTTCATGTATGCCAGCTGCAGGAGCGGCCACTTCCAACCGCCGGTCTCTCGCTTCACGATCGCGAGCGTGCTGAGGCACTGCATCGCCAGGACGAACCACACGAGCATGCTGATCGCGACGAGCGGGGTCCAGACGTGCGAGCCGTCGGCGTACGTGTCCTCGCGCATCGCAGTCGCGAGCGGGTCGGTGTTCTCATCGTCGCCGGCGCTGTAGACGATCGCCATCGTGCTGACGAACACCTCGCGGGCGGCAAATGCGCCCACGAGCCCGACGCCCATCTTCCAGTCGTAGCCGAGCGGTTTGATGACCGGCTCGATCGCGTGGCCAAACATGCCGGCGAAACTGTGGCGGAGCTGTTCGCTCTGGATGGCTTGTTCGAGTTCGGCGTGGAACGCCTCGGCTTCCTTGTCGATCTGGTCGTCGGTGACGGTCGGCTTCCAGTCGAGGTCGATATCGCGCGACGCGGTCGTCGGCTGGGTTGAAGCGGCGTCCGCATCCGCGCGGGCTTCGCGCATCTGTTCGACCAGTCTCACCTCGACGGCCGTCTTGTCGTCGTCGCTCAACCTCGGCCAGTACGTCAGCGCCCACAGCACCACGCTCAGCGCGAAGATGATCGTGCCCGCCTTCGCGATGAACTGCCACGTGTTCGTCACCACCACGCGCAGCACCTGCGACCACTGCGGCACCTTGTAGCTGGGCAACTCGAGGATGAAGCTCGCCGGTGCACCTTTCAGGAACGTGCGCTTGAAGCACCAGGCCGTCGCGAATGCAGCGATGACGCCGATCGCATACATCAGCAGAAGGATGCCGCCCTGCGCGAGCGCGCTGTAGCCGGCGAAGAAGGTGCCGATCAGCAGGCCGTATACGGGGAGGCGTGCGCTGCAGCTCATGAATGGCGCGACGAAGATGGTGGCGAGTCGATCGCGGCGGTTTTCGATCGTGCGGCTCGCCATCACGCCAGGAATCGCACACGCGAAACTGCTGAGGAGCGGCACGAACGCCTTGCCGGAAAGGCCCACCTTCGCGAGCAGGCGGTCCATCAGGAACGCCGCGCGGGCGAGGTAGCCCGAGTCTTCGAGGATCGCAAGGAACGCGAAGAGGATGGCGATCTGCGGGATGAAGACGAGCACCCCGCCCACGCCGGCGACAATGCCGTCCGTCCAGAGGTCTCGGAGGGGGCCTTCGGGGAGGATCGGCGCGAGCCACTTGCCGGCCACCTCGATCGACGACTCCACCGCCCCCATGATCGGGTCGGCAAGCCAGAAGATGCTGACGAAGATGCCGCCCATGATGACGGCGAAGATGGCGAGGCCCCACACTTTGTGGAGGAGGACGCGGTCGACTTTCTCGGTCAGCGTGTCAGCCGCATGTCTCGTAGCATGACCGTCCCGGTCATGCCCATCAGAAGAAGGCATGGGCGAGACGCCCATGCTACGTCGGCGCTGGCCGCGCACGCGGACATCAACGACGGGCTGCGTCACCGCGCCGCTCAGTTCTTCGATCCATTTGTAGTGAGCTTCGACGTCCGCCTGCACCGGCTCGACGCCGGCTTGCGCGAGTTGGAGACGAGCCGCGTCGACGCGCGACGCGAGTTCGCCCGGCAGTCGATTCACCGGCGCCTCGCCCACGAGCAACCGTTCCGCAAACGCCCGCGGCAGAAGCCCGTTCTCGCGGGCAAGCGACTCGACGGCCGGCGCGAGCGCGTCCACCTGGCTCTGCATCGCGACCGGCAACGGCCAATCGGGCTCACGCGCGGGCCGGGCACCATCGAACGCCCGCTTCAGTTCGCGAATTCCCTTCGCCTTGTGCCCCACGACCGGAACAACCGGCACGCCCAGCTTCTGGCTCAGCACCTCCGGCTGCACGCGCGTGCCGCGGCGCTCGGCGATGTCCATCATGTTCAACGCGACGACGATCGGCAGGCCGGTCTCGATGAACTGGCTCAGCAGGTACAGGTTGCGCTGCAGGTTCGACGCATCGACGACGACGACGATGCCATCCAGCTTCGGCTCGCCCGGGATGCGCCCCGCGAGCACGTCCACCGCGATCCGCTCGTCAGGTGACCGCGCGACGAGCGAATACGTGCCCGGCAAGTCGATGATGGAGATGCGTTCGCCCGATTCGAGCGTGCAGGAGCCGGTGCGTTTCTCGACGGTGACGCCCGCGTAGTTGCCCGTCTTCTGGCGCAGGCCGGTCAGGGCGTTGAAGATCGTCGTCTTCCCGCTGTTGGGGTTGCCTGCGAGGGCGAAGGTGCGTTGAGTTGTTTTCACCACGTTGATGCGTGCAATGGTCGGAAGCGACAGGAACTGGCCGATCAACCGACGGGCACAGAGACCGGGCTATGACGCAGGTGGAGCGAAAGACAGGGCAGCTTGTCGGCCTGCCCAGACAGCCACGTGCTGTCGGTCTGGATATGCTTTTCGATGACGTCCACCATCGCCGCGAACGGCTTGGGAGGCAGCTGATAGCTGTTCACCTCAACGACGACGTGCTGTCGTGCAGACTGCGGATAGCGTTCGAGCAGGCCCCCTTGAACCACAACTTCTAGCGCCGACCACACTCGTGCAACGGCGGCGTTCCACAGGTCGGCGGCGGCGTCGTCGTCCCACGGACCGTTCTCGACGAGGTGACCCGTCAGGGTTTGTCCGTCGGCAGACACGCTCACCAGATCGAAGGTGACTGAATCGCTCATGGCACGAACGCCGATTCCGATCAGCCGACACTCACGGTGACGTGCTTGGCCTGTTCGTCGCGGAGGCTGAGGCAGTAGCCTCGCAGGCGGAGTTCGATGGGGTCGCCGAACGGGCTTCGGCGAACGACTTCGACCTTCGTGCCGCCACACAGGCCCATCTCGAGGAGACGGCGGCGCAGGTCGGATTCGCCGGCGACGCTCACGACCGTGCCGCACTGGCCGATGCCGAGGCGGTTCAGCGTGCAGACCTCGTCGCATCGGGCGTCGCCACAGCCAGTCGTGGAGATTTGGGGCAGTTCACGTGCCATCGGTGATAGGAGTATGCGCTAGTTGAGACTGAGTTTCAACGAGTGTGGCGAAGAGCCGCGGTGAGATAACAGAAGTCGCGACTGGCTGCCTCAGCTTTGCTGAGGCAGCGGGGACAGCCCCAGCGGAGCTGGGGCCGCCGGAAAGGGGAGACTCAAGCACCTCAACCGGCATTTCGCGCTACCTTGCATCCCACCCCGCTTCCCGTATCCTTTCCTGCCCTAACCCGACCCCGGTGCCGGAGGAGTGTTCCCCTGGCGCTGGCGGCGACTCCTCCATCCGATTGGAAGTACGCACATGTCCGTTACGACTGAACAGAAGGCCGAAGTCATCAAGAACTTCGCCCGCGGCGACAAAGACACCGGCTCGGCCGAGGTGCAGATCGCGCTCCTCACAAAGAAGATCCAGGAGCTGACCGAGCACCTGAAGATCCACAAGAAGGACTTCTCCAGCCGTCGCGGCCTGCTGAAGATGGTCGGCCAGCGTTCGTCGCTGCTGAAGTACCTCACCCGCATCGACCACGACCGCTACCAGGCCGTCATCGCCAAGCTCGGCCTGCGCAAGTGATGTTCCCCCGCGATCGGACACGCCAACGCGTGTCCGATTCGCTTTTGGTGGGCGGTTCGCAGTTCGCGGTTTGCAGTTCGCCGTACAGATGGCTGGCGAGCAAACCTTACCACGAACCACGAACCGCAAACTACGAACGTGGCCATCCCTTCCCGCCCCGGGTCGGAGCAAGCCACCGGCTGACTCGCGATCGAGCGACGCTCGAAAGCGGATTTCGAAACCTCCGCTCTCCATTTGTCACTCCGGAGAGCGATCGCTTCGCAATCCTCCTTCGTCTGCATCGCGCACGATCCGCGAGCGGCCTCCCATAACGGCTTCCGGGGCAGATGAAGGATCGTTTCTCCATGTCCATGCAGTCCATCTCCGTCTCCCGCGAAATCGCGGGGCGCACCCTCTCCATCGAGACCGGCACGTACGCCAAGCTCGCCGACGGCGCGGTCACCGTTCAGTACGGCGACACCGTCGTCTTCGGCGCTGTCTGTCGCGCCAACCCGCGCGAAGGCATCGACTTCTTCCCGCTTCAGGTCGAATACCGCGAGCGCCGCGCCGCGGCCGGCAAGTTCCCGGGCGGGTTCATGAAGCGTGAAGGTCGCCCGAGCACGCGCGAGATCCTGATCGCCCGTCTGATCGACCGCCCGCTCCGCCCGCTCTTCCCGGCCGGCTTCATCGACGAAGTGCAGATCCAGCTCGGCGTCCTCTCCTTCGACCAGGAGAACGACACCGACGTGCTCGCCGGCATCGCCGCGAGCGCGTGCATTCACATCTCGGACATCCCGTTCACCTCGCCCACCGCGCATGCGAAGGTCGGCAAGGTCGATGGCAAGCTGGTCCTCTTCCCCACCGTCGCCCAGCTCGAAGAGAGCGAGTTCGAGCTCGTCGTCGCCGGCACGAAGCAGTTCGTGAACATGATCGAACTGCAGGGCATGGAGATCCCCGAAGACGAGGTCGCCGACGCGATCGAGTTCGGCCATAAGGCGATCATCCAGATCGTCGAGATGATCGACGAGCTCCGCACGAAGGTGGGCTCGCCGGAGAAGGTCGGCAACATCACCACGCCTGAGGCGGGCTTCCTCGACGCCATCCGCGCCCGCGTGGCCGACAAGATCCGCGACGCCAAGGGCAAGCCCGGCAAGGCCGACCGCAACGCGGCCGTCGTGCAGATCCTGAAGGACCTGCTGGCCGAGTTCGCGCCGCCCGTCACCGATCCGAACGCGGGCTATCTCGCCTTCCAGAGCCAGCAGCAGAACCACAAGAAGATCAAGGCCGCCTTCAGCCTCGTCGAAGAGCAGGTGACGCGCGAGCTGATCCTCGCCGGCACCCGCCCGGACGGCCGCGGCGCGGAAGACATCCGCCCGATCCACTGCGCCGTCGGCGTCCTGCCCCGCGTGCACGGCTCGGCCGTCTTCCAGCGCGGCGAGACGCAGTCGATGTGCACGATCGTTCTCGGCACGCCGTCCGACGAACAGCTCGTCGACGGGCTGCTCGACGAGTACTCGCAGAAGTTCATGCTCCACTACAACTTCCCCAACTTCAGCGTTGGCGAAGTTCGCCCGATCCGCGGCCTGAGCCGTCGCGAGATCGGCCACGGCAACCTGGCCGAGCGTTCGCTCCTCGCCGTCCTGCCGGACATCGAGACCTTCCCCTACACCGTCAAGGTCATCTCTGACATCCTCGAGTCGAACGGCTCGTCGTCGATGGCCTCGTCGTGCGGCGGCTGTCTCGCACTCATGGATGCGGGCGTGCCGATCTCCAAGATGGTCGCCGGCATCAGCGTCGGGCTCATCAAGGAGGGCAACAAGCAGGTCCTCATCACCGACATCCTCGGTGAGGAAGACCACTTCGGCGACATGGACTTCAAGGTCTGCGGCACCACCGACGGCATCACCGCCATCCAGCTCGACATCAAGATCGAGGGCCTCGACCACAAGACCATCCGCGACACGCTCCACCGCGCGAAGGGCGCTCGCCTGAAGATCCTCAGCACGATGTCGAGCGTCATCGATCGCCCACGCCCGACCATCAGCGACTACGCCCCGCGCATGCTGACCATCAAGATCGACCCCGAGAAGATCGGCAAGGTCATCGGCCCCGGCGGCAAGGTCATCAAGAAGATCCAGGAAGACACCGGCGCCAAGCTCGACATCGAAGACGACGGCACGGTGTACATCTCGTCGCTCGTCGGCGGCGCTGCCGAGAAGGCCCGCGCGATCGTCGAGGCGATGACCGCCAGCATCACGCCCGGCCGCATCTACGACGGCCGCGTCGTGGCGGTGAAGGAATTCGGCGCGTTCGTCGAGATCGCCCCCGAAGTCGACGGCATGTGCCACGTGTCGGAACTGTCCGACGGCTACATCAGCCGCGTCGACGACGTCGTCAAGGTCGGCGACGAGATGAAGGTGAAGGTCATCCTGATCGACGACACCGGCCGCATCAAGCTGAGCCGCAAGCAGGCCCTCAAGGAACTCGGCATCGAAGACACGATGAAGAGCGCCCCCCGCGAGGGCGGCGACGCCGGCGGCGGTGCCCCGCGCGGCGACCGTCCCCCGCGCCGCGAAGGCGGCGGCGGTGGCGACCGCGGCCCGCGCCGTGACGACCGTGGCCCCCGCCGCGAAGGCGGCGGCGGCGGCGATCGCGGTCCGCGTCGTGAAGGCGGCGACCGTCCCCCGCGTCGCGAGCCCCCGCGCTCCGACGATGCCCCGCGCGGCGACGACTGATCGCGCGCAACGCGATCAATCGCACCAAACAGCCTGACTGAACACCGAACGCCCCGGGATAGCCATCCCGGGGCGTTTGCGTTGGTTGAGCGATCCAGATCGACAAGCGAGACCGCGTCACGCGTCTCCGCTCTGCTTATACAAGCTTTACTTCCCCGGCCCCGCGCGTTTTTCTCGGACTTCGCCCACCGATTCGCCGCTCCACCGCGCTCCGGAATCGGCCGATGAATCGGATGAACCCCAGGAGTCTCCTCGCATGTGTGGAATCGTCGCTTACGTCGGTCGAAAGCTAGCTCAGCCGGTCCTCATCGAGGGCCTGAAGCGGCTCGAGTACCGCGGCTACGACTCGGCCGGCATCGCCGTCATCGACCCGCGCGACGCGAAGCTCCACATCCGCAAGGCCGTCGGACGCATCAGCGTCCTCGAAGACACGATCGAAGCCCGCAAGCTGCCCGCTGCCCAAGTCGGTATCAGCCACACCCGCTGGGCCACGCACGGCGGCGTCACCGAGGCCAACGCGCACCCGCACCTCTCTGGCGATGACTCGATCGCGCTCGTCCACAACGGCATCATCGAGAACTACACCGCACTGAAGAAGGTCCTCGAAGACAAGGGCTACACCTTCAAGAGCCAAACCGACACCGAGGTGCTCTCGGTCCTCGTCGGAGACATGTACGCGCAGTTGAAGGACTCCGGCACACTCAAGCCGGGCCAGAGCCTGCTGCTGAAGTCGGTGCAGGCGGCGCTGCACGAAGTCGAGGGCACGTACGGCATCGCCGTCGTCTCTCGGGCCGAGCCGGACACGCTGGTCGTGGCACGGAAGGGTTCGCCGCTCATCATCGGCGTTGGCGAAGACGAATACGTCGTCGCCTCCGATGCGGCCGCCATCGTCGAACACACCTCGCGGGTCATCTATCTCAACGACAACGAGATGGCCCTGCTGAAGCCCGATCAGTTCACGACCACGACCATCGACGACCTGGACATCTCCCCCGTCATCACGCAGCTCGAAACCAAGCTCGAGGAGTACGAGCTCGGCGACTACGAGCACTACATGCTCAAGGAGATCTTCGAGCAACCCACCAGCCTGAAGAACTGCCTGCGAGGGCGCGTCGATCAGCGCGAAGGACGCATCATCCTGGGAGGCCTCGCCCAGGCGCAGCGCGAGTTCGTCCGCGCGAAGCGGTTCATCCTGACCGGCCAGGGCACGGCGTACCACGCGGGCCTCGTCGGCGATTACCTCTTCGAAGACCTCGCCAAGGTCGTCACCGAGTGCACCTACGCGAGCGAGTTCCGCTACCGCAACCCGATCATCGAAGAGGACACCGTCTGCATCGCCATCAGCCAAAGCGGTGAGACGGCCGACACGCTCGCGGCGCTGCGCGAGGCGAAGGAGAAGGGCGCGCTCGCGATGGGCGTCGTCAACGTCGTCGGCAGCACCATCGCGCGTGAGACCGACGCAGGCGTCTACCTCCACGCGGGCCCCGAGATCGGCGTCGCCAGCACGAAGGCGTTCACTGCGCAGTGCGTCGTCCTGACAATGCTCGCCCTCTACGTCGGCCGGCGAAAGTTCATGAGCCAGGCGTATTGCCAGGAACTCATCGACGCGCTCGTCAGCATCCCCGATCAAATGCAGTCGGTGCTGAAGCAGAGCGACCACGTCCGCGATGTCGCCCAGCAGTTCATCGATCGCGAGAACTGGCTCTTCCTCGGGCGCGGCTATCACTACCCGATCGCGCTGGAAGGCGCGCTTAAGATCAAGGAGATCAGCTATATCCACGCCGAGGGCATGCCCGCGGCCGAGATGAAGCACGGGCCGATCGCGCTGATCAACAATGGCATGCCCGTCGTCTTCATTGCGACGCGCGGCAGCCAGTACGAGAAGGTCATCAGCAACATCGAAGAGGTCCGCGCCCGCGGCGGTCAGATCATCGCCGTCGCCACGGAGGGCGACGACCACATCCGCCGTTACAGCGACCACGTCATCACCATCCCGCACGTGCCAGAGCCGCTCCAGCCGCTCCTGAGCGTCGTGCCGCTGCAGCTCCTTGCGTACCATGCCGCGGTGCTTCGCGGGTGCAACGTGGATAAGCCACGCAACCTGGCGAAGAGCGTGACGGTGGAATGACCGCCGTTGCTCATGCCGTCGCCGCGACTGCGACTGCGACTGACACCACCGCTGGGATTCGCTGGCTCCCTCCTACAGATTGACTGACTCTTGCGTGACGCGAGACTTTCCCACGGCACGGGTGGTGTCGCGCCTGCGTCGCCGTTTGCCGGGTTTCGGGCCGGCGCGATACATTCCCAAGTGTGTTTGGACGCGGTGGCTCCATCCGACCCTGGATCGGTCAGCGCGCCCTGGTTCTGCTGACCTCGGCTGCCCTCGGCGTTCGATAGGCACCTTTCATCTGGAGACCTCACCCATGCAGTCCCGCACGCATCGCTCGAAGCGTTCTAACGGCCGTCCATCGGCGATTGCCCGAGCGGTGGAGTCGCTCGAGTCGCGACAGCTGCTCGCGGCTAGCGCCGTCGGCAACGTGTTCGACGTCGCCCGAACGCCAGTGTTCACGCCGTCAACCGACTCGCTCCGCGACGCCAAATCGGGTCCGCTCGCCAAGGGCGGCGGCGCATTGGTGCAGATCGCCGACGAGTATCGCAAGTACATCAAGTCCGGCGGTAAGGCTTCGCAGTTCGCCAGCCAGTTCGACGACACGTACGTGATGAACGGCAACATGCTGGGCGTCACGTTGCGAACGCGCGGCAGCTTCGACGGGCTCGTGCGGACCGTTCGCAATGCGGGCGGCTATCTCATCGCACGCAGTCGCGCGTTCGGCGTCGTCGACGCCTTCGTCCCGATCGGGCAGATCCGCGGCATCGCATCGCAGGACGCGATCGCCCACGTCCGCCCGCTGGCCAAACCGGTCACCGGCGTCGGCGCCGCCACCAACGAGGCGGTCACCGCGCTCAACACCGCCAACCTTTCCGCTGCGCTCGGACTTGACGGCACGGGCGTGAAGATCGGCGTCATTTCCGACTCGGCCAACCAGCGCGGCAGCGTCACCAACGCCCAGCAATCTGGCGACCTCCCGCAGAATGTCGAACTCGTCGCAGACGGAACGAGCACCTTCTCCAATTCGGACGAAGGCGCCGCCATGCTCGAACTGATCCACGACATTGCGCCGGGCGCCGAGCTCGCCTTCCACTCGTGCGGCGACTCGCTCACCACCTTCAGCGGTGCGATCACCGCTCTCGCGGAAGCCGGGTGCGACGTCATCATCGACGACCTTTCGTACGTGACGAATCCCGCCTATCAATCCGGCATCGCGGGCGAGGCACTCAGCGCCTTTGTGAAGGCGGGCGGCGTCTACTTCACCAATCAGTCCAACTTCGGCACCGCCAGTTTCGAGACGTTCGCCGACTGGACCACAGGCGGTGACGGCGTACAACGCCACGACTTCGACACCCGCTCCGGCCGCACCGACACGCGCATCTCCGTCACGTTCGAGACCGACACGAACCTCGTCCTGAACTGGGACAACCCCTACAACGGCGTCACCGGCGACGTTACCGCCGACCTCGACATTTACTTCTATCAGGACAACCAACTCGTCGGCGCGAGCACGGACAACAACATCGCGACCGGCATCCCGCAGGAGTTCCTATCGGTGCCGGCCGGCACTTACGACATCGAGATCGCCGTGGGTGGCCTCGCCGCCGGCGCAACGCTTCCGACGACGATTCGCTTCAGCTCGTTCGGTTCGCCGGCGTTCGACGGACGCGCGCTGGAGTACAAGCCCACGATTGGCACTTCGCTGGCGTTCGGCCACGGCGCAGCGGCGGACAGCGTGGGCGTCGGTGCAGTCGACGAGGACGACACCGTCGCGAACGGTGCGATCAGCGCCGTCAGCCAAGAGTTCAGCAGCTCCGGCCCGGGCAGGCTTATGTTCAAGGAGAACGGTCAGCGCCGAAAGTCGCCGCTGACCACGCAGAACCCGCTCATCGCCGGCGTGGACGGAACCGTGACGACGGTTCCCGGCTTCGAAAATTTCGAGGGCACCAGCGCCGCTTCGCCGAACATCGCGGCAATCGCGACGCTTCTCCTCCAGGCGAAGCCGGACGCCACCGCTGCTGACATCCGCGCCGCGCTCGTCGCCGGCGCACGCGACAACCCCGTGAACGGGCAGGCCCGTGATTCCTACGACCCCCAAGCCGGTTACGGCCTCGTCGACGCCGTCCGCGCGGCGGCCTTCCTGCTAGGCGACAATGCCCCGGTCTACGCCACCATCGATCGCCCCGAGCAGAACCCCAAGAGCAACGGCATCAACGCCGTTACCGTCCGCTTCAGCGCGCCGGTATCGGGCGTGGATCGATCGGATTTCGACCTCTTCCTCGACGACCCCGCAGGAGCCGATCGCGTCACCAGCAAGGTCGGCGTCGAACAGATCGACTCCCAGACGTATCGCCTGACTGGCTTGCGCGCCAGGACGCAGGAACTGGGCACGTATTTCGTCGCGGTCAATGGCGCCGGCATTACCGACGGCAATGGCGACCCGGTCGCTGGCTTCCGCACGAGCTTCCGGAACGAACTTCGCCCGCCCACCAATCTGCGAGCTGAAGCGTTCGACGACGGTTCGATCCGCCTGAGCTGGGACGACATCAATCCCGCCGAGACGAGCTGGCGCATCATCCGCTCCACCGACCCAAGCTTCATAGATGGGACGCGTCAGACCTTCACCGCCGCAGCCAACGCGACGAGCTACCTCGACACCTCTGCCCGTGCGAGCACGACCTACTACTACCGCGTGCAGGCCGTCCGCGATGGGCAGCTGGGCAACATCGCCTACACCAGCGCGAACTCGCTCAGCGCGGGGGAGCGCATCGTCGACGTCGGTTCCTCATCGGTGGAAAACGGCACGTCGGGCGTAGGCCTACGCTTCTTCGACGACGAGCGAGCTTACGGCGGCTCAGCGATCGGCACTTCGGTCCAGCTGCTTGAGACTGGCGCCAAGCCGTCCGCCGCTTTCGTAGACTCCGGCTCCGCTACGCTCGGTCGCGGCGAGTACTTCGTCTACGCGCGCTGGATCAACAACGGCAACAACGCCTCGAATGTGAAGTACAAGGTGCGTCAGACGAACGCGACGGACGGCACCTCGCGCGACGTCGCGTCCTTCACCCTCAACCAGTCGGCCAAGCGCGCCGCGGGCTGGGTGGTGCTCGGAAAGGTCAAGCTCGACCCGAAGAAGTCGACCTTCATCCGCACCGATGTCCGCGACGCCACCAACGAAACCGTCGTCGACGCGTTCCGCTTCCTGCCCGCCAACACCGCCGGCCTGGACGAGTTCGGCGAGCCGATCGCCGCTTCGATCGGCGGCAGTCCGGTTGCAGGCCGACTCGTGGCCGGGCCGGTCGTCACGTCGAACTTCTCCGCCGAGCGGATCACTGCTGGCGTCCTCCGCATCGGCCCGCGCGGCGTGATCTTCGAGTGACGCCTTCGCAATGCCCGGATTGCATATCCAGAGCCCGGGGTGCATACCCCGGGCCCGGAGTGGCCTCGTTCGCGTCGGGCACTTGTTTCATGCACTTCGGGCCCAGCATATACATGCCGGGTTTTGAAGGCGCGGACATCGCGATCGTTTGTGCGATAATCCTCCTCTCACATGCGACCGCGTAAGCCCTCTCCCGCCCCTTCGAACCGAAAGACCGATTGGTCCGGCAAGCCGACTGACTGGTCCGGCGTCGCCGGCTGGTACGACGACCTCGTTGGTGACGAGGGCTCCGAGTTTCACCGTGAGGTCGTCCACCCGGGTCTGCTTCGCCTGCTCGGCGACGTCTCCGGGAAATCGATCCTCGACGTCGCGTGCGGGCAAGGCGTGCTGTGCCGGCTCCTCGCAGATCGCGGCGCGACCGTTGTGGGCGTCGACGGCGCGGGCCCGCTCATCGATGCAGCCCGCCAGCGCGGGCCGGCATCGATCGCGTATCACGTGGTCGACGCACGCGAACTGGCCGCGAGTCGCAAGCTCGACGCTAGTGCGTTCGACGCCGCGACTTGCGTCCTTGCAATTCAGAACATCCATCCGATCGTTCCCGTATTCGAGGGCGTCGCCAAGCTCCTCAAGCCCGGCGGGCGATTCGTGATGGTGATGATGCACCCGCACTTCCGCGGCCCGAAGGAAAGCCACTGGGGCTGGGACGAGGCGACGCAGACGCAATACCGCCGCGTCGACCGGTATCTCGAGCCGCGCAAGACGCCAATCGTGACGAGCCCCGGCAAGAAGGACGGCCGGTACACGTGGACTTTCCACAAGCCGCTGGAGATGTACGTGAAGTCGCTCGCCCGCACCGGTCTTCTGATCGACGCGATCGAAGAGTGGCCCAGCCACAAGACCAGCCAGCCCGGCCCCCGCGCCGCCGCCGAGAACACCGCCCGGCGGGAGATTCCGATGTTCATGGCTATCCGGGGAGTGGTCAGTTGACAGTTGTCGGTTGTCCGTTTGTCAATCGCGAGCAGTTTGCCTTTACTGGCAACTGACAGCTAACAACTGGCAACTCTTCCCGCCCCATGCGTCTCATCGGCTCCCTGACAACCTCTTCCGACGCCGAGCGGTTTCGGGATTACCTTCTAACGACCGGCGTCGCGTCGCACGTCGAAGAGGGATCGGACGGCGCATGGCAGGTGTGGGTGGAGCATGACGACCACCTCGACCGCGCGACGAACGAACTCTTCGCGTATCAGGCGAACCCAAACGACCCGAAGTACGCCGGCGCGAGCGGGAGCGCGAAGCGACTGCGGGCCGAGAAACAGAAGGTCGCCGAGCGGCGGCGCAAGAACTACACCGACGTCCGCACCGCTTGGCACCGCGGCGCGGCCGGTCAATACGCGACGCCGGTGAGCGCATTCCTGATCGGCGTCGCCCTGCTCGCCACAATGGCCACCCAGTTCGGCCACTCCGAGATTGAGAACGCGCAGTGGCTGCTCGAGAGGCTCTTCTTCCAAGCGCCGCCGCTCGCGAAGGAAGGCATGTTCGGCTCGATCGCGCGAGGCGAGGTTTGGCGACTTGTGACGCCGATGTTCCTTCACTTCGACTGGATGCACATCGCGTTTAACTGTGCATTCATGTGGCGCTTCGGCGTGCTGATCGAGAGCCGCATCGGCTCAGGGCGATTCGCGCTGCTGGTCCTTGTGGCTGCAGTTCTGAGCAACTCGGCCGAAGCACTCTGGGCACAATTCGGCCCGTGGAGTGGCGGTTTCAGCCTGTTCGGCGGCCTGAGCGGCGTGAACTACGCCCTCTTCGGCTATGCCTGGATCAAGGGACGCACCGCGCCGTACGAGAAGATCGACGTGTCGCCTTACGACGTGGGTTTCATGCTGACTTGGCTGGTGCTGTGCATGCTGGGCACGGCGGTGAGCGCGATGAGCGTCGCGAACGCGGCACACCTGGGCGGCCTGGTGGTGGGCTGCGCGATCGGGGCGTGGACGCCGATGCTGAGGAAGCTGCGGAAGCGCACGATCTAGTTCCACCCAGAGAACATCGCAGAGCAGAGGACGAGGCACCCGCTGTCGCCGCGCCACGATCTGGAGGAGGTCACGCCAGTGACGCCGACCGTCGCTTTTGCGACTCATTTCCCGGCCGATTTTTCGCGCGAACTCGTCGTGTCGGCCGTCGTAGAAGTCGAGCGGGGCTTGCTCTTTGACAACCCATTCCGACACGCACTAGGCCCTGTCTCAAAACCTAATGACCCCACGGCGACTCAGATTGGGGTCTGATGGTAGGAGCGATTGCGAAACTGGGTCCGTAGACCCATTGAGCAATCGCGACGCCCCAGCAGACCCCAATCTGAGTCGTCTTCGATGGGCCGGAAAGAGGTCGTCTGCTTCGTTGTCGAAGCTCGCAGTGGTGTTCAAACACGGCTTCGCTTCGACGCCTCGCATACGACCTCTTTCCGGCCCACCGTGGGGTCATTAGGTTTTGAGACAGGGCCTAGCGGGGATCGAAACTCCCACAACTCGGCCGGAGTTCCCAAAAAGCGAACGCTACCGAACGTTTTGGAGGGGGGGTCCGTTCGCTGGCGAGCGGTCGCAACGACAACGACCGGCCGGGCCAACAGTTGGGCCGTGATGAGACCGGCGAACCGCTCGCGAAAGTCCCTGTTTGTGCGGCAGGGCCGACGCCGCGATGAGCGTCGCGGCGCGGGGGAGGGAGCAAAGAGATCACCGTCGGCGCGTTTCGCGCTCGCGGGCGTTCGCCCAGAAGTGATCGCCGAACCCTTCGTTCCACGCTTTCAGCCGCTTCGTCAGCAGTCGGCGTTTGGCTTTCAGCACGTCGTCGCCGTCCTCGCGGAAGTCGAGCGCGGCGGGCGTGTACGACATCCACTCGTACAGCTCCGCCTTGTCCTCGGCTGCGTTCCAGCGGGCGTACGCACTGATGAATCCCGTCCGCTCCTCCAGCGGCTTCCGCGCCCACGTGGCGTCCATCAGCAGTTCCTGCTGCGTGCTGTAGCCGGGCTTCTCCGGGTTGAGCGCCTTCCACTCGGCGTCGGCGTCGAGTCGCTTTCTCAACATCGCACCGTCGAGCTGGTGAAAGAACTCGTGGTGAAACGTCCGCGCCAGTTCCTCGGCGGGCAGCGTCGCGTCGAGGTACATCGTGCCGAAGATGGTCATGAAGCCCTTGAGCGTGAAGTGATCCGTGCGAAGGTTGCGGCCGAGGACGACTCGCTTCAGGCCGCTCTTGCGCACGACGTCGTCGGGGTAGAGCGACATCTCCTCCGTCACGATGTCGAGCGCGGCGATGAGCTGGTCGACGTTGATCGCGTCGCCGCGCCACTTGTCTTCGGGCGACAGCAATGGCGGCGCTTCGAACGGCTCGGCCGCGCCGGTGATGCGGATGCCGAGTTCGTCCTCCAGCTTGCGACGAAGCCGCTGGGCATCCACTTCGCGACTCAGCTGCTGGAAGTCCTTACGCCGTTGCTCCTCCGCCTCGCGGCGAAGTTGCTTCTCCTGCCTGGCGAGGTCCTGTTTGGCCTGCTCACGCGACTTGTCGAGTTCCGATTGCAGCGACGCGATCTCCGGGTCGCGCGACCGCACCCCAACCCCCACGCCCACCCACGCGGCGGCCGCGCAGCAGATGAGGGCGACGACGATCCAGACGAGACGCTTCATGCGCTGGCAGGATACTGCCTGTGAGGCGAAACGCATGCGCACATCGGGCTCCGACCAAGGTCGGGGCCAAATCGGTCGCGATCCGCTACATTCCCGGTGTGCTGCGTCGATACCGCGTCATTCTGTTCATCCTGCTCGGTGCCGCCGTCGTGTTCCTGATCGGGCTCGACGTGTCGCCGCTGATTGATCGTGACGAGCCGCGCTACGCGCAGGCGTCGAAGCAGATGGTGGAGGGCGGCAACTGGATTGTGCCGTACTACCTCGACGAGGAGCGGCTCAAGAAGCCGATCTTCATCTACTGGTGCCAGGCCGCGTCGATGAAGGTGTTCGGCCCGACGACGTTCGCCGCACGATTGCCGAGCGCAATCGCGTTTCTGACGACGATGGCCCTGCTCGCCTGGACGTTCGGCCGCGAGGTGGGACTGAAGCGGACGACGTGGGCGCTGTTCATACTGAGCACATGCGTGCTGAGCCTGTGGGCCGCGAAGACGACGCTGACCGACGCGGTGCTGCTCGTGTGGATCATGACGGCGCAGCTGTGCGTGTACGCCATCTGGCGAGGCCGCGCGACGCGCGGGCTGATGATCGTGCTCGGACTTGCGATCGGCTTCGCGACGCTGACGAAGGGGCCGGTGGTGCTGATGTTCATGGGGATGACGGCGATCGCGCTGGGGCTACTGGGGTTTACGGTTCGGACGCGGAAGCCGGAGTTGCGCGGATTTGAGGTCGTTCTGACTCCCTCGCCCGGTACTCCGGGAGAGGGCGGGGGTGAGGGCCGGGAAGTGTTGGAGCTCGATCAACACAAGACCCTCACCCCAACCCTCTCCCCGGGTACGGGGAGAGGGAGTCATTCGCTCCGCACCGGTCTCATCAACCTCGCCATCGTCGTCGGCTGCGCCCTCGTCATCCTCCTCCCTTGGGCGATCGCACTCGAAGCGTGGCAGCGCGGCACGCTCTGGCGGATGTTCTCCACCGAAGTCGTCGCCCGCGGCACCACCGCGCAGGAGAACCACTCCGGCCCGCCCGGCTTCTACCTCGTCACGCTGTTCGTCATGTGGTTCCCCTGGGCGCTGATGCTCCCCGCGACGGCCGTCTACGCGTGGAAGCGTCGGCGTGAGCCGCACGTGCGGTTCGCGATCGCCGCCGTGCTCGGGCCGTGGTTGTTCCTCGAGGTTTACAAGACAAAGCTCCCCCACTACCTGCTGCCGTGCTACCCATTCCTCGCGCTGCTGACGGCCGAGATGCTGCTCGCCGCAGCACGCGGGCGGATCGCCGATCTGACGACGTGGTTCTACCTCAAGTCGACGAAAGTTCTGGCGGTGCTGCTGATCTTCCTGGCGGTGGGCTCGGTCGTGTTGCCGCCGATGTTCTTTGGGGCGGAATCGTGGAAGTTTTACGTCGCGGGCATGCTGCTGATCGGCGCGTACGCCGTGACGGGCCTCGCCGCAGCGCGAGAGTTCTCGGCGCTGCGACCGCTGCGCGGCGCACTCGTGCTGGGCGTTGGCACGTGGCTCATCTGCGCGATCTCGTGGGGCCTGTACTTCCCCAACGCGAGTTACCTCAACGTCAGCCGCAACGCCGCCGACTCGCTCCGCGCGAACGGTGCGACGGGCGACATCCGGATGGTCGGCTACAAGGAGGGCTCGCTCGCCTTCTACCAAGGTGGCACCATCCGCGAACAGAGCGACGAATCCTTCCTGCAAACGACGCCCCGCAGCAGCTGGCCGGCTTGGATGGTGATCGACAATCAGTTGTGGAGGGAACAGCCGCTCGAAGTGCGGGATCGCTGGGAGATCATCAGCGAGCACCGCGGGTTCAACTTCGCGGAGTTTGAACCGTGCTACGTGCTCGTGTTGCGAAAACGGTGATCTGGTCAGTTGAACGAGGTTCGGACGTCCGCTTGCGACCGGACCCCCACCCCAGCCCTCCCCCGCAAGCGGGGGAGGGAGCCTGAGAGACAAGTTCGCCTTCGCGAACGCATTCGGTATCCTTCGGCCATGCTCGGAATCGGGGACTATCTCTGGCGTCTCTTGCCCGCCAATCCGATCCTCCTGCGCGTCATCGCGGTCGCGGGGAAGCGGACGCGCGACCTCGTCGTCCGCTGCGTCTACCTCGGGCTGCTCATCTTCATCGTCTTGGCGATCGTGCTCGGCGGTAGCTCCACGGCGGGCTCGTCGCTCACGCAGCTCACCATCACCAGTGCGAACATCTTCGAGCGCCTCAGCTATCTGCAGCTGGGCCTGGTGGCGATGCTCGCCCCGATCTTCACGGCCGGTGCGATTACACAAGAGAAGGACTCGCAGACCTACGACATCCTCCTGAGCACGCCGCTCACGAACGGGCAGATCGTGCTCGGCTCGCTTTTTTCCCGACTGTTCTTCGTGCTCGCCCTGCTCATCAGCGGCATCCCGATCTTCTCCATCACGCAGATCTTCGGCGGCGTCGCGTTCGGCGACGTGATCCTCTCCTGCGCCATCGCGGCCGTCACAGCGCTCGTTACCGGCGCGCTCGCGATCGCGATCGCCACGTTCAAGGTCGGCACGCGGCGCACCATCTTCAGTTTCTACTTGTTCAACGCGATCTACCTCGTCGGCGGCTACCTGCTGGACGGCGTGCCGCAACTGAAGATGCCGCTGATCGACGCGGCCGGCCAACCGGCGGGTGCTTCGCCGCTGTCGTGGCTCACGGGGCTGCACCCGTTCCTGGCGCTGCGCGTCGTGCTCGATCCGACACACTACCCGCCGCCAACGCTGGCTCAGTTGCCCGAATCGCTCCGCTGGTGGCCCGCGAGCTGGCTCGCGACGAGCCCGGTGTCGTTCTACCTGACGCTGCAAACCGTGCTGTCGCTCGTGCTGGTCGTGCCGTCCATCGTGCTGCTGCGCAGGCTCGCGCAGACGACGACGACGATTCAGAACCAGATCGCGAAGCTGAATCCGCTCCGGCGCGGCACGGCAGCCCGAAAGCCGCGGAGCGTGTGGGCCAACCCGATCGCGTGGCGCGAAGGTGTAACGAAGGCGTCGGCCGCGCGCAGCACGGTGCTGCGGTACGGCTTCATCCTGCTCGGCATGGCTGGCGCGATCGTCCTGATGGTCGGCCACGCGCGCGAAGCGGAGACGCCGACGCGGTGGATCGACCGCGGCAGCTACAACGCGTCTGCCAACACGCTCAACATCTTCGGCGACCAGGTGTACGGCGTCGCCGACAGCCTCATCGTCAAGCGCGGCGAGCAGATCCTTTCGCGTGACGTGCTGAACCAGCGCAACGTCATCGTCGGCAACCCGCTCATCACCACGATCGGCCGCGGCGCGAACGCGACGAAGGTCATCACGCAGATCGACGTCCGCCCATTCGGCCGTCAGATCGACGCGAAGACGGTGCGGCAGTTCCTGCTCGGGCTCGTGATCGTTGAGGTGTGCGCGATCCTGCTCATCATCACCAATGCCGCCGCCAGCACGGTGACGCGTGAAAAAGAGGACGGGACGCTCGACCTGCTGCTCAGCACGCCCATCACGAGCACGTATTACATCTGGGGCAAGGTGCGCGGGCTCGTCAGCTACGTGCTGCCGCTGCTGGCGGTGCCGGTTGCGAGTTGCGCGATCTTCGTGATCGCCGACCTCATCCGCGGGCTGGGCGGCTCGAGCGCCGACTGGGTCGTGCTGCCGGAATCGCTGATCGTGCTGCCGCCAATGCTGATCGTCGTGGCGGCGTTCGCGAGCCTCGTGGGCATGAACATGTCGCTTCGCCTCCGCACGACCGTGTGGGCCGTCATGAGCAGTGTCGGCATCGTGCTCGGCGCATGCGGCGCGCTCGGCTGGTGCGGCTACGCCCTCCTCGGCGGCAGCGTGAACGGCGTCACCGCGGCGATCAGCTCGTTCAGCCCGTTTACCGTGCTGATGGTGCAGATCGCACCCGACCAGTTCGGCGTCGAATCGACCAGTTTCGGCCGCCGCACCTTCGGTAGCGTCTCGGGCCGCGGCATCGACGGCGAAGTTCGGTTCGTGACGGCGCTTTTCTCGCTGATCGCCACGTGCGTCTACGCGGGCGTGGTCTGGACGATGTACAAGTCGATGGTGAAGAACTTCGACATGACGATCCGCAAGCAGAGCCGCTAAGGATTCGCTGGGCACGCCAGCCCACGGATAAACCGACAAAACTAGCGTGCCCCCCGCCCTTGCTTCCCCCGGCTTGGGTCAGATAGCCTACGCTTTCGGCAAGGAAGGCGTAGTTCACACCCGTGGCCAAGTCAGTCACTCCCGACAACTCAACCAAAGGCTCGCCCGGTAGTCCCGGCACCCCCGGTACGCCCGACGGCGAGCCGCCCAGTTCGGCGGCGCCCGTCGTCACGCCGACGAACCGTCAGTTGCTACGGTGGATGTTCCAGTTCGTCCGCCCGGTGCGCGGCTACGCGCTCTTCGCGGCGCTGCTGGTCGTCGCGGGCGTGTACATCGAGGCGACGACACAGAACGAGGTCGCCCGCGTGCTGAACCGCATGCAGTCGGTCCCGCACGACACCTTCGAGGGCAACGCGGTCGCCTGGGCGTATGGCGGGCATGAGTACCCCCGCGCGGTGTTCGTCTCGATCGGCTGGCTGATCGGCTACGTATTCGTCTTCCTCGTGCTGCGCTTCCAGCGCGTGATGGCCGACAACCGGCTGTCGATGCAGATGGTCTACTACATCCGCGAAGCGGTGTACGACAAGCTGCAGCGCGTCGGGTTCGGCTTCCACGACGCCATCAGCACCGGGCAACTCATCAACCGTGCGCTATCCGACCTGCAGAACGTCCGCACGTTCATCCAGGCGGCGATGCTGCAGACGCTCGACATCATCTGTGCCGTCCTCGTGTACATCGCCTTCATCGCCACGAAGAGCATCTGGGTTGTGCCGCTGGCGATCTTCCCGCTGCCCATCTGGACGTGGTACATCCTGCGTTTCAGCCAGCGCGTGCAGCCGGCCGCGAAGGCAGTCATGGAGGCGGAGGACCGCAACGTCAGCATCATCGCGGAGAACATCGCGGGCGTGCACGTTGTGAAGGCGTTCGCGACCGAAGACGCCGAGTTGGTGAAGTACAACACCAACGCCGACACGTTCATCGAGCGCGTGCTGAACCGCATTCGCCTGTTCGCGAACTTCCACCCGATCGTTCGCGGCATCGCGAGCGCCTCGCACCTCGCACTCTTCCTGGGCGCGGGCGCGGTCATCATCCTCACGCAGGGCAAGACCATGCAGGTGGGCGACCTCGTCTTCCTCGGCGGCGCGATGGGCGCGGTGCTTGGACGACTGCAGGCGATCGCCGGCATCAACGAGCAGTACCAGAACGCGATCGTCAGTGCGCGGCGCCTTTACGAAGTGCTCGACGCCCCGCAGACGGTCCCGGAGAAGCCCGACGCCAAGCCCCTGCCCACCGGCGGTGGCGGCGAGGTCGCCTTCGAGAACGTCAGCTTCGGCTACAGCACCGAGAAAGAAGTCCTGCACGAGATCAACTTCCGCGTGCCGGCAGGCAGCGTGATCGCGATCGTCGGGCCGACCGGGTCAGGCAAGACGTCGCTCGTGAACCTCATCGCGCGGTTCTACGACCCATCGCACGGCCGAATCCTCGTGGACGGCGTCGACCTTCGCGACCTCTCGCTCACGAGCCTTCGATCGCAGGTGAGCTTCGTCTTCCAGGAGACGTACCTCTTCAGCGACAGCGTCGCGAGCAACATCGCCTACGGCCGGCCGAAGATCACCGCGGGCGAGATCGAAGCCTCGGCCCGGCTCGCGCAGGCGCACGACTTCATCGAGAACCTCCCGAAGAAATACGACACGCTGCTCGGCGAACGCGGCACGACGCTTTCGGGCGGGCAACGGCAGCGCCTGGCGATCGCCCGCGCGATCGTGACCAATCCGCGCGTGCTGATCCTCGACGACGCGACCGCCAGCGTCGACCCGGAAACCGAAGACCTCATCCGCCGCGGCATGAAGTTCGTCATGCAGGGCCGCACGACCTTTGTGATCGCCCACCGCATCAGCACGGTGAAGACGGCGGACCTGGTGATCGTGCTCGAGGAGGGCCGGATCATCCAGATGGGCACGCACGACGAGTTGATCGCCCACGAGGGCCACTACCGCGACGTGTGCGCCGCACAGCTCAGCGACGACGCGCTGCCGCCCACCGAAGAAGAACTCGCCGCGAAGAAGGCGAAGCGTCCCGACTACAGCGACAGCCCGAGCGCAATGAAGCGGATGCGCGATCCCGGCGAGCTGGATCGCGCCGCCGCCGCCGCGCGTGGTAGTCGGCCGGGGGACCCGGTGTAACCATGTTCTTCCTCCGCAAGAAACCTCCCGCCGCACCCGTGGCGAAAGACAAGGCCGACTCCGGCGAGGAGACCGAGGAGCAGCGCTATCGCCCCATCGAATGGTGGATGCTGAAGAAGCTGGCGACGAACCTGGCGCCGTACAAGCGCTACTACATCATCGGCATCGCGCTGGCCATCACGCATGTCGGGCTCGACATGCTCGGGCCGCAGTTCATCGGTGCGATCTTCAATTACTGCTCGCAGTTCGTTCCCAACTCGAATCACCCGGCGGGCGGCACACCTATCGAACGGCTTGTCAGCCTGTTCGTGTCGGGCGTGACAAACGAATCGCCAGCCAGCACGAAGATCGGGATCCTCGTCGCCATCATCGGCCTCTGGGCGATCGCGACGCTCATCTCGATCGTCCTCCAGCGGTACGTCATCATCTACATGACGCGCGCCGGCGAGTCCGTGCAGTTCGACTATCGCCGCAAGGTCTTCGCGCACTTGCAGACCTTGTCGATGAGCTACTACGACAAGACGAAGCTCGGCCGAATCATCAGCCGGTGCACGAGCGACATCTCAGGCATGCGCGAGGTGAACGTGTGGGGCATCGCGCACGTGGTCGTGCACGCGGGCATCATCTCCTTCGCGAGCCTGATGCTGCTCTACGCCGACTGGCGGCTCTTCCTGTCAGTTGTCTGGCTCGCGCCGGTGCTCATCTACGTAAACCGGCGATTCATCGTCCGCACGGGGCGTCAGCAGCAGGTGGTGCGCGAGGGGTTCACCCGCGTCAGTTCGAACATCGCCGAGAACATCACCGGCATGCGTGTCGTGACGGCGTTCAACCGGCAGGACATGAACCTTGAGACGTTCAACGGCCTGCAAGACCAGAACACGATCAACAACACCGAGGCGGCGCGCATCAACGCGGTGTTTCAGCCCACGCTGGAAGGCATACGCTACGTCGGCCGCATCACCATCCTGATCGTCGGCGCGTACTTGCTGCACACGGGCCGGATGGGTTCGGTCGGCGCGGGCGGCGTCGTCATGAGCTTCATGTATTGGGACTGGCTCATGGGTTCGATCATCTTTCTCGGGCAGTTCTTCAACACGATGATGCAGGCTCTGGCCGGCGCGGAGCGCATCTTCAGCTTGTTCGAGATCAAGCCCGACGTGGTCGACGTCCCCGACGCTCGCCCCCTCCCGCCCATCGTTGGCCGCGTGCAGTTCGAGGGTGTCACGTTCGGCTACAACCCCGAACGCCCCGTTTTGCACGACGTCAGCTTCACCGCCCTGCCCGGGCAGACCGTCGCGCTCGTGGGTGCGACCGGCTCTGGCAAGAGCAGCATCATTAGTCTGATCGCGCGGTTCTATCAGCCGCAGTCGGGCCGCGTGCTGGTGGACGGGCACGACGTCCGCTTCGCCACGGGCGACAGCCTGCACAAGCAAATGGGCCTGGTGCTGCAGAACAACTACCTTTTCACCGGCAGCGTGCTTGAGAACATCCTCTACGCCCGTCCAGGCGCAACGCGCGAGCAGGTGATCGAAGCCGCGAAGTCGCTCGGCACGTGGGACTCGATCGAAAGCCTGAAAAACGGGCTCGACACCGACGTAGGCGAGCGCGGCAGCAACATGAGCCTTGGCCAGCGGCAGCTGATTTGCTTCACGCGTGCGTTCCTGGCCGACCCGCGCATCTTCATGCTCGACGAGGCGACCAGCGCCGTCGACACGCAGACCGAAGCGCTCATCCAGGAATCCCTCGAACGCCTCACCCGTGGCCGCACGACGTTCATCGTGGCGCATCGCCTCTCGACGATCATGAAGGCGGATCAGATCCTCGTGATCGATGCCGGCCGGATCGTCGAACGCGGCACGCACGACCAACTCGTGCAGATCGACGGCGGGAAGTACGCCAAGCTGTACGAGCAGTTCGCCAGCGGTGCCGGCGACGCCCACTGAGAATCGCGGAACCCTTCGATCTTGTCGCACGTCGGCCGACTTGCTGACGCGATGCATTTTCTTTAGGCGCGGTATGATCCCGCGTCGGAGGTCTGCACCATGTCTCGCTTCGCCCTCTCCGCCTTGCTGACGGGTCTCTTGCTGGTGACCGGCTGTCCGATGATGAGCGCGTCGGACGTGCCGCTGCACACCGACGACAACACCGTCGCCGCTAAAGATTTCCCTGGCCGACACGTGCTCTACACCATCAAGGACGGCAAAGAGACCGAGCCCGCGCGGTACGACCTCAAGTCGACCGGCCAGGGCGAGTTCGCCGCGCTGCGCATCAACGACGAGGGCGATTACGACGGCGCGCCCGTCGAACTGCGATTCGTGAAGCTCTCCGACACCGCCGAGTTCATCGAACTGCACGTCCAGCCCGGCGACGACCTGATGGGCCTGGTCATCCCGCACGGCTACAACCCGGACGGCAACTACTGGTTCGCTCGCGTCGAACGCCCGGACAAGGACACCATCAAGCTGCTCGGCTTCGACAAGAAGTACGCCGACAAAGCCTGGAGCGAAGACGTCGGCCGACTCGAACAGCACCCGGACGTGCGCACGCGCGAGGTGAAGGTCACCGACGACAGCACGGGCGACCTGAAGAACGTCCGCGTGATCGACATGAAGGCGGACGAGTTGAGAGCGTTCGTCACAAAGCACGCCGACGAGTTCAACGTGCACCTGTGGACGCTGCGGCGGGAAGAGAAGAAGTGAGTGGCCGACTCGCCGGTTGAGCCTGTCAGGGCCGCATCGCACCGCGTACACTCTGCCGCATGGTGCGAATTCTCGCGTTGGGCGACATCGTCGGCAGGCCGGGTCGGCAGGTGGTTTGCGACAAGCTCGCCGGGCTCGTGAAGCAGCACAAGGTCGATCTCGTCATCGCGAATGGCGAGAACATCGCGGGCGGTTCCGGCATCACGGTCAACCTGTTCAACAAGCTCCGCGCGTATGGCGTCGACGTCGTCACGCTCGGCGATCACGTGTTCAAGAAGATCGACATCGTCGAAACGATGGGCCGAAGCGAGCGGCTGGTCCGACCCGCGAATCTCTCCGCGAAGGCGGCCGGGCGCGGGCACACGGTCATCAAGACGAACTCGGGCGTGAGCGTCGTCGTTGCAGCGGTGCTCGGCCGCATCTACGTGCCGACGCTGGCTGCCGATGACCCTTATGCGTGTGCCGATCGCATCCTGCAGGAGACCGCCGCGCACGCGAAAGTGGTCGTGTTCGATATTCACGCTGAAGCAACGGGCGAAAAGGTCGCGTTCGGCCATCATGTTGACGGCCGGGCGAGCTTCGTCTTCGGCACGCATACGCACATCCCGACCGCCGACGCGAAGATTCTGCCCGGCGGCACCGCTTACATCACCGATCTCGGCATGTGCGGCCCGTACGACAGCGTGCTCGGCCGGCGCAAGGACAACGTCGTCCGCGCGATGACGACCAACATGCCCTTCCCTTACGACGTCGCCACAGGTGACGTGCGCCTCTGCGGCGCACTCGTTGACGTTGACGAAACCACCGGCAAGGCGAAGCACATCGAACGCATCGAAGTGCAGGGCCCGATGCGCAGCGAGGCCTACGACGCGGACGATTCCGTGAAGAAGCGCGACGACTGAGCCGCAGCTTTTCGATTCAGGGTTTCCCCCTCAAGCCCCTACGGCTCACTGGGGTCGATCCTGATTCAGTTGCCCAACAAGCTTGTCATTCTCTCCTCCAGCTCGATCGAGCCATGGCAGCGTCATTCATGCTGTCATCATTTTTCGGAAACGGAGAGATTTGCACATGTCGTTCCATTTCACCTCGCGCGGCTCGCTAGCCGTCGCGTTCTCGTGCGGCGCTGTTGCGCTCGCGGCGATCACTTCCACTGCGCACGCGGTGCCGGCTTTCGGGCTCACGGATAACAACCAGATCGTCCGCTTCGACACCGCCACGCCGGGCACGATCGTGTCCGGCAGCATGCTCCGCGACGCGGCCAATACGCCCATCCCGGATCTCATCGGCATCGACTACCGCCCCGCGACGGGCCAACTCTACGGCGTCAGCGCGCTGGGCGTGATCTACACGATCAACCCGAACACCGCCGTCGCAACGCCGGGGGCAACCCTTTCGACGCCGCTGAACGGCTCGCGCTTCGGGTTCGATTTCAACCCGGTGCCGGACCGACTCCGCATCGTGTCGAACGCCGACCAGAACCTCCGCGTGAACGTCGACACGGGCGCAGCCATCATCGACGGCACTCTGACTTACGCCGCGGCCGACGTGAACGCAGCACAGAACCCGAACGTGATCGCGGCCGCGTACACGAACAATGACAACAACGTTGCCACGGGCACCACGCTCTACGTCCTCGACTCGGTGCTGAACTCGCTCGCGATTCAGAACCCGCCCAACGACGGCACGCTGAACACCGTCGGCCCGATAGGCCTCGACCTGTCGAGCCTGGCCGGCTTCGACATCTACACCGATGCGGTCGGAAACAACACCGGATATGCCGTCATGCAGAATGCCACTCAGGGCATCTCGCGCCTGTACACGATCGACCTCGCGACGGGCACGTCAACGCTCGTCGGCACCGTGGGCGGCGGCGACCTGCTGGACGGCCTGGCGATCGGCGTTGTGCCGGAACCGACGACGCTGGCGATGGGTGCGGGCGCTGCGCTGCTCGTGCTACGGCGTCGGTCGTGGTGAGACTTCGCGATCGTTGCGAATCATGCTTGTGACGCACCCCGCGCCGTGCGCGGGGTGCGTCGTTTCTTTGGCATCTGGTTAGCCCGCGAGCATGCTCGCCGGCGAAACGGGATGAGATCACCGGTCGAGTCGCTTCCCCTTCGCTCGTCTTCGTGTAGCCTCGTGCGGACAGAGGTCCAGTGGACTACGCCACCTTTGCACAGCTTCTGCTCCTCTCTCAGCTCCTCGTCACGGGTTACCTGATGGGGCTGATCTGGTTCGTGCAGCTCGTGCACTATCCGCTGCTGGCCATGGTGGGCGAGGATCGGTTCTTCAACTATCACCGCTCGCACACGCGTTGGACGACGCTCGCCGTCGCGCCGGCGATGCTGGTGGAGCTGTTCCTCGCGATCGCCGTGGCGTGGTACGTGCCGTGGAGTCCGCTCTCGTGGGCGGGGCTTGGGCTCGTCGGGGCGCTGTGGCTCTCGACGTTCCTCATTCAGGTGCCGATGCACGGGAAGCTGTCCGAAGACGGGTACGACCCGCTCACGGTGCGACGCCTCGTGCGATCAAACTGGCTTCGGACGGTCGCGTGGACGCTGCGCGGGATCGCCGCCGCGTGGATGCTCGTGCAAACGATCGGGGCAACGCAGCAGTTCCCTCCGGCCGGCTGGCCGCGCGGGGCTGGCGATCTGGGGCACGACCCGTTCATCCACGTCGCCGAGCCGCAGCTTCCCGACACTACGCACGCGACGACGGAGCCAGCGACAGAACCGACCACGGAACCGGCCGACCCCACTCGACGCTGAACGACCTCGCCATGCGACTCCTCCGCGCACTCCTTCCTGTTCTGATCGGCCTGCTGCTCGCGCTGTGGCTTGGCGGGCTCGTGCATCAGCTCCTGAGCGTGATGGTCATCTTCAACTCGGGCGTCCTGCCGCGCGAGCAGGCCGCCCCCACCGCGGCGAAGCTCTTCTACGTCACCGAGCGCGTCGTCATCGGACTCGGTGTGGCGAGCGTCCTTCTCACGATCGCATGGCGACTCTTCGCATGCGACGGATTTCGCAAGGCGACGCTTTGGCTCACGCTAGCCGCCCTGCTGATCGCGGCCGGTTCGACGGTGTTCATCAGCAGCCGCATCGACGCGATGCGCGAGGCCGGTCAGACGCAGACGCCAGAATTCAAGCGCGCGCACGGCCTGTCGAACGTCGTCTACCTCACGCAGACGGCAACGCTGCTCGCCGCGCTGTCAACGTTCGTCATCGCGTTAAGGCGCGAGCAGGACGCTCCGCTGGTACCGCACTGATCCTGCCAACACGTCCACCGCGTTGCCGAGTGACGCGCCGTCGACGTCGTCATCACAGCACCTGCGATCGCCGCTAATGGCGATTTGCCGTCGGCCAGGCGACTAGGCCCTGTCTCAAAACGTATCGAGCCCACGATGGGCCGGAATGAGGTCGCATGCTAGGCGTCGAGTCGAAGCCGTGTTCGACCACACTGCGAGACTCGACAACAACGCAGGCGACCTCATTCCGGCCCAGCGAAGCCGGCTTTCGCGATCACTCCTACCATCGGACCTCTTTCTGAGCCGTCGTGGGCTCGATACGTTTTGAGACAGGGCCTAGTAGAACCGGGCACCCATGCAACCCGCCAAACGATAGGACCGCGCAATACCGCCCGTGCCGAACGATGGGTCGAGCGTGGATCCTGAGAGTAGCCGACGTCCTTCAATGGGACGCAGGGCATCTTCCGGCGGCTCCGAGCGCTGTCTCCGCGCCTGTTTGCAGCGAGTGCGTGAGAGCCCTGACATGGTGCCTCCGAACGTAAGCGCACGAGGCGCTCGCACACTAGCGAAAAAGAATCGTGGGACGTGCGAGGCACGTCCCACGTTGGGCATCGATTTCGTCACAGCGTGTGTGACATCTCACGGCTGGGGCAGGATCACCAACTGGTCGCCCGCGCAGCCGAACTGGAACTCGGCCATCACCTTCATGGCTGCAGCGCCGGTGGCCCACTTGGCTTGGCCGGGGATGAGAACCTCTTGCTCGGCGCCGTCGGGGCCGCCCATCATGGCGATTTCAGGCGGGATGCCGCGGCCGGACTTCGCGGCTTCGGCGGCCTTCGCGTTCGCGGCTTCGATGCGATCCTTGGCTGCCTTCGTGTACCGGCTGAAGTACGCCACCTTCTCGGTCTTCCCGCCGTCGCAGCTGTACACCAGCACCGCCACCGCTTCCTTCCCGTCCTTCGGGAATGGCGCGAGCTTCGTGGTGTCGTCGAGGAACTTCGCCTTCAGTGCCGCGGCTTCGCTGCTCGTATCCGTGGTGAAGTACCGCTTCGTGTTGCCCGCGGCCGCGCCGCCGCCGCTACCGCCGAAGATCTGATACAGGATCACGAGCAACGCCAGGATGATGATGCCGGCCGTAATGCCGGTGGTGATCTGAGGATTCTTGTTGAGCGATTCGCGGATTCCCATGGCACTCCTCTACGCTGCCGGTGAGGGGGCCACGCTCTGCGCCGCCGGGCGACGAAGTCGACCGCACGCACACGTCGGATCACCCACGCTCACCACGCCTCACGCGACCCTACCAGACCGCAGCGCTGTTGCAATCAGAACGGCCCGGACGCGCCAAGTTGACGATTGATCACACAGTCGGCCATGCGATCGCTTATCGGATGTAGCGCAGCCTCGTTTACTTTCCGGAACCGAGCGTCCTCGGATACACCGACCACGCCTGCGATGCGCTCACCCCGAGGGGCGGCATACGCCTCAGGGTGATCGTTCCTTGCCTGATTTCACGGAGATTACCGCCACCAAGGTGTTGAAAGCAGCATTTAGAGTTGGCCCGATAGCGCGATCGGGGTATTCGTGATAGCCACGGAACGCGATGTGGTCCTGCGACGAGTCGTGAGACGCCCTCTCGAGACCTCGATGGCGCAGGACGCCGCTCGCGTGCCGTGCCCGGCCGATCCCCGGCCGCGCTCTCGGACGCGTCAGTTGTTGTTCGCGAACTGCCTTCCCTCACCCGTGAGCGTGCGCGAGGCCCCATGACGTCATCTGCGACACACGATTCGACCTCAGGCGCGACCTCCCATCGGCTGCGCAGCGGAATCGGCCGCGCGACGCGCGGGTCGATCGCCGCGCTCCTCGCCGCCATCGTCATCGGCTCGGGCGGCGCGGGGACTTCAACAGAAAACCGCAATCGCACCGCCGACAATCGCGACCACTCTGCAGAGTCGATCGCCGGCGCCGTCGAACTGATGGCGAACCCTACCACGATCAAGCTGCGCCGCCTCCATCTGGTTCGGCCCGACTTGCTCCCCTACCCGATTCAGCTCGAAGTCTATTGCTGAATCGTCCGGGCGTTGATGCTACGATCCACGCATCAACGCACACCCCATCTATTCTCAATCGCCCGTCCACGCACCGCACGGGCAGCGCGGCCCGAGGAAGCACTCGGCCCTGATGACGATCGGCGTTGCGCTCATCGTGCTGGGCGCGCTCACGATGCGTCAAAGGGGCGGCGGCATGCTGATCGTTGGCATTGTGTTGACGGTCGCCGGCTCGATGAGGAAGCAATCGAAGGCATCGCGTCCCACCAGCTACGGCTTGCCGCCACGAATTCCCGGGCCGGACGGCGTGCGGCTTCCGCCGATCCCGTTCACGCCGCTCGCGGGTCGACCGGTCATGACCGGCACGTTCTGCAGCCAGTGCGGCACGCAGGGCCGCTCGGGCGATGCGTGCTGCCGACGGTGCGGTGCATCGCGGTCGAGCCTCGTCGTGCAGCCGTTCCAGGAATGTCTCTGCACCTCGTGCGGCCAGACCCATACCGCGCCGATGGAGCAGTTCTGCCGTCGATGCGGGCAGACCACCGTCTGACGACTGCGAGCATCGTTGCCGCGCAATGACGAGCAAGACAGGCAGCGCGGCCGACGCGTCGCAGTCGTCACGCGAGCACGCAAATTGCACAACACAAACCGCGTGCATCGGTGTTACGATGCACATACACTCGCGCGCACCCGCCGCGTCGGCTGCGGCGATCTCGGATTTGTTGGCCGCGCATCACGCCATGCCCACCTTTACCGCTCGTCAACTTCGATCGCTGCGCTGGGTTCTGTTCACGGTCTTCATGGTCGCGCTGTGCGCGCTGGGCCGCTGGTTGCTGAGCGATCAGCTTGCCGATCGCGCGCCGCTCTCGATGTTCTTCATCGCCGTCGTGGTGTGTGCGGCGACCAACGGGGCTGGTTCTGCGTTCCTTGCAACGCTGCTGTCGATGCTTACGGGGCAGATGCTGTTCGTCGAGCCGCGCGGCTATCCGTTGCCCATCGGCACCGATCAGTGGTTTCAATGGCTCGTGTTCGCGCTGGTGGGCGTAGTGATCAGCGTGCTGAGCGCTCGCCTTGTGGCGTCGCGCGACCGCGAACGCGTCTTCGCCCGGCGCGAGCGGGTCGCCCGCGATACGCTGCAGGAGAGCGAGAACCGCTTTCGCCTGATGCTCGACAGCATGGAAGACTTCGCCGTCTTCCTCATCGATAGCGATCGCCGCATTCGCGGATGGAACCTCGGCGCGGAGAAGATCTTCGGCCACCCGTCAATGGACGTCGAGGGGACGGCCTATTCCCGCCTGTTCGAGGCCGCCAGCCCCGATGCCGCCCGCCAGCAGGTCGACGACTGTCTTCGCCGCGCGATGGACGCTGGCAGGCTAGACCTGCCCGACGTGCGTTACATCCGCAGCGACAAGTCGACGTTCGCCGCCCGCGTGGTGCTCACGGCGCTTCGCGACAGCGCCGGTGAGGTGCGAGGCTTCGCCCACGTGGCACGCCCCGTCGAGGAACACGCCACTGTCGGCTGACACGCGGCTCACCCGCTGCACCGCGATTCTCTCTTCGCGTACGTTTCGTCGCATCGGCGAAGATTGCGCGATTGCCCCGCCCCGGAATGATCGGTATGCTCGGCGCGTCCGGTAAACGCGAACTGGATTGCCACCGCATCGCGTTTTCTGCATTCCGGGCCTGTGAGCCGAGTTCGCGCGCGTGGGTGTCCCTCTCTCGGATCGAGATCCTTCTTCGGAAGCATCTGCGATATCGGAACGGAGTCTGACGAGTGTTCCTGTTTGACCGCCTCATGGGTCTGTTCAGCGTCGATATGGGTATCGACCTGGGCACCTGCAACACCCTTGTCTGCATCAAGGGCGAGGGCATCGTCCTGAACGAGCCCTCAGTCGTCGCCGTGCGCAAGGGGTCGAACAAGGTCCTTCAGAACGGCAACGCGGTCGGCCTGGTGGCGAAGGAAATGCTGGGGAAGACGCCGGAGTCGATCGTCGCGATCCGCCCGATGAAGGAAGGCGTCATCAGCGACTTCGACATCACGCAGGCGATGCTGAAGTACTTCATTCGCCGCGCGAACGGGAACCGCCGGTTCATTCCGCCGCGCGTCGTGATCGCGATTCCGTCTGGGATCACCGCCGTCGAGCGGCGGGCCGTCACCGAGAGCGCGAAGCGCGCCGGAGCGCGTCGCGTCTATCTGCTTCACGAACCGATGGCCGCCGCGATCGGCGCGGGGCTGCCGGTGACGGAGCCGACGGCGAGCATGATCGTCGACATCGGTGGTGGAACGTCTGAGGTGGCGATCATCTCGCTGGCGGACATCTCCGTGTGCAACAGCGTCCGCGTCGCCGGCGACGACTTCGACGAGGCCATCCAGAGCCACATGAAGCGGGCGTACAACATGGCCATCGGCGAGCAGATGGCCGAGAAAATCAAGATCGAGATCGGCAGCGCCGCGCCGTTCCCCGGCGACGAGAACGCGATCATGGAAGTCCGCGGCCGCGATATCATTAGCGGCCTGCCCCGCAAGACCAACGTCACTGCCGCCGAGATCCGCGAAGCGCTGCAGGAACCGGTGAACCAGATCGTCACCGCCGTCACGACGACGCTCGAAGCCGCCGAGGCGGAACTCGCGGCTGACCTCGTCGAGAACGGCATCACCATGGCCGGCGGCTCGTCGATGCTGCGCGGCTTGACCACCGTCATCAGCAACGCGACGGGCCTCGAGGTCCGCCTCGCCGAAGACCCGCTCACCTGCGTCGCCCGCGGCACGAGCGTGTACCTTGAGAACCTCGACCTGTGGAAAGAGACGCTCGAGAGCGACGCGGACGAAGAGTGACGTTTAGCCCCGGGCTTGCCCGGGGAAACGCGGCGGTCCACAGCATTCATCGTTACCCCGGGCAAGCCCGGGGCTAAATCAGTCCCGCCTCCCCGCCGTCGCGTTGTACGCGACCACCACCACCAAGCTGATCGCGATCAACAGCACCACCGGCCCGAGGGCCGACGTGCTGCCGGGGCTGATGTGCGCCGCGTAGATGCTGATCGGCAGCGTCAGCTGATCCTCCTGCCAGCCGAAGACCATCACGGTCGCGCCGAACTCGCCCAGCGCACGGGCGAACGCCAGCAGCAGGCCGCTGATGATGCCGCGGCGCGCGAGCGGCAGATTGACCTGCCAGAAGAGTTGCCACCGATTCGCGCCATTGATGGTGGCGTTGTCCTCCATCTCACGCTCGACGCCTGCAAACGCGCTGCGGGCGGGCAGGTACAGCAGCGGAAACGCCACCAGCCACGCTGCAAGAACTGCGCCCTCGAAGCGAAACGCGATCGAGTAGCGAAACGCGTCGAACAGGTAGTGCCCGATGATGCCCCGAGCGCCGAGCGTACCCAAGAGAAGGTAGCCGACCACCGTGGGCGGTAGCACGAGCGGCAGGAGCAGGAGCGCCTCGATCGCGCTCTTCAGCGGGAACCGACGCCGCGCGAGGAAGTACGCGAGCGGCACCGCCGACGCCATCGCGAGCAGCGTGGCCGACACTGCAATGCGCAGCGACAGCCACGTGACGGCGACAAGGTCGACGGAGTCTGCGTCGGCGAGGAGGGTCATTTGCGCGAGTCCCCACGAATGGGCTTATGGGAGGGCGAGGCTCCCGCAGAGCCTGCGGATGCGCGATATGAACGCGCGGTATCGCCCATCCGCATTGGCTCGGCGGGAGCCTCGCCCTCCCACCTGCGCCTGCGAGATCGTCGATCAGCCGTCACTTCTCCTCCCCCACCACAAACCCCCGTTCCGTCAGGCGCTTTTTCGCCGCGTCGCTCGACAGGTACGCGACGAACTGCTTCGCCAGTTCAGGCTTCGCCGACGCCTTCACCACGACGGCCGGGTACACGATCGGGTCGTGCGAGTCCTTCGGCGCCGTTGCGACGACACGCACCTTCTCGCCAGCCTGCTTCGCGTCAGTTGCGTACACCACGCCCGCGTCGACTTCTGATTTCTCAACGTAGTCGAGCACGTGACGGACGTTCGTTCCGAAGACAAGCTTGCCCTTGAGGTCGAGTTTGAGCTTCGCGAAGACCTGCTGTGCGTACTGGCCGGCGGGGACGGACTTCGGTTCGCCGATGGCGATGCGGTTCGCCTTCGCGAGCGACTCGAAGCTGTCGACCGCGTTCGCCGCGTCGTGCGGCACGATTAGCACGAGTTTGTTCCGCGCGACGACGCGCCGGGTGCCTTCTCGTATCAGGCCGTCTTTCTCCAACGCGTCTACCTGCTGCGGTGCAGCACTCACGAACGCGTCGACCGGCGCACCGGCCCGGATCTGCTCCAGCAACTGCCCGCTCGCGCCGAATGCGAACTTCACCTCGTGCCCGGTCTCCTTGTTGAAGTCGGCCGCGATGTCCTGCATCGCCTCCTTCAAACTGACGGCGGCGGCGACGCGGAGTTCGTCGGCTCGAACGGAAGATGCGCCGCAGAGCAGCGCGACGACGAGTGTGAGTCGTGTCCAGATCATCGCCCGACTATACCCGTAAGCCCCGAGTCGCATCGCGGCGAATGTTCGGTACGATCCGCGGCAACTCAGGGAGACTCCACTCGTGATCGAATCGCTCGCCCCGCTGGTTGATTTCGCGTTCCTCGCCTCGTCTGAAGGCCCCGCCACCACGCAGGCTGCGCCGCCGCTGTGGAGCGTCGCCTCGCTGCTCGCGCTGCTCACGCTGACGCTGCTCGAGGTCGTGCTCGGCATCGACAACATCGTGTTCATCAGCATCCTGGTGAACAAGCTGCCGCCCGAGAAGCGTGATTTCGCCCGTCGGCTCGGGCTCGGGCTCGCGATGGGCATTCGCATCCTTCTGCTGCTCGCGATTAGCTGGGTAATGGGGCTCACCAAGCCGATCACGCCCGAGTTCAGCATCCCCTGGACAGACAACCCGAACGACAAATTCTTCCTCACCGGCAAGGACCTCGTCCTACTGCTGGGCGGCCTGTTCCTGCTGTGGAAGGCGACGCACGAGATCCACAGCAAGCTGGAAGGCGACGACCACAGCTCCGAGCCCAGCGCCGGCACGCAGGTCGCGAAGGGCTTCGCGGCGACCATCGTCCAGATCCTGCTCATCGACATCGTCTTCAGCCTCGACAGCGTCATCACGGCCGTCGGCATGGCGCAGCACATCGAGGTGATGATCGCAGCGGTCGTGATCGCGGTAGGCGTGATGCTCGTCTTCTCGAAAGCGATCGCCGCACTCATCAACCGCCATCCGACGCTGCAGATGCTCGCGCTCAGCTTCCTGATCCTGATCGGCGTGATGCTCGTCGTCGAAGCCTTCCACGGCCACGTGCCGAAGGGGTACATCTACTTCGCGATGGCGTTCAGCGTGGGCGTGGAAGTGCTGAACATCCAGCTGCGCAAGCGGGCGAAGGAGCCGGTGAAGCTGCATCAGTCTGGGTATGGGGCGTGAGGGCGCCTCGCAAGAGAGACGAAGAGACAAAGAGACGTAGAGACGAAGTGGAAAGCCGCCACTGATGACGCTCTCGCCGGAAGACGGCCAGCGTCCTGTCTGAATGTCCAACCAGCCGCGACGCTTACAGCCGCCTCCTCCGTCTCGTTGTCTCTTCGTCTCTTCGTCTCTTCGTCTCTCCCGCAGTAGCAAGCGCCTCGCCGCCCGGATAACCTTACCCAATGCTCAAGCGAACCCCGTTCTACGACTTCCACGTCAAGGCCGGCGCGAAGATGGTCGACTTCGCCGGCTGGGAGATGCCCGTCATGTACCGCGGCATCGTCGACGAGCACAATCACACGCGCAGGTCCGGCGGGCTGTTCGACGTCTCGCACATGGGACGCATCCACTTCAAGGGCAAGGACGTCGTCCCCTTCCTCGACGCGATCTGCACCCGCAACTACAGCAAGACCGAACAGGGCCAGGCGAAGTACAGCCTCATCTGCAACGAAGCCGGCGGCACCATCGACGACGTCATCGTCGGGCGCGACGCGAAGAACTGGATCATGGTCTGCAACGCGTCGAACCGCGCGAAGGTGCTCGAGCACATGAAGAAGGTCCGCAACGCGCGCGACTTCGACCTCGACATCACCGACCAGACCGAGGCCACCGCGATGGTCGCCCTGCAGGGCCCGAAGATCATCGAGAAGATCGCCGGCACGCTTGGCGATGAGGTGGCGCAGCTGAAGCGCTATCGCTTCTACTCGGGCAGCATGTTCATGATCGGCTACACCGTTTTCCGCACCGGCTACACCGGCGAGGACGGCGTCGAACTCATCTTCAGCGCCCGCATGGCCGGGCTGATCATCGGGAAGCTCGCGGGGCGTTTCGATCGCGAAGAGGCAACGATCAAGCCCGCAGGACTCGGCGCGCGTGACACGCTTCGCTTGGAAGCTGGCATGCCGCTGTACGGCCACGAACTCAGCGAGACGCTTGACCCGATCAGCGCGGGACTGGAGTGGGCGATCGACCTCGGCAAGGACTTCATCGGCGCGGCCGCGCTGCGCAAGATCAAGGAGACCGGCCCGAAGCAGAAACTCGTCGGCCTGGAGATGGACACGAAGCGCGCCGCCCGACAAGGCACGCCGATCGTCGACTCGGCCGGCAAGCCGATCGGCGTCGTCACCAGTGGCAGCTTCTGCCCGACCGTGAACAAGAGCATCGCGATGGCGTACGTCGACGCCGAACACGCGGCCGAGGGGACGAAGTTGGGCGCGAAGGTGCGCGAGGATGAAACGCTCGGCACGACGGTCGTGAAGCTGCCGTTCTACAAGCGTGCTTGAACGCCGTGGCCGAGCGAGTTGCGAAGCTCGTCGCCGTGCGTTGTGAATCGCTGCGCGGCGTTCAAGCTGATGTGGCTCGACGTGGCTCGTTAAGGCGCGCGATGACTCGCTGGGCGGCGCCTTTGTCGTAGAAGGGCAACACCACTACGCGGTCGGCTTGCGCCACGGTGGTAGCTTCCTGAACAGCTCGCGCGGCGGGCGCTGGGAGTGTGTAGGACGAGGCTTCACGCGCGTAGTGCAATGCCGACTGCTGCGTGCTGTCTCGCCGCACCGCGCGACTGCCTAATCTCAGTTGTCGAACCAAAACACCAAACGTGACACACAACTGCCTGACCGCAGGTCAAACTCTCGCATCGCTGCCATCGTCGCAGCAAACCAAGGCGAAACGCCCGGCACGTCGACTTTAGCGTGGCGAAGTGCAGCCTCGATCTCCTCTAGCGTAAGCCAGCTTGGAGTGTGGAGTTCGCGATCGACAATCATCCGGCCGCCAAACACATATTGCGACGTACCTTCTGCCACCCATCTCTCGGCGACGGATCGTGACACGTGACGAAAGGTCGGCAGACGCGCATCGTCTCGATCACTAACGGCAAGGTAAAACTCGCGCGTTACAACATCGCTGCATGGGTTTGGCAAGCCGCGTGGCGGGTAGAGGGGCGTGCCGTCGGCCTGATATCTCACCCCGGCAAGAGCCGCGAAAAGGCTGTGATCCCGCGGGATGCCGACCTGCGCAAACCAGTCAACATCGCCGCTTGGGGTCACAAACTCTATGTGGGCGTGAATGTCAATTCCCATTGCTGGCTCGACGAGTTCGCACGACCGCTCACGGCCCCTCGACCACCGTCACCTGCACTTCGCGCGTCTGGCCGTTGTTCCACAGCTTCAGCGTTACGGTCTGGCCCGGGTCAAATCGGCTCATCACGGCCGTGAGCTGTTCCTTCGTCGTGATCTTTCGGCCGTTGACTTCGAGCAGGACGTCTTCGATCACCGGTTGTCCGTTCCGGCGATAACCGGCCTTCACGCCGGCCTTCGCAGCGGGGCCGTTCTCGATCACTCGGCCGATCACGAGGCCCTGCACGCCCAGCCGGCGCGTCACCTCGGTGTTCAGCGGCGTGCTCAGCGGGTTGATGCCGAGGATCGGCACCGTCACGCGGCCGGTCGCAATGAGCTGCGGCACGACGCGGTTCACCGTGTCGACCGGCACCGCAAAGCCGATGCCCGCGCTCGACCGGCTCGTGCTGGCGATCTGCGTGTTCACGCCGATGAGTCGCCCGGAGCTATCGAGCAACGGCCCGCCCGAGTTGCCAGGGTTGATCGCGGCGTCGGTCTGGATCACGTCTTCGATCGGGATGTTCGCAGGCGACAGAATCGTGCGACCGAGCGCGCTCACCAAGCCCGAGGTCAGCGTGCGGTCGAGCCCGAACGGATTTCCGATCGCGTAGACGGACTGGCCGACCTCGAGGTCGCTGCTCGTGCCGATGGGCATCGGGCGAAGGACCGCGTTTGCCGCGGGTTCGATCTTCAGCACGGCGAGGTCCTGATTTGGCGCGACGCCGACGACTTTCGCCTGGTACGTCGACTGATCGCCGAGCGTGACGAAGACCGGACTGTCCTGCATCAGGCCAGATGCGACGACGTGGTAGTTGGTGACGATGTGCCCCTGCTCGTCCCAGAGAAAGCCGGAGCCGTTGCCTTCGGGGTCGATGTACGCGTTCATCGTCGCGAGGTCGACGACGCGGCGAGTCGTCGTGATGAACACCACGCTCGGGCTCGACTGCTTGAAGAGGTCGATCGTCGATCGCTCTGACGAGGTGAGCCCGGGCCGAGTCGTCACCTCGCGCGGCTGACCGGCCGCGGCGCTCGCGTTCGAGCCGACGCGGAGCTGCCCGGTCAGCAGTTGTCCCAGCACGACGCCGGCGACGAGCATCAGCACGAGCAGACCGACCTTGGGCAGCGTCATGAATCGCATGTCCTCCATGATAGCTAACACGGGTGGGAAGCGGATGAGTTGCAGAAAAGCGCGGAGCGATCACCAGTCTGGCTGCCCGTCTGGCTGCCCCAGCTTAGCTGGGGCAAGCCGGATTGAAGACGTCACGCTCATTCACTTCCCCCGCTCATTCCGACCCCGTATCCTTCCGCTCCGGTCACCCGTGCCCATCATCCAGCTGAAAAACGTCAAGAAGCGGTTCGGCGCGCAAGTCGTCCTCGACGGCGTCTCGCTCGACATCGAGCCGGGCGAAACCCTCGTCGTCATGGGCGGGTCCGGCTCGGGCAAGAGCGTCATGCTCAAGCACATCGTCGGCCTGCTTCGGCCGGACGCGGGCGAGGTGTACTTCGACGGCAAGCGCGTCGACCAGATGCGCGAGCCCGACCTCGTCGAGATGCGGAAGCGTTTCGGCTTTCTCTTCCAGATGGGCGCGCTCTTCGACTCGCTCACGTGCGCGGAGAACGTCGCGTTCCCGCTCGTCGAGCATACGAATCGCACGCCGGCCGAGATCGCGCGGATCACGCTCGACAAGCTCTCCATGATCGGCCTGCCCGAGGTTGGCGCGAAGATGCCAGCCCAGTTGTCGGGCGGGCAACGCAAGCGCGTGGCCCTCGCCCGCGCGATCGCGCTCGATCCGGAAGTCATCCTCTACGACGAGCCGACGACGGGCCTCGATCCAATCCGCTCCGACGTCATCAACGAACTCATCTTGAAACTTGCGCGCGAGCTGAAGGTGACCAGCATCGTCGTCACGCACGACATGATCAGCGCCTTCAAGGTGGCCACGCGGATGGTGATGCTCTACCAGGGCAAGCTCGTCTTCGACGGCACGCCCGACGAAGCGCGGCAAAGCAAGGACGAACACCTCCGACGATTCATTGCCGGCGAGGCAACCGACGAGGAATTGGCCGGCCTCGATGGCGCGCGGGGCGGCGTTCGCATGACGGGCTGAAGCCTTGACTGCTTCTGCACGCCGATCACTTCAGGTTCATCGTCGGCATCACGAGGTCGCGGAACTCGAAGGGGACATCCATGTCCTTCGAATCCTTTGGCACCTCGATCTGCAGCTTGATCGGCCCCTTCACGGGGTTGCCGTTCGGGCTGCTGAAGCGGATCGACGTCCGCATCACGTTGTTCTCGTTGTCCTGGTTGTAGATGCCTTGATTGGCAAGTTCGTTACCGTCAGCGTCAAGCACTTTCACACGCGTGCCGATCTGCTGGATCGTCTGCATGACGCGGTAGTCGCCGTTCCAAGGCGCGGAGATGCGCAGCGCCACGAACTGGGCGGCGGGTTGCTGATCGGGCGCCTTGTCGATCGTGATGGCGAGGCCTTCCACGGTGCGCGTCTGCCTCCGCGAGAGCGCGTCGTCCACCTCGATCGTCTCGACGCTCTTGACCACCTTCACCGTCAGCTTACCGCGGATGACGGCGATCTTCTCGCCGGGGTTCTTCGGGTAGCGGAGCTGGATCGAACCGTTGAACTGATTCGAATTCTGGTTCCAGATGTTCGAGTTCTCGCCACCGGCGGCGAGGTCGTTGCCGGCCGAGTCTTTCGCTTCAATGATGCGCATCGTCATCTGCGTCTCGCGCTGCATGCGAATCTTCGGCTCGGCCCGGCCGGCGAACTGGAACGCAAAGCTGCTGCTCGAACCGCCGCCGCCGCGCTGGTAGCTGACGTTGATATTGAGCGACGCGTTGGTCGCGAAGAATCGGAACGCGCCGACGTCGAAGATTTGGCCCTCATCGTTGCCGAAGCCCATGTTGGCGGGGAACGCCATCAGGACGCCGTTGCCCTGATCTTGGAAGCGAACATTGGCCGCCTTCTCCAGCGCGTCGAGCGCCTGGAAGAACGACGCGTTGTCTGTCTTCAGCGTGATCTTCTTTTTGATCTGCTCGGCGAACCCCTGCTGCGGCATCGGCAGCGACGACCGCGCCTGGCGATTGATCTCGGTGAGGATCTTCTCGAGCGGCGCATCCTTGAAGTCGAGCGTGATCCGGCTCGGGCCGGCCTCGTCGTCGTCGAGGATCTCGGCGATCGCGTTCTCCACCCGCGCGCGGGCATCGGCGCTGAGCGCACCAACGCCGGCCAGCTTTCCCTCGCGCGCGGCCCGCAGCGCATCGAGCGCATCGGTGCCGAGCTTCGACAGTTCCTGCTCGGCCACGTCGCGTTTGGCGATGTCGGCGTCGGACAGCTGCTTCACGAGCGCGAGCACCTTCGCGTCGAACTCCGCCGACCGCGTCGTCGGTCGCGAGGCGGGTGCCGTCGCCGGCGGAGCGGGCATGTCTTCGGCGCGAACGTGCAAATCGTCCGGCACGACGACCGGAATTGGCACCGCAGGCACTGGCACGACCTGAAACTGCGCGACCGCGATCGATGCAACGCAAGACGCGACTGCGGCGACGAGTAATGCGCTTCGACCCATTGTTCTGCACTCCCGTCGCAGGATCGGGGGCCACGACTTGTACCCACGTCGTGGAACGCCCTCGATTCGACCTACAGCCTGACCCAGCACGCAGCACGACTTGAGTACAAGTCGTGGCACCCAACCTCACCCAACCGCTCACTTCGGCCGCTTCGATGCGATCGTCGCAAGCAGCTTCAAGTGCGGCTCGGCGAACTTCGACACGCCCTCTTCCATCAGCACGCGTTCCATCTTCGCCTGATCGACCTTCGCGTCGATGTCCGCCAGCACGTCGCTGCCCGGCAGCTGGTCGACCTTGCGCGTGTACGTCTTCTGTAGACGCTCGACCGCGTCATTGGTTGCCGGCGGATTCGTCTGAATGTCCGATCCCGCGAGCGCCTCGACGTACTTGTCGGCGGGCAGGTTCGGGTCCTTCGTTCCCGTGCTGGCGAAGATGATCTCCTGCTTCAGCGGCAGCTTCTTGTCGGCCCAGAAGTCCTGATTGAGCTTCCACAGCCGCTTCGCGTTGACGATGCCGACCTGCCCCTGTGCCGCGGGCGAGAGGTCCGGCACGTTCTTCTGCGTGTAGACATCCACGCGACTCACGAAGATGGAGTAAACGCTCTTGAACGTGTCCGTCCCGCCCGGCCGACGCTTGGCGCCTTTCCACACCGCGTTCCGCGCGGCCTCGTACTGCCGCTGCGAGAAGATGAGCGTCACGTTCAGCGTGAGCCCCATCGCCGCGAGTTCTTCAACGGCGTCGAGCCCCGCCGGCGTGGCGGGCACTTTGATCATGCGGTTGAGCCTGCCGATGCCCCACGCTTCGCCGAGCTTGATGTATCGCTTCACACGTTCCGCGTGCGGCATGTTCCGCTGCACCTCTTCGATGAGCGGATCGAGTTCGAAGCTCACCCAACCGTCGTTGCCGTGCGTGCGTTCCCACACGGGCTTGAACTGCGCCATCGCGCCGTTGACGAGCTGATCGGTCATCTCCCACGCGACGGCCTCATCGTCGAGGCCCTTCTTGAAGAGGTCCATCATCTGCGCATCGAACCGCCCGGTCTTGAGCAGGTCGGAGATGATGATCGGATTTGAGGTGGCCCCGGTCGCCCCGAGCTTGAGGTTGGACACGACGAGATCGGGATCGATCGAGTCGAGCCACACTTTCGTGCCACAGGCGACGAGGGATCGAATGCTCATGCGGGAAGTGTACGAGCGGACGCGCGGGGAGGCGAGGGGAAGATGCCCTGAGGCTGCGGAGAGAATTGAACCACGGAGACACGGAGGCACGGAGAGGAGGCGGTTTCGGTGGCATGGGCGAGACGCCCATCCAACGACGCAGCCCGCGGCTATCTCTGTGCGGCCTCGCTCCGCGTTTGCTAAACTCAAGTGCTTTCAGCAGGGTCGCATTGGTTCACACAACGGGAAAGCTAGGCACCGAAATGCTGGACTGGAAGCAATTGATGGCGCAGTGGTCAACGGAACTGATGACCACGGACCTCGGTCACGAGGTCGATGTCAAAGCGGGAGCACGCAACTGGCTTGGGGGTTCGCCGGCTGCACCAGAATCAATTGTCGAACTCGAAACACGTCTCGGCATTCCGCTTCCGCCGAGCTACCGAGCTTTCCTGGAAATCTCTGATGGCTGGGGACGACTCGATTCTTTCATCGGAAGACTGCGCCCGGCAGCCGAGGTGGATTGGTTCTTGCGTGAGAATGAGAGTTGGTGTGATGCCTTCTCAGAGCAGCGACACAAGGTCGATGCGAGTTACCTCGCATACACCGATGACGGGATCGAGACGGAGCTGTGCGGGACGCACCTGAAGCACCTCGTACAGGTTTCGGATGTCGAGGATGGCGTGATCGTCCTCAACCCCCGCATTCAGTCTGACGACGGCGAGTGGGAAGCATGGTTCTTCGCGAACTGGGTTCCCGGAGCCCGGCGTTACGCGAGTTTCGCGCATCTCATGCTCAGCACATTTCGGTTGTTCCGTGACGTGGAAAAGTTGACCTCGACAGGTTTTGAGATTCCGACTGTTCCAATCCCCGCGCCAGCGGAATTCAAGCACACGAAAGCGGCGCAACGCAAACCGCGAAGCAAGGCATCGACCGCTTCGCGAATGGCGGATTCGTGGGACGAACTCGTCCAGCGGCTGGCTGCAGACATCGATCGACCCGACCGGAAACTACTTCGCTCGCTGGAGGGCAAGCTTGCCGGACGGCCGAGCGCGAAACGCAACGCAGCGTTGACGGAACGACTCTCCGACATCTTTCGACGTTCGCAGAACGCTCAGGTCCGAGCATTGTGCGTCGCAGGCATTACTGAGCTAGCGCCGGATGGTGATCCGCCCCCCGTTCTTCGAGACGCGTATGAAGATGAAGACATCAGCGTCATGCTAACGGCTGCCTACTCCCACCACTGGTTCCGCCAACCTGATGCGGTGGAGTTGTTCTGTCGCCTCGTCAACCGAGAAATGCACCCGAGTTGGCGCGAGTCAATCTTCCATATGCTGGGCGGCCTTCGTGACGCCACTGCCATCCCCACACTTGAGAAATTCCTTCTGGACACGACGAACACGTTCGACCAAACGTTTAACTCTGTCGGCGTAGCGCTGGGTCAGATCGGTGCAGCATCGTTCGACGTGTTGTCACGCGCCGCGACACACGCTGACCGTCGCGTACGTCTGGCTGCAACGGTCGGCCTAGATGTCTGTGGCGACCCGCGGGCGTGGCCGCTCCTTGATCGCCTAGCAGATGATCCCGATCCGGCGATCGCCACGCGCGCCAAGCATCGCATTGGCTGGAGCCTGTTCAAGTGACGCGGTAGTCCAAGTTTCCGACTCAACGTGTCGACACGTATTGCGCTTCGCGACTCAGGCCATCCATTGCCCTCTGAACCTGCCGGGCCGGTCCTAGGTCCCTCCCGCCCCGTCGCCAACTGCTCCCTTTGCGGCGCAGAGATCGCCCGGCGGGCGGCAGACTTCTTCCTCCGGGCGAGAGCATGCTTCGCCAGTTCGGGAGCATCCTTCGCTCGTCCAGGGAATCTCTGCGCCACCGCGGGAGAGTTCTCCCGTGCCGACGAAGTGCTCTCCGCGGCGCGCCCGTGCATCCACGGCCGGCGTGCCAAGTGCCTGGCGCGTGGTTTTATCTGACGGCGTCCGCGGCGGCCGTCGCGTTCAAGGGAATGCGCGGGCGGGTCGATGCTCTGCGTGGGTTTGCCTTCAGGAGTTCGCGTCATGGCGTACGACTACATCCCGCGGCGCGAGGCCGAGCTGGTGACTTTTGCGGGGACGCTGCTCCGCACCCTTGAGCCGGATCCGTCTGCGTTCGGGTTGGACGCTGGCGTACTGGCCACGTACCGCGAGCGGTTCGAGCGGTTCGTCGAGGCGTACGGCCGGGCGAGCAACCCGGAGACGCGCGTGAAGTCGAACATCACGCGGAAGGACGAGTGCAAGCGCGACTTGATCGCGACCCTGCGGCAGGCGATCGACATCATGCAGGCGTGGCCCGGGATGTCGGACGTCAAGCGCGACGAGTTGGGCATTCCCGTGCGCGGCGAACGGCGTCGGCGCGTGTCGGCGCCGACCGATCGGCCGTTGGTGTTCGTGAGCGCATCGGGGCGTACGGTCGACATCGCGATCGGCAAGACCGGCACGCGCAGCAAGCCGGCGGACGTGGTCGGTGCGATCCTCTTCGTCCACTACGGCGACGCCCCGCCGACCGGCGACGAGGCGTGGCGGTTTCTGCAACTGACGCGTCGCACCCGCCTGACGACGCGGCTCGAGGGCGTCCGCGACGCCTGCACGGCATGGGTCACGGCGGCGTGGTTCAACGGTAGAATGGAACTCGGCCCACGGGCGGACCCCACGCCGATCAACCTCGCGAAGGCATCCGCCCCGTCGATCGCCCTTCGCGTGGCGGCCTGAAACGGTTCGGCACGAAACCGCCCCTATCCGCACATTAAGATCACGTTAAGATGCCCCGCCATGGGACTCGATTTCCTGGATCGCGCGATCGATGAACTGGCGTCAAGCTACGGATGGTCGGCGGAGGCGTTGCTTCGGCTCATCATGGCGGCGATCTGTGGCGGCTTGGTCGGGCTCGAGCGCGAGGTCCGCGGGCGACAGGCAGGGTTCCGTACGAACCTGCTCGTGTGCCTTGGCTCGGCCCTCGCGATGATCGTCTCGATCAGCTTCGCGCTAAAGGACTGGTCGAAGGTGACGCCGATCCCGACGGACATCCGCATGGACCCGGCCCGCATCGCGTACGGCGTGATGGCGGGCGTCGGGTTCCTGGGCGGCGGCGCGATCGTGCAGGCGAAGGGACACGTCCGCGGGCTCACCACAGCGGCGGGCATCTGGTGCGTGGCTGCGATCGGGCTGGCGGCGGGCTTCGGGCTCTACACGATCGCACTCATGTCGACCGTGCTGGTGCTGTCGGGGTTGTGGCTGCTCGATTACGTCGAAGATGGATTGCCCAAGCGGCAATACCGGTCGGTGGTCATCCGCAGGAAGTGGAGCGTCGGCTGCATTCGCGAAACCGTCGATTACTTCAAAAACCACGGCCTGAAGGTCGTCGACGCCAGCTTTGAGCGAGACAGCGACGACCTCAGCTGGGTCGAGGTGAAGCTCTACGTCGGCTTCACCGACATGAACAAATTCTTCGGCCTGGAACGGCAACTCGAAGCGGAAGAGAGCCTGCAACTGATCGCGACGACGTCGTGAGTGGCGTAGAAGAGTTGCCAGTTGTTAGTTGTCAGTTGCCAGTGAAGACGGTCGCTCACGCGATGAGCGATGTGCCCGTCATCTCTGCGGGCTTCGGCACGCCCATCAGGTGCAGCGCCGTCGGCGCGACGTCGGCCAGGCGGCCGCCAGCGCGAAGCGTCGCGCCCTTGTAGCGGTCGTCGACGACGATGAGTTCGACGGGGTACGTGGTGTGCGCCGTGTGCGGGCCGCCCGTGGCGGGGTCGATCATCTGTTCGGCGTTGCCGTGGTCGGCCGTCACGATCGCGCTGCCGCCCGCCTTTTTCAGCGCCGCGAGGATCTCGCCCACGCAGCCATCGACGATCTCGATCGCCTTCACCGCGGCATTCAGATTGCCCGTGTGGCCGACCATGTCGCCGTTAGCGAAGTTCACAACCAGCAGGTCGAACTTCCCGCTCTCGATCGCCTTCACCACCGCGGCCGTGATCTCATGCGCGGCCATCTCGGGCTTCTGGTCGTACGTCTTCACGTCCTTCGGGCTCGGCGCCATGACGCGCTCCTCGCCATCGAAAGGCGTCTCGCGGTAGTCGTTGAAGAAGAACGTGACGTGCGGGAATTTTTCGGTCTCCGCGCAGCGGAACTGCTTCTTCCCGAGCTTGCTGACGACCTCGCCGAGGATGTTCACCATTTTCGGCGGCTTCGGGTACGCGACGTGGACGGGCAGGCCCTCCTCGTACGCGGTCATCGTGGTGTAGTGCAGCTTCAGCTTCGATCGCTTGAAGCCGTCGAACTCATCGAGGACGAACGCCTTGGTGATCTGCCGCGGACGGTCGCCGCGATAGTTGTAGAAGAGGACGCTGTCGCCGTCGGAAACGCTGCCGAGCGGCAGCTTGGTGTCAGGATTGAGGACGACGCTCGGCGTGACGAACTCGTCGCCCTTCAGGTTGTCGGCGGCGGGATGATCGTAGTAGTGCTGGACGGCGGCTTCCGCGCTCGCGAAGCCGGGGCCGTCGCCGAGCGTGATCGCGCGGTACGCCTTCTCGATCCTCGGCCAGCGGTTGTCGCGGTCCATCGCCCAGTAGCGGCCGCTCACGCTGGCGATCTTGCCGATGCCGATCTCCTTCAGCTTCGCCTCGACCTGCCGGATGTAGCCGAGGCCCGAGTTCGGCGACGTGTCGCGTCCGTCCGTGAAGGCGTGGATGAACACGCGATCGAGCCCGTGCACCTTCGCGGCGACGACGCAGCCGTACAGGTGCTCAAGCTGCCCGTGCACGCCCGCATCACTCACGATGCCGAACAGGTGGAGCGCGGCGTTGTTCCGCTTCGCGTTCTCGATGCACGCGACGACTTCCGCATTGCGGCTGAACTCGCCCGAGCGGACCTGCTTGGTGATGAAGACCGATTCCTGATCGACCACGCGACCCGCGCCGATGTTCTGGTGGCCGACCTCGGAGTTGCCCATCGTGGCTTCCGGGAGGCCCACGTCGAACCCGCTCGTGGCGATGAGCGTGCTGGGGTAGTCGCGCAGCAGCGCATCACACACGGGCTTCTTCGCCAGAAAGACGGCGTTCGCGTGGTTCCACTCCGGGAACGGATTCTGCCCCCAACCGTCGCGCACGATGATGGCCACAGGCTTGCTCATGATGGCCGAGGATACGGAAAGGCCCGCTGGCGTGAAGGGGCGAGGGGTGCGGCGGGTTGGCTGCCGATCGATCGCGTCTAACCGGACACCGACAGTTCGCGCTCGTTCGTGACTAACGAATTCTAAGGCGCAGGACGAGAATCGAGACAAATACTGCACTTCCACTCACGAGTGTGGTGAGCAACGCTCCACACAGTTCGGCGAAGTTCGCACGCGATGCGATGGCGAACACAGCGGAGGCGGCACCGATCAGGAAGAAGCAGACGCCGACCGCCAAACCAACCAAGCTGACCGCGATCGAGCTGAAGCCCAACAGGCTCCGCTCGCGCCGGTACGTGAATGACGGCGATGACTCGTCAGGCGAGCGACCTGACAGGATGCGCCACGACGCCCGAACGATTCCCACGCCGGCCGAGCCCGTGATCACGACTGCGGCACCGCCGATGAGAATGGCCTTGAACAGCTCTGTCTCCCGTGCGAAGGGCCTGAACTGCGCCAGCATTCCTAGCGCCGTCGCAACGAGCAACACGCCGGCAACCACCGTCAACGACGCGAACACCAGTTCACGCGTCGGTACACCGTTCCGCCTTTCCGGCGTGGCGTACCCGAGCGGCACAGTCGATTTGGCTGCGGCGGGTGCTGGCGGAGATGGATCGTTTTCGCTCATCGCTACACGCGCACTCGCATGACAAGCAGGCACGCCGCGATGGCGAGCGTTGCGAAGAAGATGGTCGTCGATGCGTTCCACAGGCGGCTTACATTGACCCCGTCGGCGAGCGTGCTGACGATTTCGATCGCCCCGAGAACGAACGCCGCGCCCGCAACGGCCATCACGACGCACACGACGATCAGCACGGCACAGCCGGGCAAACCGAGGTTCACGAAGTCATCCATCTCGCGAGGCGTCGACGCCAGCGGATCGCGAATCGCCTTTCCCGATGCGCGAAAGATGGACCACCCGGCGTAGGCCGCCACCAAGCTCAACACCATGCCGAACAGCAGCACTCGGCGATCGAAGGAATCAGCGGCCCGCAATTGCGTCGCACAATAGATCAACAGCGACACCGCCCCCGCGCCGAATACAATGCCGATCCCGCGCGTGACCAAGGCGCTTGCGACGGCAGCGCGACCCGATCGGTCCACGCGTGGCGGACTTGCGTAGTCCAGTGGTAAAGGCGTCTGTTCTTCTTCGTTTCGATCCGACACCGTCACACCTTCAATCTCAACAGCAACACCGACACGAAGATCGCCGCAGCGCAGCCGACGATGAACGTGAGTCCCGCGGCGACGCCCTGCGTTTCGCCGCTCGCGAGGGCCAGCACCGTCAGACCGATCGCGATCAGGCCGATGCCCACCGCGGCCAGCAGCATCAGCACGGCGAGCAGCCCGACCACGCAGCCGACGGCGCTGTCCTCGTCGTAGTTGCGGAGGACGAGGCTCGGCAGCTCGTACGACTCGCCGCGCCGGGCGATGAGGCGCCACGACGCTCGCACCACCGCCCACCCCGCGACCAGCAGCGAGCTCGCGACGACGATGAAGAACGCGAGCAGAAGGATCGACAGCGCAACGCCGCTGCGCCGCACCTCCGACAGATAGGCCAGCAGCCAGAAAGAGAACAGCGCCCCGACGCCCACGAACACCACACCCGTCGCCAGCGTGATCGCGGCGAACACGGTTTCCCGCGTCTGGCCCGACAGGTGCGGGTCGGTGCGGCGCGACGCGTAGGCCAGTGGGCCCTTCGCATCCTTTACTCTGGATTGTGAATGGTTCACCTCCTCCGCGAATGGAATTGACGACGCGATGCGCGGCACATCGCGAATCCCCTCACCCGCCGCGATCTTCGGAGCGTCGTTCGGCTCGCCCAATGGGTTCACCCCTCGGCCGGCTCAAGCTCGGCCTTCATGCCGCTCTCGCACGCGGCGATCCGCGGGTCGGCGCCGTAGCTGATGATCAGGTCGCGCTTCAGCTCAGCGAGTTCTTTGTGGGCCGTGAACACGATCGCCCGGCCTGTGGTGTCGACGGTCTTCGCGAGTTGGTAGCCGCGTTCGTCCGGATGGCCGCATGTGGCGCGGAGCATTTCGATGACGTATTCGTAGCTGTGATCGTCGTCGTTGATGAGCACGACGTTCCACGGCGGGAGCGATTCCACCTTCCGCGCGCTCGCGGGCTTGCGACGGACGAGCCGTTTGCGCTTGGGCTTCGCGGGCGCGGAACCCGCGCCGCTGCTGCTGTTGCCCGAGGGATTTTCAGACTCGTTCTCGCTCATCGCGTCACCAGTACATAGCAAAGCCTACAAGCGGGTCCGGCGTCAAGCACATTCTTTTGTCGAGATGTGTCGCCCCGATGGCGCGGCTGGCGTGTCGACCGGCGATGCCGATCATGCCACACGATGAGCGAAAGCCTTGCGATCGAGTCTGCCGCGCCCGCCCCGCGTCGACGCGGCATCGTGCTTCGGCTTCTCGCACAGGCGTGGGCGTTCGTCGCAATCGCCTCTCTCGCAGGCGTGTGGACGGGCGTCGTCGTGCGCGATCGGTGGGAGTGGTCGCAGTTGCTGTGGTTCGTGCCGGTGATGCCGGTGGGCGTCGTCGTGCTGCTGATGGACCTTGTAAGGCTCGGCCGAACGATCCGGCCACGGTTCGGCGTGTCGGTCGCGGCGCTGGTCACGATCGCGTTCGGCATTTGGCACATGATTGGCGGTTCGCCCGAGCCGGTGACGACCAACGCGCCGACGATTCGCGTGCTGCAGTGGAACGTGCTGTGGGGCGTCTTGCCGAACGTCTGGCCGACGGTGGCGAGCGACATCCGCGCGCAGGGCGCGGACATCGTGATCCTGTCCGAGTCGGCAAACCGGTGGCAGATCGCGGACGAACTTGCGGCACACGGGATCGAACACTTCGTCATCCGCGAGAACCCGCCGAGGCAGCCGTACACGTGGCGGCTGGTGGTCGCGTCGAGGTGGCCGGTCGAATTCGAGTCGCTCGACGACATCCCGACCGGCAAGGCGATGCGGGTGCGCGTCGAAGCGCCGGGCCGAGCGATCCGCATCCTGCTCGTGGATGGCGGGAGCAACCCCTTCGAATTGCGGCGACCGCGCACCGAAGCGGTTGCGCGGATGGTGGACGACTGCAAGGCGAACGGCACGCCGATCGATTTCATCGCGGGCGACTTCAACACGCCCGGCTGCTCGGTCGGCTTCGATGCCCTGCGTGCAACTGGCTGGACGTTCGCCGAGGACAGCTCGGGCACGTGGCGCGGCACCTTCCGCTGGTGGTGGGCACCGTTCTGGGACATCGACCATGTGATCGTTTCCCCCGACTGGGCCGTGCGGAAGAGCGTGTACACGAGCCACGAATGGCTCGACCACCGCGGGCAGGTGGTGGACATCGGGCGGAGATGAATGCGACGAAGGATCTCGAAGAATGCGAGGATTCATCGCCATCCTCTGGTTGCTCGGCATCGCCGGGCTGGTCGTGTGTGTGACCGTGCATGTTCGCACGTTTGTAGTTGCCGTGCCTGACGAACGGATCCCGATCGGACTGCTTGGCGTTGGCAGTCTGCTCCTCTTCGTCCTGACGCTCGTGGTGATTGCTGTTCGTTGGGAACGGCCGCTCCCGTCAAAGAATAGTTGGCTCCAATGCGCGTTCGCACTGTATCTGATGTACTCGCTGGCCTGCTTTGTCGCGGTGCCGACCGACGGTCACTTCGAATGGAAACAGAACGACACCGGCGCAATTGTGAACAGCGGCCGCGTCGTTCGAACGCTGTCGGCCGAAGATGCGGTTCGCACGCGAAAGGCAATCACACGATCGCAGTCCGCCAATCTGCTTGCGTTCTACTCCTTCGTGGCGATTGGAAGTTCCATCGCGTTCAAGAACGCGAGAAAAAAGGGCAATAGCTCCTCAGCCAGCACCACCGGCGCTAATGCGGCTGTGTCCTAAACCATCAAGTCGGTCGCAGGCTTCTCGCCCTTCCCCAACAGCCACGCGTAGACGCGCTTCACCTGCTCGGCCTTCGCGTCCCACGTGAACACCTCTCTTGCCCGGGCGATCGCGCGCGGGCTTCGTTCGTCGATCTCGTGCGGGTTGGCGACGAGCCTTGCGATGAGTTCGCGGAGCGACGCCACCAACTCGTCCGGCCCGGCCATCGGGAGCAGGAAACCCGTTTCGTGCGTGACGATCTCGCCGAGCCCGCCATACGCGGGGACGACCGGCACGCAGCCGACGGCCATCGCTTCGCAGGCGACCGCGCCGCCGAACTCGCGGATGCTGGGGAAGGTTAGCAGGTCGCTCTGAGCCAAGACGTGCTGCACGCGGGCGTGGTCGACGTTGCCGTGGAAGGTGACGCCTGGGAGTTCGCGTGAGAACGCCTCGAGTTCCGCTCGCTGCGGGCCGTCGCCGACGATGTCGAGCGTGACGTCGCCATGCTTCAGCAGCGGCGCGATCGCGCGGAGCAGCATCATCGCCCCCTTGTACGGCACGAGCCTGCCGAGGAAGACGCAGCGGATGGGGCGCTGTGCCGTTCGCTCGCGCCGCGCGGTAAACCTCGCCGGGTCGATCGCGTTTTCGGGCAGGTAGAAGCACTTGTCGCGATAGCGTTCGGGCATCTGGTCCCACGTGGCGCGCGAGCCGATGAGGATCGCGCTCGCGTCGCGCCGAGCGGCGTGGTAGCCGGGCAGGAAACGATGGAGCCCGCGCAGCTTGGCGAGGAACTCCCGCTCTTGTGCGAGTTCCTTCGCATAGCCGGGAGGCCACGCCAGGCCGCCATTGATCGGTCCCCACACGAACGGCACGCCGGCCCGCTTGCACCAACTCGCGATCTTCGGCGGGATCGTCGGACTGAGGGGCGTGAGCTGGTGGATGATTTCGAATTGCGAATTGCGAATTGCGAAATCGGATTCGCTGTTCTGCGATTTCGCATTTCGCATTTCGCATTTCGCAATGCTCCCCTCGAACGTCTCCCACGCCTTCTTCTCAAACGCCCCCTGCCTGAATCGCATGAGCGCCATCTTCGTGGTCCACCCCCTTCCCTTTCCGCCGCGGAGGAGATTGCCGAGTTTCTCCATCGGGCCGGCCACGCTTTCGGTGTCGATTGCGGTGAAGTCTTTCCCTTCGTTCAAGCCCTGCTTCAGGATCGCCTCGCGGTTCCGCACCTGCGTGACGAGGTGGGCATCGCATAGCCTCGCGATCGCGCGGTAGTGCGACCACCCCTCGAGCGGCACGCTCGTCCAGTCGGGGTTGCACGCCTCGGCGAGGACCAGGACGCGGGAATTGCGGATTGCCAATTGCGGATTGCGGATTGCGTTGTCGCCTGGCGTTTGCGCGAGATCATGAGTCACGTGGCCTGTATCGAACCGTCGACGCCTTCTTTTCGCAATTCGCAATCCGAAATCCGAAATCCCCAATCCAAAATCCGCCTCACCCCGGCGGCTGCAGCACGCAGCACACCGCCCCGGCCGGGTCGCGGATCCACGCGGCTCGGCCGTAGCTGCCCATGCTTTCCGGGCCGCGCAGAATCGTCCCGCCGCGCGCCGTCGTCTCGCGGACGCTCTCATCCAGGTCGGCCACCACGAAGTAAGGCATCCACACCGCCGGCAGCGACGCGTTCACGCCTCGGGCGTGGCAGATGCCGGTGACGGGGTTCTTCTCGCCGGGGATGACCATCGCGTAGTCGGCGTACGCTTCGCCGGCGTCCTTCATGGGGACGTCCTGCACGGTCCAGCCGACGACGGCGCGGTAGAAGTCGCGAACGCCGTCCGCATCGGCGACCGTCAGGTCGAGCCAACCGCAGGTGCCGGGCTTCATGGACATGGACGGGCCTCCGATTTGTGCGCGGTCTGACGGCGATCTCGACGGGCAAACACATCGACCAAAATAGATGCTTCGCAACGCCTTGGCCAACAAAAACGAGCACTTGCGACGAAGCGCATCCGCGATGCGGTGACGCACAGACCGCGAGTCGTCTGAGTCCCCGACAAGCGGCCGGCGCTCGATTGCGCTCGATTGACGAGCATGCTTTCGCAAATTCAGACGGTTGGCGACCGAGTTGGTGTGTGCGCATACGGTCCCTCTATCCTTCCCCTCGCGCTGCGCTTTCTGGCGCGCGCTGCGCAGCGCGCACACGATTTTTTCTCAGTCCCTTCCAGTGGCCTAGAAAACCAAAACACGAATCGGCACGAATCAGGCCGAAGGAGAAGTCTCTCAACGAATCGAGATTCGTGAAGATTTGTGTGATTCGTGCCGATTCGTGCTCCCCGCCTTCTGTCACGCAAATAGCCTCACACCCGCCGCGTCATCTTGAAGTGCGGCCCCGCCGTGGGGATGTCGAAGCGGTCTCCTACGCTTGTCCAGCCGTGCTTGGCGTAGAACGGGACGGCCGGCTCGCGGGCGTTGCACCACAGGAACGGCGCGTGGGTGCTCCACCGCGCGACCTCGTGGGCCACATCCAGCAACCGGGCGCCGACGCCCGATCGTTGCAGCGTCGGTTCGACCGCCATGCCGCGGAGTTGCCAGGCGGCGTCGTTCGTCGCTTCCCACGGACGTCTGACGAGCGTGCAGCAGCCGAGCACTTCGCCCGAGGCACGATCGATCGCGCCGAGGTGTACCGTGCCGGGCTCGAGGTCGCCGTCGAAGCGGGCCGTGTCGACCGGCAGGCCGGCGCGGAGGACTCTGTGGCGCAGGTCGATGAGCCGATCGACCGACACGCGCTGGATGAGGATCACGTCCATGTTGGGATTGCCGATTTGCGATTTGCGATTTGGGATTTGCCGACGGCGAGCTTCTGCCGGTGAAGCACCTGCGCAGCGAAGACTAGGCCCTGTCTCAAAACGTATCGAGCCCACGACGGCTCAGAAAGAGGTCCGATGGTAGGAGTGATCGCGAAAGCTGGGTCCGTAGACCCTTTGAGCGATCGCGACGCCCCAGCGGACCTCTTTCT
>JAESFG010000222.1_pt1 | contig 150223 bp, 131 predicted proteins | sample 9269371 | NCBI WGS metagenome assembly JAESFG01 (sample SAMN14506227, study PRJNA617093) | algae metagenome | isolation source: Aetokthonos hydrillicola CCALA 1050 (B3-Florida) and co-occurring... | place: USA: South Carolina | collected 2013-01-01 | reverse complement strand
ATCCAGTTGCCGCCGGTACTGCCGGTGGCGTCGATCGCCGCCTTGCCGGTGAGATAGAGCTTCTCGACATTGGCCGGCATGGTGATCGTGACGGAGGAATTGATCCGGTCGATACCTTCGTTGAAGGCCTCGACGATGTTGAGGCCGGCCTTGTTGACGACATAGAGATCATCGCCGAGCTCGCCGGCGACGGAGCCGTTCACCGTGCCGGCCTTGAACACGAAAGTGTCGTCCTTTGCCCCGAGCTTGACATCGCCGTCGATCGTGCCCGTGTTCACCACGCGGTCATATTCCGAAGAGGTCTGGATGCCCATGTCGGAGCCGCTGATCGTGCCGTGGTTGACGATCAGGTTCACGCCCTCGCCATAGCCGTAGCTCGCTTCTATGCCGACCTGGTCCGCGTGGATGGTTCCGGTGTTCACGACGCGATTGGTGCCATCTGTCCAGAGGCCCCAGCCGCTGCCGGAAATGACGCCCGCATTCTCGAGAGTCTGGCCCTGGCCATAGAGGATCATGCCCCTCTTGCCGCCCGTCACCTCGCCCGTTTCGGCGATTTCGATCTTCGCGCCGCCGAACGGGGCGTACTGGTCGTCGACAATGATGCCGATGGTTCCGCCATGGACGGTACCCGCGACGGTCAGCACCCGGTATTTCGCGTCATCGTTCAGGGCAATTCCATATCCCGTCGCATCGATGGCGGCGTTCTCGCCGAGGATATAGGTCGTCTCGGCGGTATCGGCGTTAAAGGTGTCGGTGCCGCTCTGGATCTGGACTTTGTTCATGATGTTTGCCTCTCGTGTTCGATGAGACGCAAACTAAGCGCGACTTGTTTCAGCAATTGATCGCGCGGATCGTGATAGTGTTTCGTTTGTTTCAGCTGGCGCGGATGAGCCGAATGAGACGCCGGCCCGCCTCGCTTTCGGCGAGCGCGAGATCGCGCACGCTGTCCATGTGGTTCCGTGCCGCAAGGGTGGCGAGTTCCACCGCGGAGCCACCGGCCGCCAGCGCCGCGGCGAAGTCGGCCGCCTGGGCATGGAAGGGCGGCGTCTCCGCCGCGCCGACCACAATCTCCGTGCGGACGGACGGATCGTGCCGGACATGCAGCGGACTGAAATCGGCGACCTCCCGGTCGGTGAGCCCGATTTCCGCCTGGAGGAACGAGGTGCGCAATGGCGCGAGATCGTAGATGCCGCCGAGCAGGAAGGCGGAGCGGATCGCGCCGGGCGGCTGATCCGTCGTGAACAGGAAGCTTGCGAGATGGGCGCCGGCCGAATGGCCGCTGACTGAGAGCCGGGTCGGATCGCCGCCATGGCTGGCAATCGTGGCGCGGACGACATCGCGGGCACGGCGCATCTGGTCGACAAGGGTCGCCATGCGCCGGCCTGGCATCAGCGCGTAGTCGACGATGACGGCGATGGCGCCGGCCTTCGTGATGGTCTCGGCGATGCAGGAATAGTCGCGCTTGGAAAACATCCGCCAGTAGCCGCCATGGATGAAGATATGGACGGGCATGTCGGGCCGCCGCTCGGGCGGGAAGAACAGGTCGAGCGTCTCGCCGGAGCCGTTGCCGTAGGCGAGGTCGAGCAGGCCGGGCAGGCGCGCGCGGGTTCCGGCGCTGCGCCCGACGATATCGGCGACGATGGCGTCGAAATCGGCCACATGGTCGCGGATGCGGAACGGATCGGCCATGATCGGGCCTTCAGAAACTGGTGGCGATGTATTTCGCCTCCATGAATTCGGCGATGCCGTGGTGCTGGCCGCCCTCGCGTCCGAGACCGCTCTGTTTGACGCCGCCGAAGGGCGCCGCCGGGTCCGAGACCAGCCCTCGATTGAGGCCGATCATGCCGGATTCCAGCCGCGCCGCCACCCGCATGCCGCGGCCCATGTCACGGGTGAAGAGATAGGCGGCGAGGCCGTATTCGGTGTCGTTGGCGCGTGCCACCACCTCGTCCTCGGTCTCGAAACGGTAGATCGGCGCCACCGGCCCGAAGATTTCTTCCACGGACATGGCCGATTGGGGCGACACGCCGGTCAGCACGGTCGGCGGATAGAAGAAGCCGCGTCCGTCGAGCGGGGCGCCGCCACAGCGGATGTCGGCGCCGCGCGCCACGGCGTCCTTCACCAGTCCGTCGATCTTCGCAACGGCCTTCCGCGTGATCATCGGGCCGCATTCGGTGTCGCCGGCGATCCCGGCGCCGACCCGCAGCGCCGCCATGCGGCGGGCCAACCCTTCTGCAAAGGCGTCGTGGATGCCGGACTGGACGAAAATCCGGTTCGCCGCCGTGCAGGCTTCGCCCGCATTGCGCATCTTGGCGACCATCGCGCCGTCGAGTGCCGCCTCGAGATCGGCGTCGTCGAATACGATGAAGGGCGCATTGCCGCCGAGCTCCATCGAGCACGAGATCACATGCCGGGCGGCTTCGGCGAGCAGCATGCGACCAACGCCGGTCGAGCCTGTGAAGGAAAGCTTGCGCACACGCCGGTCGGCCAGCATCGCCGCGGTGACGCCCCCCGGATCGGTTGTCGTGATGACATTGACCACGCCGGGTGGCACGCCCGCCTCCTCGTAGAGCGCGGCCAGCGCATAGGCGGTGAGGGGCGTTTCGCTCGCAGGCTTGAGAATGACGGTGCAGCCGGCGGCCAGCGCCGGTGCGATCTTGCGGGTCGCCATGGCGGCGGGGAAGTTCCAGGGCGTGATCAGCACCGCGATGCCGATCGGCTGGTAGTCGACGACGATGCGGTTCGTGCCTGAAGGCGCGACGCCGAATTCGCCGGTGATGCGGACCGCCTCCTCGGCGTTCCAGCGGAAGAACTCGGCAGCATAGGCGACTTCGCCGCGGGCATCGCGCAGCGCCTTGCCGTTTTCGAGCGAGATCAGTGCCGCCAGCGTCTCGGCGCGCGCGACCATCAGCTCGAAGCAGCGCCGGAGGATGTCCGAGCGCTTGCGCGGCGGCGTCGACCGCCAGCTCTCGGCCGCCGCGGCCGCCGCCTCCACGGCGTCGAGCGCATCGGCGATGGTGGCGTCGGGCACGGCGGAAATGACGGCCTCGCTCGAGGGATCGACGACCTCGATGCGGCGACCGCTTCGCGACGGACGCCAGGTCCCGCCGATATAGAGGCCGTGCGAGACGCTCCTGATATCCATGTCGTCGTCCTCCTCGGGGTCGATGCTGTGCGGCTGGATCATGTTCATCGGTCGTGTCCCGGTTTCAGACGGCGGAAGCGGCGAGGTCGCCCTCCCAGGCGGCCCGCACGAGGCGGCGCATGCTTGCGATGTCGAAGCCGCGCGGATTGTTCTTGATAAGCCGGTCGATCCCGAGCGCCTGGTCGGCGGTCCAGTCGAGCCGGTCCTCGGCAAGCCCGAGGCTGGCCAGCGACGGGGTGATGCCGATGGCGCCGAACAGCCGACGGATTTCGGCGATTGCGGCATCGGCCGCATCGGCCTGGCTGCGTCGGCCGACATCGAGACCGAGGATCGTGGCGATCTCCGCCATCTCTGCAAGGGCGGCGTCACGGTTGTAAGTCATCACATACGGCATCATCGTCGCGACACCGAGGCCGTGGGCGGTATGGGTGAGCGCGCCGACGGGATACTGGATGGCATGTGCCGCGCCCGTGCCGGCAGAGCCGAAGGCGCAGCCGGCGGCGAGCGCGCCCATCATCACATCGGCACGCGCATCTTCGTCGGATCCTTCCTCGACGGCGCGTTCCAGACTGCGGCCCAAAAGCTTGATCGCGAGCCGCGCGAAATGGTCGGTCAGGTCGCTCTTGCCGATGAAGACGTGTCTTTGCGGCAGATCGGGATGGCTGCCGCGCCGCGCCGCCGTGAAGGCCTCGATCGCATGGGTCAAGGCGTCTGCGCCGGCGACGGCGGTCAGGCCGGGCGGACAGCTCAAGGTCAGGTCCGGGTCGCAGAGCGCGACGGCAGCGATGAGATGCGGGCTCGATATGCCGACCTTCAGCGTGCGGTCGGGATCGGAAATGACGGCGACCGGCGTCGCCTCCGAGCCGGTACCGGCGGTGGTCGGCACGGCGATGACCGGTAGCGTCGGGCCGGGCACCTTGAACTCGCCGTAATAGTCTTCGAGCCGCCCGCCATGGCTGAGGAGCAGCGCCGCGCATTTGGCCATGTCGAGGCAGGATCCGCCACCGAGACCGATCACCATATCGGGCGCAAAGTCTCCGACCTCCGCGACGCAGCCTCCCACCGTATCGCGCGGCACGTCCGGCAGGACCCTGTCATGGACATGGAGGTCGAGGCCCGCCGTCTCGAGGCCGTGGCGGATCGCGGTGAAGGTGTCGGTCGCGGCAAAGCGCTCATCGGTGCAGATCAGCGCCCGCCGGCCGTGCCGTGCCGCGATGGCCGGCAGTGCGTGTCGCTGTCCCTTTCCGAACAGAATCTCTCCCGGCAGCCGCAGGGCCGCAAAATGCATCATCGATTCTCCTCCCGGGCGCGGATCCCCATCCGGCGATGAGCTCACCCTATATCAAATCCTATAGGATATAGGATTGAATTGGCCGGAGCATCGTGCTAGCGATGAAATCTGTCAAGAGGCAAGGAACCGATGATCTCGCCCCGTCCCGCAGCATCCGACACCGCGCCCACGCCGATCCCCCGCGCCAACAGCCTGGCCGAGGACGTCTACGAGGCGATCTTTTCCCAGCTCATGGGGTTGAAGATCGCGCCGGGCGAGCGGATCAACGTGGACAGCCTGGTCAAGGAATTCAGTGTTTCGCAGACGCCGATCCGCGAGGCGCTCGGACGTCTCGAGGGTGAGGGGCTCGTCGTCAAGACCCATCTCGTCGGCTATCGTGCCGCCCCGCAGATCACCCGCAAGCGCTTCGACGATCTCTACGAGTTGCGGCTGCTGCTCGAACCCTATGCGGCGGCCCGGGCTGCGGCGGAGATCGATGCCCAACGGCTGGACCGGCTGAGTTCCGCCGCGGGCGTCATGGCCCGCCGGGAGGGCAGCGACGAGCGTGCGCGCTACTCGAACTTTGCCCGGCAGGATGCCGCCTTCCACGACATGATCCTCGACGTCGCCGGCAATGCGCTCGTGCGACAGACGCTTAACTTCCAGCATACCCATTTCCACATATTCCGCCTGATGTACCACGCCCGCGTCACCGAGGAGGCCCTCGACGAGCATGAGGCGATCCTCGCCGCCTTCGCCGCGGGCGACCCGGCAGCGGCGGAGACCGCTATGCGGCGCCATATCGAACATTCCAGGGACCGGCTGCTGCCGGCGTTCGACTGAGACACGAGACCCACGCGGCGGCCTGAGGAGGGGTGTCGCAAGCAACGGCATGAGGAGGACCAGATATGCCAGGCAAGAAGATCTTGATGCTGACCGGTGACTTCACCGAGGAATACGAAATCTTCGTGTTCCAGCAGGCGATGGAGGCGGTCGGTCACAAGGTGCATGTGATCTGCCCCGACAAGAAGACCGGCGACATCCTGCGCACCTCGCTGCACGATTTCGAGGGCGACCAGACCTATACGGAGAAGCTCGGGCACAATTTCATCATCAACAAGACCTTCTCGGATGCCGAGAAGAAGCTCGACAGCTACGACGCCGTCTATTGCGCCGGCGGTCGCGGCCCGGAATATATCCGCACCGACAAGCGGGTGCAGGCGATCGTCCGGCACTTCCACGAGGCCAAGAAGCCGATCTTCACCATCTGCCACGGCGTGCAGATCCTGATCGCCGTCGACGGCGTGGTGCGCGGCAAGCGGGTCGGCGCGCTCGCGGCCTGCGAGCCTGAAGTGACGCTCGCCGGCGGAACCTATGTCGACCTCTCGCCGACCGACGCGCTGGTCGACGGGACCATGGTCTCGGCCAAGGGCTGGACGGCGCTCGCCGCCTTCATGCGCGAATGCCTCAAGGTGCTCGGAACCGAAATACGGCACGCCTGACATGAACGATCCGGCGCGGCCATGCCGCGCCGGATCGTCGCGCGAAGCCAGCCTGCCGTCCTGTGAAATCGGAAATCAGGCCGCTTTCGCCCAGCCCTCGCTGATGTGCCGGTAGCCGTCGCGATAGACCTCTTCCGGCGTCTCGGAGAAATCCCGCCACACCTTGGTCGCCGCCGCCAGATCCTTGAGCGAGCGGCCGAAGGCCTCGATCGTCAGCCAGTCGTCATAGCCGCTCGCCCGGATCGCCCGGAAGGTCTCTGCCCAGGGAATGTGGCCGCGACCCGGCACGCCGCGATCGTTTTCCGAAATATGCACATGCACGATGCGATCGCGGTGGCGCGTGAAGGCGCCGACTGGGTCGGCTTCCTCGATATTGCAGTGGAACGTGTCGTACATCGCCCGGATATGGGGATGGCCGATCGCATCCACATGTGCTGCTAGACCGGCCATGGTGTTGACGAGATAGCACTCGAACCGGTTGAGCGCCTCGAGGCCGATCGTCACGCCGCGCTTGCCGGCATGATCGCCGATCGCCCGTTGCGAGGCGATCGAGCGCTTGATCTCGGCCGCCGTCGGGCCGCTTCCCGAGAATTGTCCAAGCGTCGAATGCAGCGGGCCGCTCAGCGTCCGCGCGCCGAGCGCGTCGGCACAGTCGATCGCCCATTTCATGTAGTCGATCCCGCGCTTGCGCGTGGCGGCATCGGGCGCGATCAGGTTCATCGCCGGGTCGCCCATGGCCGAGACGGCCGTCCGCTCCAGCCCCAACCGGTCGAGCAGCGCGCCGAGCCGGCGGTAGTGATCAGGCTTGCCCTCGAAAATCGGGATCTCGACCCCGTCGAAACCGGTGGCGCGGATGTCCGCGAGCAGCTTTTCGTGCCCCCCGGTGACATGGGTGGTCCACAGGAACATGCACATGCCGATCTTCATGCTTCCCTCCCGCGGTATGTGCCGGCACTGAGGCGCCGACGCAATCTGGTCATACCAAATCTGCAAATCTGGTCAAGCCAGATGCGATTTACGCGTTCTACTGTATGTAAACGATTTCATTGGCATCATCGATCTAATGCCTGAAACATAACGATAAATGTCGTTATCAGCCTCCTCTTGCGCGGCATCCGGATTTGCGTTACAGCTTCCATCCGGAAGAATTGGCCAAACCAGATTGAGGATATCTGGATGGCGCGGAGGACGGTTGCCGGTCTGCCGGAACACCCGAACCCGGTCCTTGGGAGGAATTCATGCATCTATCGACGCATAACTGGATGCGGGCGGAACCGCTCGCTGTGACGCTGAAGCGCATCAAGCAGTTCGGCTATGAGAGCATCGAGATTTCAGGCGAGCCAGCGCAATATGACGTCAAGGAGACCCGCGCGCTGCTCAAGGAGCATGGCATCCGCTGCTGGGGTGCTGTGACGCTGACGCTCGGCGAACGCAACCTCGCCGCCAAGGACGAGGGCCAACGCGCCCGCTCCGTCGACTACGTCAAGAGCGTCATCACCATGGTGAGCGAACTCGAGGGCGAGATCATTACACTGGTGCCGGCCACCGTCGGCAAGGTGGTGCCCGACGCCACCGAGGAGGAAGAGTGGAAATGGGTGGTGGATGCGACGAAGGAGTGCTTCACCCATGCTCAGGCGAAGGGCGTCCGCATCGCCGTCGAGCCGCTCAATCGCTTCGAGACCTATCTCTTCAACCGTGCCGCCCAGGCGCTGGCGCTGGCCGAAGCGGTTCATCCCGATTGCGGCGTCTGCCTGGATGCCTTCCACCTCAATATCGAGGAAGAGAACATGTATGACGCGATCCGGCTTGCCGGAAAGCGGCTCTTCGATTTCCACATTGCCGACAACAACCGCTTCGCCGCCGGCCTCGGCCAGCTCGACTGGCCGAAGATCGTCGGTACGCTGAAGGAGATCGGTTATGACGGCGCGCTCACAAACGAGTTCGTCGCCCCCGTCGATCGCACGCCGGCGGCGAAGTACCCGCACATGGTGGAGCGCAACCCGGTCGACATTCCGCCGGAGCAGCTGAAATTCATCCAGGACCATGGGTCGAGCCTGCTCACCGAAGGCTTCTATTCCGACCAGATGCGGATCACGGCGGAGACCATCCTGCCGCTGATCCGGTGAGGATGTTGGCCGGAAACCCCTCTCCACAAGGGGGAGTGGTTGAACCGGCTTCCCCGTCGGGTCTTGGCGGCGGGCGCGATCGGGCGGCACCACGCCACGGATGTTCTCCCCCTTGTGGGGGAGATGGCCGGCAGGCCAGAGGGGGTTTTTCTCCATATGCGGCAGATGCGGGAGGAAAGACGGAATGCGCATAAAGACCGTTCGGGCCTGGTGGGTCCGCATTCCGATCGAGGAGAGCCGGCAGCACCGGAGCGATTTCGGCCGGCTCACCACGTTCGATGCGGCGATTCTGCGCATCGAGACCGATGACGGCCTGGTGGGCTGGGGTGAAGGCAAGAACGCGGCGGGCAGTGCCGGTACCTATGCGGCGCTGGTCCACCTGATCAACGAGGAAGTCGCGCCCCGGCTGATCGGCCGCCACGCCGGCGATATCAATGCCATCTGGGAGATGCTCTATAACGGCGTTCGGCACGAGAGCGCCGCAGCCGCCGGGCATGTCATGCCGGACCTGTCGCGCCGCGGGCTGTCGGTCGCTGCGATCAGCGCCGTCGACATCGCGCTCTGGGACATCCTCGGCAAATCGCTCGGCAAGCCGGTCTGGGCGCTGCTCGGCGGCCGCAAGGCGGATCGCCTTCCGGCCTATGCCTCCGGCGGCTGGGCGCCCGCTGACACGATCGGCGAACAGCTCGGTTCCTATATCGCTCAGGGTGGCTTCCGCTCCGTCAAGATGCGGGTCGGCGCCATGGATGGCGCGCCAGCCGTCTCGGCCGCTCGCGTGCGCGCGGCGCGGCGGGCGCTCGGGCCGTCCGTCGAACTCATGGTCGACGCCCATGGCACCTACACGGTGGCCGATGCCAAGCGCTTCGTGCAGCAGGTCGCCGATTGCGACCTCGCCTGGTTCGAGGAGCCCGTCGTCGCCGATGACAAGTGGGGCATGGCCGAAGTGCGGGCTGCCGGCACGATACCGGTCGCCGCTGGCGAGAGCGAGGCGACGCGTTTCGCCTTCCGCGACCTTGCGCTGATGCGGGCCGCCGATATATTCCAGCCCGATCCGGCATTTTGCGGCGGGATCACGGAGGCCATGCGCATCGGCACGCTTGCCAGTGCGTTCAACCTGCGTTTTGCACCGCATCTCTGGGCCGGCGCACCGTGTTTCTTTTCGGGCCTGCACATCTGCGCGGCGTCTCCGGCGAGCTTCGTCATCGAATATTCTCTCGGCGCCAATCCCATGATCCATGACCTGGTCGAAGACACGATAGACGTCCGGGACGGGATGATCGAGATACCTGATCGACCGGGCCTCGGCTTCACGATCAACGAGCGCTTCCTGGAGGCGCACGCGCAAAGACAGTGACGATGAAAGAAAACAACATCCTTTCCGACCTGGCAGCCTACCTGTTCGCCAATTCCAGTTCGAACGGGCGGACGCCGTCGGAACGCGAGCTCGCCGAACATTTCGGTGTCAGCCGCGGCCAGATCCGCGAGGCGCTGGCGATCCTCGAGGCGATGCGGATCGTCGAGCGGCGGGCGAAATCCGGCATCTACCTGACGACGACGGAAGCCAGCGTCGAGGCGATGGCGCTGTTTGCCCGTGCCGGTGTACCGCTTGATCCGACGATCATCTACGAGACGGTCGAACTCAGGAAGATCCACGAGATCAAGGCCGCCGAGCTCGCCTGCATCCGCGCCACCGAGGAGAACTACGAGCGCCTGCGCGAGATCCTCGCGATCTCGGAAGCCAAGCTCGCGGCGGGCGAGGGGCTCGCCAAGGAAGACCGCGACTTTCATCTCGAAATCGTCCGCGCCACCAAGAACAGCGTCTTCCACCGTGTCTGCAGCGTCTATTATGTCATGGGGGAGCAGCGGCTGCCGATCTACTTCAGCGATCTCGCCCGGAGCCGCCGCTCGCACGAGGAGCATATCCGCATCTACGAGGCGCTCCTCGCCCGCGATGGAAACCTGGCGCAGGCGCTGATGAATTCTCATCTCCAAGGCGCGGAGAGCTACTGGAAGGGCCTGATCGGCAAGCCGCAGGCGGTGAGCGAGCCGGCCTGACGCCGCCCGGCCGGTCCGCGCGGGCGCGATCGTCCGCCACAGACCCTGCCGGAGCGGAACGTACCGAATGCCCCGGGGAGGGGGACATGAGCATCATCTTCTCGACACATCCCCTGCACCCCCGCGCGACGGAGATGCTGTCGGCCGCAGGCGCGCTGCGCATCGCCTCGGCACCGACATCGGAGGCGATCCTCGACGAGGGCCGGGGCGCGGAGATCCTGATCGTGCGGGCGCCGATCCCGCCCGATTATTTCGCCGGCGAACTTTCCTTGCGGGCCGCGATCCGCCATGGGTCCGGCGTCGACATGATCCCCTACGACGCCGCCACTGCTGCGGGCGTGCTGATCGCCAACGTGCCGGGCGCCAATGCGGGCACGGTGGCGGAACATGTCTTCATGGTGATACTCGCGCTGCTGCGCCGCTTCCGCTCCGTCGATCGCGATCTCCGCGCCGGCGGCTGGCTCGCCGGCCGGGCGCATGCCGATCACGGCCACGACCTCGCCGGCCGGACCTTGGGGCTGGTCGGCATGGGCCATATCGGCAAGGCGGTCGCCCGCATCGCCCGCCACGGCTTCGGCCTCGATATCGCCGCCCATAGCCGCACCGGCCTCGGCATGCCGGAAGGCGTGCGGTCGATGCCGCTCGATGACCTGGTGAGCACGGCCGATATCCTCGTCCTCTGCTGTCCGCTCACGCCGGAGACGACCGGGCTTATGTCGCGGGACCGGATCGGCAGGATGAAGCCGGGCGCGTTGCTGGTCAATGTCGCGCGCGGCCCCGTCGTCGACGACGCGGCCCTGATCGAGGTGCTGCGGGAGGGCCGCATCGGCGGCGCGGCACTCGACGTCTTCACCACCCAGCCGCTGCCGCCCGATCATCCCTATCTCGCGCTCGACAACGTCATCGTCACCCCCCACATGGCCGGAATCACCGACGAGAGCATGATGCGAATGGGTATCGGCGCGGCGGAGGAGGCAATCCGCGTCTTGAAGGGCGAGTTGCCGGCGAACCTGCGCAATCCGGAGGTGGTGGAGGCCTATCGGCGGCGGTTTGGCGGGTGAGGGTCTGCGAGGGGATTCTGCCGGCGAATATTGTCCAAGGACCGACCCCTCACCAACTTCGGCCATGCATTCGCCTTCGGCTCACGCGGCCTTCGTATCCTCTCCCACAAGGGGAGAGGTAGACTCGTTGCGCCTCGGCTGCCCCAAGCGAGGTTGGAGAGCGGGCCACTGCTACCTCTCCCCTTGTGGGAGAGGATAGTAAGCCCATGCGAGGCGAAGCCGAGCATCTGGGCGCACTTGGTGAGGGGTTCCGACGACAAGTCGTCGCGCAGTCTCCTGGTCGGAGCCGAGGCTGTCACGCCATCGAGCCGGCGCGCCCCACCTCACCCCGCATGCCGCAGGCTGACGCCGCTGCCGCTGTCGAAGAGCAGCACCTTGTCCGGGTTCCAGGTAAAGCGCACCGCGTCGTCGAGCTTGAGCTCCATCCGCGCCGGGACGGTGGCGTGGATGAGCTTCTCGCCGGCCCGGAGGGTGACGATCTTCTCGACGCCGTGATTCTCGACATCGTGGACCCGCGCCTCGGCGGCCGCGCCGCTCTCGAGCACGAGGTCCTCCGGCCGGATGCCGAAGGTCAGGGGGCGCCCGTCGGCTGCCGCACCCGATGGAGCGGCGATCGGCAGCCTGAGCCCGTCGAGGGTGATGGCGGCGCCGTCGGCGAGGCGGCCCTCGATCAGGTTCATCGGCGGCGAGCCGACGGCGCGGGCGACGAAGGTGTTCTTCGGATTGGTATAGATCTCGTGCGGGGTGCCGACCTGCACGAGGCGGCCGCCGTCGAGCACGCCGATCTTGTCGCCCATCGACATGGCCTCGATCTGGTCATGGGTCACGAAGAGGAAGGTCGCACCGAGATTCATCTGCAGGTTCTTGAGCTCGGTCCGGAGCGCTTCGCGCAGCTTGGCGTCGAGTGCCGAAAGCGGCTCGTCCATCAGGAAGACGCGCGGCTTGCGGACGATGGCGCGGCCGATCGAGACGCGCTGCATCTCGCCGCCGGACAGCCTGTCCGTCTTGCGGTCGAGGAGGTGCTCGATGCGGAGCGTGCGCGCCACCCGATCGACGCGTTCCTTGATCTCGGCCGCCTCGACGCGGCGGCTGGGGGACTTCAACGGAAATTCGAGATTCTCCCGCACGGTATAGCGCGGATAGAGCGAATATTGCTGCAGCACCAGCGCCACGTCGCGTTCGGCAGCACCCCAGTCGGTCATGTCCTGGCCGTCGATGATCACGCGGCCGGCGCTCGGCTTTTCGAGCCCGGCGACCACGCGCAGCGTCGTTGTCTTGCCGGCGCCGGTCTGGCCCAGCAGCACGAAGAATTCGCCGTCCTCGATGCGGAGATCGAGGTCGGAGAGCGCGGTATGCCGGCCGAAGGTCTTGGTGATGCCCTTGAGTTCGATATGCGCCATCAGAGTCTGATCCCCAGCGACTGACCGGTTGCCGTGTTGAAGAAATGCGCCTGGGCGGGATCGATCCGCGCCCAGACCGGTTCGCCGGGTCCCGAGACGTAGCCGCTCTTGGTGCGGGCCCGGAGCATGGCGTCGCCGACCTTGAGGTCGACGATGTCATGCGAGCCGAGCGGCTCGATGATATGGGCCTCGACCGGGATGAAGCCCTCCTGGCGGTCGCGCGAGACGAGAACGCCCTCCGGCCGCACGCCGAGGGTCATGTTGCCGGCCTCGGCACGGGCGCCCGCCAGCCGGTCGCCGAGTGCGGCGGGGAATGCGAAGCCCTCGGCGACGCCACCGATGCCGACGCGCGTGTCGCCTGCCGCACCGCCGATCTCGGCCTTGGCAACGTTCATGACCGGACTGCCGACGAATTGCGCCACGAACATGTTGCTCGGGTAGGAATAGACCTCGGACGGACTGCCGACCTGCTGCAGCACGCCCTCGTGCATGATGACGATCCGGTCGGCGAGCGCCATCGCCTCGACCTGGTCATGGGTGACGTAGATGGTCGTCGAGCCCTGCTTGACATGCAGCCGCTTGATCTCTGCCCGCATCTCCTCGCGGAGTTTGGCGTCGAGGGCGCCGATCGGCTCGTCCATCAGCATCGCCTTCGGCCGCCGAACCAGCGCCCGGCCGATCGCCACGCGCTGCATGTCGCCACCCGACAGCGCCGAAGGTTTGCGATCGAGCAGGTCGCCGATGCGCAGGACCCGGGCGATCTCGCGCACCGAGTTGTCGACGTCGGCCCGGCTCATCCGCGTGGCGCGGAGCGGAAAGGCGATGTTCTCGTAAACGGTCATATGCGGATAGAGGGAGAAGGACTGGAACACCATGGCGATGTCGCGGTCCGAGCACTTCTTGTCCTGCACCGGCTGGCCGTCGATGAGGATGTCGCCCTCGTCGATCGTCTCCAGCCCGGCAATGGCCCGCAGCGTCGTGGTCTTGCCGCAGCCCGACTGGCCGAGCAGCACGATGAACTCGTTGTCCGCGATGGCCAGATTGAGGTTCTTGATGACCTGGACGGGACCGAAGAATTTCTCGATCCCGCGAAGCTCGATCTGTGTCATGTCTCAGGGTTCTCGTCTGCTTTGTCGTCGCGCGGGATCTTGGTGGTGATCATGAAGCCAACCAGGCCGATCAGGGTGATCGTCAGTCCGTAGCGATGGAGGAACAGGTTCCAGGGCTGGCAGAGCGCGATGATGCCCAGCACCATCAGGATCTGCGCCAGCGGCTCGAGATACTTTTCGTTGATGGCACGGAAGCTCATTTGCGGATCGCTCCGAAGCTCATGCCACGCAGCAGATGGTTCCTCAGCAGGAAGGTGAAGATCGCCACGGGCAGCAGGAAGAGGAAGGTGCCGGCCGCGATGACCGTCCAGTCCGGCAGGCCGGACCCGACCTGGCTCGGAATGAAGGGCGGCGCGGTCTGGGCGCGGCGGTTGGTCATGATCAGCGCGAAGGCATATTCGTTCCAGGCGGTGATGAAGCAGAACACCGCCGTCGCCGCGATGCCGGTCGCCGCTTCGGGGATGACGATCTTGAAGAAGGCCTGCATCCGCGTATAGCCGTCGACCAGCGCCGCCTCCTCATATTCGCGGGGGATCTCGTCGATGAAGCCCTTCATCAGCCAGACCGAGAAGGAGAGGTTGAAGGCCGTATAGAGAATGATCAGCCCCCAATGGGTGTCATTGAGCCCGACGGCGCGATACATCAGGAACATCGGGATGGCGACGACGACAGGCGGCAGCATGCGGGTCGAGAGGATGAAGAACAGGAGGTCCGCCTCGCCCGCGATCTTGAACCGCGAGAAGCCATAGGCGGTGAAGGTTCCCATGCCGACGGCGAGGATCGTCGAGGTGATCGCCACGATCAGCGAATTCATGAAGCGGTTGGGATAGCCCGACAGCTGGATCTCGCCGCGGCCGGAGCGCACGACCTTTTCGCCGCCGTCGAAGACCAGCCGCTCCCACCAGGGGGCCGCCGCATATTCCTCGGGCGTCGCCGGCGCGCGCAATTGCGAGCGCTTGGTGAAGAGCTTGACGAAGGGCGAGACCTCCGGCTGGAAGACGATGGTCGGCGGGATCGAGGTCGAGAGGTTGCGCGGCTTGAATGCGGTCGCCGTGATCCAGTAGATCGGCGCGAGGAAGATGAGCGTGATGACGAGGACGGCGGTTATCGCCACCTTGTTCAGAACGCGTTCGGAGCTCGTCGTGACCGCGGCCATGTCAGCGCTCCTTCACCTTGTTGAGATATTTCACGTAGATGTTGGTGATGGCGAGGACCATGATCAGCACGATATAGGCGAGCGCGCAGGACCGGCCGGTCTGCCATTCCTGGAAGGCCATCTTGTAGAGCCGGATCGAGATGACCTCGGTCGTCGGCTGGCTGGTCAGGATGTAGGCGAGGTCGAAGGTCTTGAACGCCTCCATGGTGCGGAAGATGATCGCGATCATCAGGATCGGCGCCACCAGCGGCAGGGTGATGCGGAAGAACGTATAGAACGGTCCAGCCCGGTCGATGGCCGCCGCCTCGTAGAGATGCTTCGGCACGGCCGAGAGACCGGCGAGCGACAGGAGCATCACGAAGGGCGACCACATCCAGATATCGGTGATGGCGACGGCATAGAGCGCCATGTCCGGGTTGGAGAGCCATTCGAAGGAGCCGAGTCCCAGCGCATAGTTGATGATGCCGAAGGACGGGTCGTAGAGCAGCTTCCAGAAGAGGCCCACAACGGCCATCGACAGCATCATCGGCAAGAGCAGCAGCGTGGTGAGCAGCCCCTTGAAGGGGATCTCGCGGTTGAGCAGCATCGCCGTGCCGAAGCCGACCAGCACCTGGCCGGTCACCGAGACGATGACATATTTCGCCGTGATGGCGAAATTGTTCCAGATGAAGGGGTCGTTGAGCAGCTCGCGGTAATTCTGGAGGCCGACGAAATTGGCCGGCGTATTGCTGGACGCGCGGAAGTCCGTGAACGAGTAGCCGAGCGAGTAGATCAGCGGAAAGATATTGAAGATGATCAGGAAAAGGATCGTCGGAATGATGAAGAGATTGCGGATTTTGATGTCGCTCATGCCCCGCGCGGCAGCGCGCGATCGCGTATCCAGCGACGTCATAACAGTGGTGGCCAATGCGGTATTCCTTCATGAACCGGCGCAGGCTGCCGGAGCGTCGGCGGGCTGCTGATGTCGGTGACGGTCGGCGCCGCGATATCGTGCGCGGCGCCAAGGGTCAGAAGAGTGTCCGAAGCCGGCCTCAAACGTGGACCGGGGCTTTGAACCGGTGCGGAGGCGGCTGCCGCCGCCTCCGCCCGTCGGATCACTTGAAGCGGTTGTACTTCTTGAAGGTGGCGTTCCAGTCGGCCGCCAATGCATCGAGCGCTTCCTTCGCCGTGCCCTGGTCGCCGGTGATGTAGGGATAGACGCGCTGGTTCATCTGCAGCAGCAGCTCGGCATATTCCGGCGTCGCCCAGAAGTCCTTCACCTTGAACATGGTCTCGTAGAAGGCCTTGTTGTAGGGCGTGGCGTTCTGGAACTCGGGGGATTCGAGCACCGCCTTGTTGCAGGTATAGCCGCCGAGCGCCGCCCACTTCTTCTGGGTCTCGTCCTTGACGAACCATTCGAGGAATTTGAACGCCTCTTCCTGGTTCTGCGAATAGGAAACGATCGAGATGCCCTGGCCGCCGAGCGCGGCGAAGGATTCACCGCCGGGGCCCGCCGGGTTGGCGAAGAAGCCGGTGTTCTTGGCGTTCGGGTTCGAAGCCTCGTTGACCAGTGCCGGGAAGAAGGCGAAGTAATTCATGCTCATCGCCGCCAGGTTCTCGGTGATCGCCTGGTTGTTCTCGACGAAGAAGCTCTTGGCCCAGCCGGGAGGCGTGAACTTGTAGAGCTCCTTGTACATTTCCAGCGCCTGGACGTTCTTGTCGGAATTGATGATGCCGTCGACCTTGTAGGTCGAATAGTCGCCGAGCTCGCCGCCATAGGAGAAGATGGCGTTCTCGACGCCCATCACCAGGCCGTCATAGGAGTTGTCGGTGTAGATCGCGATGCCGTAGCGCTTCTGGTCGGGACGGTAGAAGAATTCGGCGATATCCCGCATTTCCTTGAAGGTCTTCGGCGGCGCGAGGTCGTAGCCGTATTTCGCCTTGAAGTCGGCCATTTCCTTGGGATCTTCGAACCAGTCCTTGCGGTAGGACCAGCCGACGGCATCGCCTTCCGCCGGGATCGACCAGTATTTGCCGGAATTGGCCGGATATTCCGAGTAGTACTTGATCGTCGCCGGCGCCATCGTCTCCGTCAGCTTGTGCTTGTTGAAGAAGTCCGTCAGGTCGACATAGTGGCCGGCCTCGGACGAGGCGCCGATCCACTGCGAGTCGCCGACGACCAGGTCGTAGGCCGAGCCCTTGGCGTTGAATTCGGTGAAAGCCTTGGTCTGGAAGTCCGACCATGGCGTGGTTTCCACCGTCACCTTGACGCCGGTCTCCTTCTCGTATTCGTTGACGAGCTCCTGCAGGTAGTTGGCCGGATCCCATTCCGCCCAGAAGATGGTCAGTTCCTGTGCCTGTACGGCGGCTCCGCCTGCAAAGAAGAAGCCTATTCCGGCCAGAAGGCCGGCAATACCTTTGCGCATAGTAGTTCCTCCCAGTTATGCACAATACCCGCCATTCGGCGGATCCAGTCTGGCCGGAACTCCTCCTCCATGCGTCGGACGTGACCGCCCCCCGTCTGGAATTCTGGCCTGGATACTTGCAAACTGCATGATCTGGTAGTACCAAAACTGCCATGAGTCAAGGGGGCGCGGCGTGCGCTAAAGGCACAGCGGCGCGCCGCAGCTTTGCCAGAAAACGCGGCATTTGTCGGGAAATGAGGTGATAATTTGGTAAAGGACACCGTTTTCCGCAGGGAGGGCAAACGCCGAGCCGCGAAAATTGGTCCAACCAGATCAGGGGGCGCCGCGACCCGCCTGACGGATCGCGGCATCGACGAGCGCGCCGCCGGCCCAGGCAGCCACGGATTGCGCCTCCGCGAGACCCAGGCCCCAGATGTCCTTCAGCACGATCAGCACCTCGACGCCGAAGACCAGCGACAGTGCCTGGGCGAGACGCGTTCGCGCCTCGGCCGTCATTCTTCCTTCGAGCGGCGCCGTGACGTCGCGCAGCAGATCGATGCGGTGCCCGCGGGTGAAGGCGGGCTCGCTGCCGAGCGTGCCGGCCTGTCGTCTCGCCCACTGGTCGAGCGAGAGCTTGAGCGCGGCGCGGAACGTCGCCTCGAAGGCATCGATCCGCGGCAGCGCCGAAGCGACGAGATCCGCCATGCGGGCGCGAGGGTCCGGATCGGCGGACGACCATTCGAGGATCGGCCCCAGCGCCTCGTCGACGACGGCCTGCACCAGGGCGGCCTGGCTCGGAAAGTAGCGATAGGCGGTGGCACGCGAGACTTCGGCCGCCTCCGCCACTTCGGTTACGGAGGGTGTGATGCCCGACTGCATCAGCCGCGACGCGGCCTGCAGCATGAGCCGGCGCGTGCGCGCCTTCGGGCCGCGCATGGCGGGTTCGGAGGCGGGCGCCGCTGATTGACCTGAGACAAGCATATCGATATGATACTCGCGTCTCATTAATTTGCAAGGACCGGCAGAAGCCGGTCACGGGGGATGCGCCCGAGGCGCGTGGAGGAGGACCAATGCGACGCATCTATGTCGTCGGAACGGCCGATACCAAGGGCGAAGAACTGGCCTATCTCGCCGCCCGCATCGCTGAGGCCGGGGGGCATCCGTTTCGCGTCGATGTGGGGACGCGCGCCGCAAGCGTGCCTGTCGACATCGAGGCGCGCGTAGTCGCCGCCTTCCACCGCGGCGGCGCCGATGCCGTGATCGGGGGCGATGACCGCGGGGCGGCCGTCGCGGCCATGGGCGAGGCGTTTCGTGCCTTCATCGCGAGCCGGGACGACATGGCCGGCATCGTCGGCATCGGCGGCGGCGGCGGCACCTCGATCATCACAGCCGGCATGCGCGAACTGCCGCTCGGCCTGCCGAAGATCATGGTCTCGACGCTCGCCTCGGGCGATGTCGCGCCCTATGTCGGTGTCTCCGACATCATGATGCTGCCGTCGGTCACCGATATGGCCGGTCTCAACCGCTTGAGCCGGGTCATTCTCGCCAATGCCGCAGCCGCGATCACCGGCATGGCCGCCCGGCCGGAGATTGCCGCGGAATCCAGGCCGGCGATCGGCCTAACCATGTTCGGCGTCACCACGCCCTGCGTGACGAGCGTCGTCGCCGCGCTCAGGGACCGCTACGACTGCCTGGTATTCCACGCGACGGGAACCGGCGGCCGGTCGATGGAGAAACTGGCCGACAGCGGCATGCTGGAAGGCCTGATCGACGTCACGACGACCGAGGTCTGCGACCTTCTGATCGGCGGCGTGCTCCCCGCGACAGAAGACCGTTTCGGCGCGATTGCCCGGACGGGCCTGCCGGCGGTGCTCTCGGTCGGGGCTCTCGACATGGTCAATTTCTGGGCGCCCGAGACGATCCCCGAGCGCTATGCCGGCCGCACCTTCTACAAGCACAATCCCAACGTCACGCTGATGCGCACGACGGCCGACGAATGCGCCGCGATCGGCCGATGGATCGGCGAACGACTCAACCATTGCCCCGGCCCGATCCGGCTGCTGATCCCGGAAAAGGGCGTGTCGGCGCTCGACATCGAGGGTGGCGCCTTCTTCGATCCCGTCGCCGATGCGGCACTTTTCGCGGCGCTCGAGGAGACGATCGACCAGACGGCGAACCGGCGCGTCGAGCGCCTGCCGCTTCACATCAACGACCCGGCCTTCGCCGCGGCGCTCGTCGCCGCTTATGCCGACATTGCCCCCATGCCCATCTGAGAAAGCCAGACCATGCCCGCCATTCCCCGAAAGACTATCCTCGACATGTTCCATTCCATGATTGCGGCCGGCCGGCCGATCGTCGGCGGCGGGGCGGGAACGGGGATTTCGGCCAAGGCCGAGGAGGCCGGAGGCATCGACCTGATCATCATCTACAATTCCGGCCGCTACCGCATGGCAGGCCGGGGTTCCGCTGCCGGCCTGCTCGCCTATGGCAATGCCAACGAGATCGTCAAGGAAATGGCGGTCGAGGTTCTGCCGGTGGTCAGGCGCACGCCTGTGCTCGCCGGGGTCAACGGCACCGATCCGTTCATCCTGATGCCGCGCTTCCTGGCCGAGCTCAAGGACATGGGCTTTTCCGGCGTGCAGAATTTTCCGACGATCGGCCTCTTCGACGGGCGGATGCGACAAAGCTTCGAGGAGACCGGCATGGGCTACGGTCTGGAGGTCGACATGATCGCCGAGGCGCACCGCCAGGATCTGCTGACCACGCCTTACGTCTTCGATGCGGACGAGGCCATGGCCATGACCAAGGCCGGTGCGGATATCGTCGTGGCCCATATGGGCGTCACAACGGGGGGATCGATCGGCGCCACCTCGGCCAAGACGCTGGACGACTGCGTCGGCGAGATCGAGACGATCGCGGCGGCGGCACGCTCGGTGCGCCCGGACGTGATCGTGCTCTGCCATGGCGGGCCGATCTCGATGCCCGAAGACGCGCGCTACATCCTCGAACGCTGCCGGGGCGTGCACGGCTTCTATGGTGCGAGCTCGATGGAGCGTCTGCCGGCAGAAGCCGCGATCCGCCGGCAGACGGAGGATTTCAAGGCACTGGCGGTTCGAAACGCCTGAGATTTGACGCCGGAATTTCGAGTGGAGGAGAGAAGCATGAAGGGCAATTTCGTCTACCCCAGGGATGTCGACAGCTTCGGCTTCGACTGGGGACGTCTGGCGCTGACGGTGGCACCCGAGGTCAACGGCGCCAAGACTTTCTCAGGCGGCGTGGTCGACCTGCCGTCCGGCCAGGGCCATGCCCGGCACAATCATCCGGGCTCCGAGGAGATCATCTTCGTGATCTCCGGCGAGGGCGAGCAGATGGTCGAGGACGAGATGGGCAATCCGGTGGTGGAGAAGGTCGGTCCCGGCTGCACCGTCTTCGTGCCGGAGAGCCGCTTTCATTCGACTCTGAATACCGGTGCGGGGCCGATGCAGCTGTTCGTCGTCTATTCGCCCGCAGGACCCGAACTCGGCCTGCGCGATCTGCCCGACTTCCGCATCATACCGGCCGGTCACTGACCGGACGTTCCGCAGCCGGCTGCGCGGCGGTACCCTTTCCGGCGCGTGGCCATCCATCGCTCAGGCGTCTCGGGAGGAGACCATGAACATCAATCCCGTGCATGCGACTTCGGCGGGCCCGGCCTTCGACACGGCCAAGCTCGACCGATTGATGGAGGAGGCCGGCATCGACGTGCTGCTCGCCACCTCCAAGCACAACACCCAGTATCTGCTGGGCGGCTACAAGTTCATCTTCTTCGCCGCCATGGATGCGATCGGCCACAGCCGCTACCTGCCGGTCGTGGTCTACGAAAGAGGCGCGGCCGATCACGCCGCCTATATCGGCAACAAGATGGAGGGCGGCGAACATGCCAACCGGCCCTTCTGGACGCCGACGGTGCATGCCGCGACCTGGGGCACGCTCGACGCTTCGGCGCTCGCGGTCGAGCATCTCAAGTCGATCGGCAAGGCGGGCGCGCGGATCGGCATCGAGCCCGCCTTCCTGCCTTCCGATGCCTTCGATCTCCTGGCGACCCGCCTCGACGGCGCCCGCTTCGTCGACGCCACCCATGCGCTCGAGCGTCTGCGGGCAGTCAAGTCACCGGCGGAACTCGACCAGCTCCGGCGCGCCTCGGAACTGATCACCGATTCCATGCTGGCGACGATCGAAGGTGCGCGCGAGGGCGACACCAAGGCCGGGATCATCGAGCGGCTCCGCCGTGAGGAGACCAATCGCGGCCTCACCTTCGAATATTGCCTGCTCACCCTCGGCGCGAGCCACAATCGTGCGGCCTCACCGCAGGCCTGGCAGAAGGGCGAGGTCCTGTCCATCGATTCCGGCGGAAACTATCACGGCTATATCGGCGACCTCTGCCGGATGGGCGTGCTCGGCGAGCCCGACGCCGAACTCCAGGACCTGCTGGCGGAGATCGATGCCATCCAGCACGCGGCCTTCGCCAAGGTCAAGGACGGCGCGGCCGGAGCCGAGATGATCGCGGCCGCCGAGGATCTCCTCAGGCGCTCGCCCTCTGCCGCTTTCACCGACTTCTTCTGCCACGGCATGGGTCTGATCACCCACGAAGCGCCCTTCCTGATGACCAACCATCCGGTCGCCTATGAGGGCATCGACGCCGACCGGCCGCTCGAGGCCGGCATGGTGATCTCTGTCGAGACGACGATGCTGCATCCGAAGCGCGGCTTCATCAAGCTCGAGGACACGCTCGCCATCACGGCCGAGGGATACGAGATGTACGGCGAGCGCGCGCGCGGCTGGAATCGCGGCGGGCAGAGCTAGGCGTTTCTCAGGCCACCGTCTGGCGATCGGCGCCGGATGGGAGGGCCTTGTGAAGATGGCCGAAAACGGCGGCGCCGAGCAGCGCCGCCAGAACCAGCGGCGCAAGGCAGGCCCAGGCGAGCGCCAGCGGACCGGCTGCGACCAGGATCGGCCCCGCCACTGCAGTTCCGATCGTCGCCCCGACCAGCGCCACGACGAGGATGCGCGACATCAGCGAGCCATCAGGATCGTTTTCCGTCAGTACCCCGGTCAGGAACGGCGTCACGATATAGAAGCCGACATTGACGAAGATCTGGGCCGCGACGAAGACAGGAAGCGTGAAGCGGGTGAACAGGAAATAGACCGATAGGCCCATGATCAGGAAGCCTGCCAGGACGAAGGGCAGACGCTTGGCCTTGTCGCGGGTCAGCGACGGCACGATGGCACCGACGAAGCCGATCAGCGAGGACAGCGCGAGGTAGAAGCCGACCTCGCCGTTGCTCATGCCGACCCGCTCGCCGACATAGCCGCAGACCGCCCATTGAGCCGCCTGCACGGCATAGACGAGGAAGACCACCGCCATGGTCGTCAGCATCCGCCCCCGGTCGAGCCGGGCATGATGCGACGCCGTTGCCATCCCGACCGGGCGCCGCGCGATCAGCAGGCAGACCGGCGCCATCAGCAGCGTGAAGCCGGCGATCATCAGGAAGACGGGCGCATTCTGGGGATATTGCGGCAGAAGCGACACGACGAACAGCAGCAGGCCCATGGCCGTGCCACCGATCAGCGCCAACGCCCCCCAGTGCCGCTCGGCATCGGCGAGCGAGGCGAGATTGAGCGTTACCACGCTGAACAGCGCGCCTTCTCCGAGACCCGTGACGAGGCGGGCCGCGCCCAGCGCCCAAGGATCCTGCAGCCAGAAGCTCGATGCCTCGCCGGCCGCGACCGCGACGAGGCCGGACGCAATCACCGCCTTCCAGGATCGTTTCGCGAGGCCGGGAAGGAAGATACCGTAGATCGCGATGCCCGCGAGTTCGGCGGCCGCCACGACGGTCGCAAGGCCCTCGTCATAGCCCGCGAGCTTGCTCATCGAGAGCACGATGACGGGCATGACCATCGTGCCGTTGAGCGCGACCGCGTAAGCTGCGCTCAGCCCCAGGATCCAGAACACCATCGCCCGTCCCGATATCTGCTGACCGGTCACCGCCGCTCCCCACTCTGGCCATCGCCACCATGATCTTCAATCGTCCAGAATAGGCGTCGCCTCTTCCGCGGCAAGGGATTATCGGGCCTGATCGGGGTCCGATCCGGCCAAGCATCGTGCCGCTTTTCACAGGGTGGCCCCTTGACGCGGGGTCTCGGCCTGGCATGTCCTGAAGGCGAGAGGAGTGCCGACGTGAAACCGACCGACGCGCGCTATGTGACCGCCAACATCCCCGCCTATCTCATCCGCAGCCTCACGGTGGCGCTTGCCGATCTCGGGCTGGATGCGGCGCGCCCCCTTGCCGGGCTCGGGGTCAGCCGCGAGGATCTCGCCGACCCCACCTGCCGCATCTCGTTCCGGCAAGGTCGCGAGGTGATCCTTCGCGCGATGCGGCTTGCCCGCGGCACGGCGCTCGGGCTCGAGACAGGCATCCGGGAGACGATCACGTCGGTTGGTCTGGTTGGTTACGCCATGCTGACCGCCGATACGGTAGGCGACGCGGTGCGGCTCGGGCTCGACCTGCAGAAGGACACCGGCAGCATGCTGGAATTCGACATGCGCGTTGGTCCCGACGGGGTCGCGGTGACTGCCGCCAGCCGGTTCAGCGATCCCGAGATCTATGTCTTCCTCGTCGAGGAGGCCTTTGCGAGCTTCATGGGCATCGGCCTCGGGCTGGTCGGGCCGGATTTCCGGCCGTTGCGGGTCGATTTCTCCTATCCCGCGCCCGTTCATGCCGAGACCTACCGCCGGGTTTTCGGGGCCGAGCTGCGCTTCGGCCAGATGGAGAATGCCTTCGTCTATGACCGCCGCTGGTACGACCGGCCGCTCGCCACGGCCGACCCTTTCGGTCACCGCCAGCTCCTCGAATTCCTGGCTTTCAACCGCGCGCGCAGTCGCGAGGCAGCCGAGGTGATCGAATCGGTCGAACGGGTTCTGCGGCCGCGGCTCGACACGCGGCAACATGTCGGCCGGGTCGCCCGCGAACTCGGGATGAGCGAGCGCACGCTGCGGCGGCGTCTTGCCGAGAGCGGCGTGTCGTTCCAGTCTGTCCTCGACGGGCTCCGGAAGAGCCGTGCGGTGGAGCTGCTCGCCAACCCGCAGACCCCGGTGGAGCAGATCGCGCTTGCGGTCGGGTTCACGGACCCGCACAATTTCCGCCGTGCCTTCCGCCGCTGGACGGGGGCGGCACCGGGCGCGGTTAGGGCCGAGATGGCATCGAATTGGCCGAGATAGACCCCTCTCAGCCGGGCTTTGCCCTTAGCAGCCCCGCCTGGCCGGGCTAGAGATAGGGCGAGGAGAGGCCCGCTGCAGGGGCCGCACAACAAGGATGGACAGCGTGGCATGACAAGGCCGGAGCCCTCAATCCTGGCGATCGATCTCGGCACGAGCGGCTGCAAGGTCGGACTCGTCTCGCTGGGCGGGGTTGTCGAGGCCTGGGCGTTCCGGCCCGTCCAGCTGAAGGTGGTGGACGGGATCGGCGCCGAGCAGGCTCCGGCGGACTGGTGGCAGGCCTTCCTCGAAGCGGCCGGGGAGGTTCTCGGCCGCGTCGATCGCGCCCGCGTCGTCGCCGTCTGCGCCTCGACGCAGGGCGAGGGGACCGTCGCGGTCGACAGGGACGGCATGCCCCTGATGAACGCCGTCATCTGGCTCGACATGCGCGGCGCCCGCCATGTCGCTGCCCGGATGACCGGGCCGATGCGCATTGCCGGCTATGATCTCCTGAAGCTGCACAAATGGCTCAGGCTCTGCGGCGGTGCGCCGGCACTCTCGGGCAAGGACCCCGCCGGCCACATGCTGATGATCCGCGACGCATTTCCCGACATCTATGCCCGGACCCACAAGTTCCTCAATGTCCTCGACTATCTCAACCTGCGCCTGACCGGGCGGTTCTGTGCGACGCAGGATTCGATCCTCACCTCCTGGGTCACCGACAACCGCAAGGTGGGCGACATCCGCTATGACTCGAGCCTGGTCGCGCTCAGCGGGATCGACCGTGACAAGTTTCCGGATCTCGTCCGCTCGACGGACGTGATCGGCACACTGCTGCCCGCCGTCGCCGAAGCATTGCAACTGCCATCATCCACTCCTGTCGTCGCAGGAGCGATCGACAACACGGCGGCGGCGATCGGGGCCGGTACGCTCCGGGACTACGAGGCCCATCTCTATATGGGTTCGTCGTCGTGGATTGCCGCGCATGTTCCCTTCAAGAAGACCCATGTCCTCACCCAGATCGCCTCGGTGCCCGGTGCGCTGCCGGACCGCTACCTGATGATGGCGATGCAATCGAGCGGCGGCGCCAACATTGCCTTTCTCAAGGACCGCATCGTCTTCCACAAGGACGGGCTGATCGATGCCGAGCCATCGGCAGACACCTATCGCGTGCTGGACGAGATCGCGGCGCGCGTGCCCGCCGGTGCCGAGGGCGCAATCTACCTGCCCTGGCTGTTCGGCGAGCGCTCGCCGGTCGACGACCCCGCGCTGCGCGCGGCCATCGTCAATCTCGGCATCGACCATACGCGGGAGACGCTCGTGCGCGCGGTCTTCGAGGGCGTGGCGCTCAACACGCGCTGGATGATGCGCCCGGTCGCCCGCTTCCTGGGCCGGGCGCTCGAGGAGATGACGATCATCGGCGGCGGCGCGATGTCGGACGCGTGGTGCCAGATCTTCGCCGACGTGCTCGGCGTGACGATCCGCAAGCCCTTCGACCCCGTCAAGGCCAATGCCCGCGGCGCGGCCTTCATCGGCGCGGTCGGGCTCGGCCTGATGCGCTTCGACGACGTGCCGGACCGGGTGGCGATCGAGCGCATCTTCGCGCCCGACCGCAGCAAACGGGCGCTTTATGACGAGCGTTTCGGGGTCTTCACCGAGCTCCACAAGCGGCTCGCCCCGCTCTACAAGCGACTGAACGCAACGAGGATCGGACGGCATGGCTAGCTATCTCGCAGAGCGGCAAGCGGTGGCCGACATGTGCCGGCGGATGGCGGCCGAGGGTTTTTTCTCCGGCACGGGCGGCAATATCGGGCTCCGGCTCGCCGACACGCATTTCGCCGTGACGCCATCGGCGACCGAATATGCCGAGGTCCGGGCCGACGATGTCGCCGTCCTCAGGCTTGACACGCTCGAAAAGGTCGAGGGCGACCGCAAGCCGTCGGTCGAGAAGGGGCTGCATGCGGCCATGCTGCGGGCCTATCCGGAGCGCAGGGCCAGCCTCCACACCCATCAGCCGCTGGCGAGCGCGGTGGCGCTCCTGCATGTCGACCTGCCCTGGCCGCCGCGCGACATCCCCAAGGGCTTTCCCGGCGGCGATCCGGCCGCGCTCGGTGCCCGGGTGGCGCTGGTGCCCTATCGCCCCTCGGGCACGGGCATGCTCGTCAAGGCCCTGACCCGCAGCCTGAAGCCCGATATCCATGCCTATCTCCTCGCCAGCCACGGCGTGATCTGCTCGGCCGCCGATCTCGAGGCTGCGGCCGGGTTCGTCCGCCGCATCGAGGCGGCGGCGGCACATTTCCTCCGCGCGCCCATCGACCGGCGCCTTCCCCTCGACCAGCCCCTTCGAACCCTCGTCTACGACACGCTTACGCGGGCCGAGACCAACGGAGCCTGACCCATGAACATGACCCTCCGCGCCGACGACACCCCCTACGGCATCACCGCCTGGCCCGACATGACGGACCTGATGGACCGGCTGGGCGCGCTGCTGAAGGAGAAGCCGCGGGGCATCGCGCCCGCCAACATGCCGGGTGTGCTCGCCTGGTTCGACGAGAAGTGCCAGGGTTCGAAGGCGCTTGCCGCACGCGCGGAGGCGGTCATTCCCGGCGGCGTCCAGCACAATCTCGCCTTCAACCATCCTTTTCCGATCGCCGCGGCCAGGGTCGACGGCCCCTATATGTGGGACGTCGATGGCAACCGCTACACCGATTTCCTGCAGGCGGGCGGACCGACGCTGCTCGGCTCCAACTACCTGCCGGTGCGCGAGAAGGCGCATCGCGTGATCGACGAATGCGGCCCGGTGACCGGCCTGCTGCACGAATACGAGATCAAGCTCGCCGAGATCGTCCGCCAGCACATGCCTAATATCGAGATGTTCCGCATGCTGGGCTCGGGGACCGAGGCCTGCATGGGTGCGATCCGGCTGGCCCGCGCCTATACCGGCAAGAAGCGCGTGATCAAGGTCGGCGGCGACTATCACGGCTGGAGCGACCAGATGGTCTACGGCATGCGCGTGCCCGGCACTGGCCGGCGCGAGGCGACCGGCATCCCGAAGGGCGTCACGGCTCTCACCCAGGAGGTCTTCCCCAATGAACTCGGCGCGCTCCGCCGCCGGCTGGTGCTCAACCGCATGCTCGGCGGCACGGCCGCGGTCATCGTCGAGCCACTCGGGCCGGAAAGCGGCACGCGGCCCGTCACGCCCGACTACAATCGCGAGGTCCGCAAGCTCTGCGACGAGTTCGGCGCGCTCCTGATCTTCGACGAGGTGGTCACCGGCTTCCGCGTCGGCATGGGCGGCGCCCAGGGCTATTTCGGCGTCAGGCCCGACATCACCGTCTTCGGCAAGTGCCTGACCGGCGGCTACCTGATGGCGGGCGGCATCGGCGGCCCGAAGGAGATCATGATGACGCTGGTCGGCGGCATCGGCACGACGAAGAAGCGCGCCTTCGTCGGCGGCACGCTTTCGGCCAATCCGCTCTCCTGCGTGGCGGGCTATTACGCCATCGAGGAGATGGCCCGCACCAATGCGCCCGTCATCGCCGGCCGCGCCGGCGACCGGCTGGCGGCAGGGCTGAAGGAGATCATGAACCGCCTCGGCCTGCCTTACGTCGTCTACAATCTCGGCTCGATCGTGCATGTGCAGACATCGGCGGTGCTCCTGATGAGCATGCGCAACCCGATCAAGCTGATGCGCGAGGTCAACGCCCGCAAGCATGTCATGGAGGAAATGGGCGCGGCCTACATGGCCCATGGTCTCGTCACGGTCGCCGGCAGCCGGATCTATACCAGCATGGCCGATACCGACGATGTCATCGACGACGCGCTCGACCGGTTCGAAACCGTGTTCCGGATGGTGTGATGGAGACGCTCGGGACGATCGAACGGGCGGCGATCGAGGACACGCTCGGCCGGGCGGCGGCGCGGCTGGCCGGCAAGGGGCTTATGGCCGAGGGCGACCGTCTCTCCGAGCGCATTCCGGAAGCGGGCATCTTCGCCATGCTGACGCTGGAGCCGGCCCGCCGGGCGTCGATCCGCTGGGAGCGGCTCGAAGGCGCGGGCGAGGGCAGCCATGCGCGGATCTTTGCCGCGCGCGCGGATGCCGGGGCGGTGCTCTCGGGCAGCGGCCTGCGCTGGACCCGTCTCCTGCCGCCGGGCGATCCCGCCATGCCGGCCTTGTTCGACGAGCAGGTGCGGCAGCTCGGGCGTGACGTCCGGCGCCTGTCCGTCGGAATCGAGGCTGCCTGGCCGGCCGCGGCGCTTGGCGGTGGCGGCAACGGCTTCTGCTTCACAGATGCCGCGCTCTGCCTCGGTACGAGCCTCGACCGGCTGCTGCTCAATGCCGAAATCCTCGAGAAGAGCGCCCAGTGCCTGATCCTGGCCGAGAGCGCCGGCGGCCCCGTGCACCGCATCCCCTGGCTCGTCCGCTTCATCGCCGGGCGACGGCTCTCCCGGGAGCAGCGCGATGCGGCTCTCCGCCACGGTCGCGGCGAACGGGCCTTGCCGAGCGCGGGGTACTGACCCTGTCCGGTGCGTATGGTTGCGGAGGCTTGACTCTTTCCGAAATATGAAAATGATGAGCTGAATTTCATTTTTCGGAAATCGGCTCATGACCGAGGTCGGCGCAGGGGAGAGAGATGCGGATGGCCGCGCCGGCCCGTTCCGGCTCGCCATGATGCTGCCGGGCGGTCTTGTCACCCTCCTCCTGATCCTCTTCCCGCTCGCGCTCGTGCTGTTCCTGGGCTTCCGCGTCAATGACGGTTCGCTGCTCGGCGCCGGCGCGACCCTCGGCAATTTCGTCACCGTGCTGACGGATCCGCTCTATGCGACGGTGGCGCTCCGGTCCGTGACCATTGCCGGACTGGTGACGGTTGCGACGGTTGCCGCGGCCTATCCCGTCGCCTATTACCTCGCCTTCCGCGCCGGCCGGCGGAAGGGCCTGCTGCTCTTCCTCGTCACGCTGCCCTTCTGGACCAGCTACCTCCTGCGCGTCTTCGCCTGGAAGATCGTGCTCGCCTATAACGGCGTGCTGAATTCCTTCCTGACCGGCACCGGCATCCTGTCCGAACCCTCGCTGGCCTTCCTCAACACGCCGGCGGCCGTGGTGATCACGCTCGCCCATGCCTATGCCCCCTTTGCCATCCTGCCGATCTATGTGGCGCTCGAGACCATGCCGAAATCGCTGGTCGAGGCGGCCGCCGATCTTGGCGCCCGGCCGTATCAGTCCTTCCTGCGCGTCGTCCTGCCCTATTCGATGCCCGGCGTGCTTGCCGGCGCGCTCGTCGTCTTCGTGCCGACGGTCGGCGACTATGTGACGCCCGCCATGGTCGGCGGTCCCTCCAGCACCATGATCGGCTCGCTGATCCAGGCGCAGTTCGGCAAGGCCAACGACTGGCCGTTCGGGGCGGCCCTGTCGGTCGCCGTCATGCTGCTGATCCTGGCTGTGATCCTCGTCGGCCGCCGGGCCGGCCGGGTCTGGGGTGGTGCGGCATGAGCGCGGCGGTCGGGGCAGGGAGCCGTGCTGCCGTCGGGCCGGACCGGAGCTGGCTCGGGCTCTACATCCTCGCCTATCTCGTCTTCCTCTACCTGCCGGTGGCGCTGATACCCCTGTTTTCGTTCAACGATTCAATCCAGGCCGCCTTCCCGCTGCAGGGCTTCACGCTCGCCTGGTATCGCGAACTCGCGGCCAGCGAGCCACTCCGGGCGGCTCTGTTGACCAGCCTGGAAGTCGGGCTGTCGGCCGCGGCGCTCGCCACGCTGTCTGGTGTCACCATCGCCTATATGGAGCTCTTCGGCCGGTCGCCCGCCGCGCGGCTGATTTCGACACTCGCCCGCCTGCCGATCCTGATCCCCGGCGTCATCGTCGGTATCGCGCTCCTCGTGCTGGTCAATCTCGCAGGCCTCGGTCCGTCGCGGCTCGCCATCGTCGCCGGCCATGTGCTGGTGGCGCTGCCGACCACGGTGGTGATCATGCGCGGCCGCTTCGCCGGCATTCCCCGCAGCATTCCGGAGGCGGCGCAGGATCTCGGCGCCAACGACGCGCTGGTTTTCCGCCGCATCATGCTGCCGCTCAGCCTGCCGGCGATCGGTTCGGCCTTCATGCTGGCCTTTCTCACCAGCTTCGACGAATTCATCGTCGCCTTCTTCCTTGCCGGCAACGAGCAGACGCTGCCGCTCTTCATCTGGAGCCAGCTGCGCTTCCCGAAATCGCTGCCTGTCGTGATGGCGCTCGGCAGCGTCATCCTCGCCGTGAGCATCCTCATCGCCGGCGCCGCCGAATGGCTGCGGCGACGGGGTCCGGCAAATCGCCAGGCGGAAAACCGAAACCGAAAACATGCATGACAAAAACCAACAGAGGAGAAGAGACATGAAACGGGATAGTCTGAAGACGGCGGGTCTCGCGCTCGTGGCCGCAGCCCTTGCCGCGGTCGCCGGTCCGGCGCTCGCCGACGGCAAGCTCAAATATTTCACCTGGTCCGGCTACGAACTGCCGGATTTCAGCACGACCTTCCTTGCCAGCCACCCCGACGGCATCGAATATTCGATGTTCGGCGACGACGACGATGCTTTCACGAAGGTGAAAGCCGGCTTCCGGCCGGACGTCGCCCATCCCTGCTACGACAAGGTGGCGCGCTGGAACAAGGAAGGCCTGCTGCAGCCGATCGACACCAAGCGGATCAAGAACTGGGACAGCATCTTCCCGACCTTCCGCAACCTGCCCGACATTCAGGCGGGCGACGGCAAGGTCTGGATGGTGCCCTGGGACTGGGGCAATACCTCGATCCTCTACCGCACCGACCTCGTGGCCAATCCGGAGGCGAGCTGGAACCTGCTCTGGGACAAGCAATATGCCGGCAGGATGGCAACCATCGATGCCGTGCACGACACGCCGATCGTCGCGGCGCTGCTGGCAGGCGTCAATCCGTTCGACATGAGCGCCGCCGACATCGACAAGGTGGCCGAGAAGCTGCGCGAGCAGCGGCCGCTGCTCTCGGCCTATACGACCGACATGACCTCGGTCGAACAGTCGCTGGCCTCTGGCGCGCTGGTCGCCGCGATGACCTGGAACGCCTCGGCCGTGACGCTGAAGAAGCAGGGTATCCCGGTCGAATTCATGAAGCCGAAGGAAGGCATGCTGACCTGGACCTGCGGCTATGTCCTGCTCAAGGACTCGACGAATGTCGATCTCGCCTATGATTTCATCAACAGCCGCCTCGAGGCGGGGTCGGGCAAGTACCTGATCGAAAGCTATGGCTATGGCGCCTCGACCAAGACCGCCTTCGACCAGGTGCCAGCCGCCGAGCTCGAAAAGCTGCAGCTGCCCGCCGATCCCGACGTGATGCTGAAGAGCACGGTCTTCACCGGCCCGATGAAGCAGAACGACGACATCGCCAAGATGTTCGAGAAGGTGAAGGCGGGCGGTTGACGCCCGGAAGGCGATGAACGGCCGCGTGGGTACCGCAGGGCTCCGCGCGGCCCCCGATGACAGGACCCCGAGAATGGACGAAACCTTGGACGACGTGATCCAGAGACCCGGCCGCGAGAGCCATGAGGCGGATGTGCTCGTGGGCCGTCGCGTGCGGGCGCTCCGGCTGGAGCGCGGCCTGTCGCTCAATGAACTCGCCGGCCGGGCCGGCATTTCGATCGGGGCGCTCAGCCAGATCGAGCGTGGCCTGAGCTCGCTCCGGGTCAAGGTCATCTGGCCGCTCGCGGCCGCGCTAGGCGTCGAGCCGAGTGCCCTGATCGGCGATGAGGGTGCGAGCGATCTCTACTGCGTGCGGTCGCATCTCCGGCGGCCGCTGCCGGTCCATTCCGAGGGCATCGCCAAGGCGCTGCTGTCGCCGCCCGGCGCGACGCTGACCGGCATGCTGGTCACGGTCGAGCCGGGTGGCGGTACGGCCGAGGCCTATGCCCATGCCGGCCACGAATTCGGCTATGTGCTGGCGGGCGAGATCGACGTCAGCATCGACGGCACGACCTATGCGCTGAAGCCCGGCGACAGCTTCGCCTTCAAGAGCACGCTCCTGCATAGTTTCACCAATCGCGGACGTCAGCGCGGCGAGATCCTGTGGGTCAACACGACCAAGCCGTCCGAGGTGCGCGACAATGGCTGATCCGCTCCTCGTTCTCGACGGCGTGCGCAAGGTCTTCCCCGGCGGCATCGTCGGTCTCGACACGATCGGGCTTGCGGTGGAGGCGGGCGAGTTCCTGAGCCTGCTCGGACCCTCCGGCTGCGGCAAGACCACGACGCTCCGGGTCGTGGCCGGCTTCGAGCAGCCGACGGCAGGCAGCGTCCGGCTCGACGGCCGGGACATCACGCCACTCCGCCCCTATGACCGGCCGGTCAATACCGTCTTCCAGGACTACGCGCTCTTCCCGCATATGAATGTCGCCGAGAATGTCGAATTCGGCCTGTCGCTGCGGCGGGTACCTGCCGCCGAGCGCCGCAGCCGCGTTGCCGCGGCCCTCGACATGGTCGGGCTGGCCGACAAGCTCAAGGCGCGGGTGACGGAGCTCTCGGGCGGCCAGCGCCAGCGCGTCGGGCTCGCCCGCGCCATCGTCTGCGAGCCGCGGGTGCTGCTGCTCGACGAGCCGCTCTCGGCGCTCGACGCCCATCTCCGCGAGCAGATGCAGGTGGAGCTCAAGGGACTGCAGGCCCGGCTCGGCACGACTTTCGTCATGGTCACCCACGACCAGACCGAGGCGATGGCGATCTCCGACCGGATCGTGGTGATGAACCGGGGCCGGATCGAGCAGACCGCTTCGCCCGCAGAACTCTACGACCGGCCGCGCACCCGCTTCGTCGCAAGGTTCATCGGCACGATGAACCTGCTGCCGGCGCGTTTTCTTGGAGAAGGCAACGGGATGCTGGATTTCGAGGCTGGCGGGCTCCGGCTCGCGGCCGCCGCGGACGAGGGGGCGCCGAACGGCGGCCGTGCCCTTGCCCCTGGCGACAGCGCCAGCCTCGGCCTGCGTCCCGAGGACGTCGTGCTTGCGGCACCTGGCGAGGACGGTGTGCCCGCCCGTGTGGGAAGCGTCGTCTTCCACGGCAAGACGCTGCGCCTGCATGCCGAGATCGGTCCAGGCCTGCCGCTCGTCATCGACGCGCCGCGCCAGGGCGCCACGACCTCCTGCCGTCCCGGCGACGTCCTCCCTGTACGCCTCAGGCCCGGTGCGACCTGCGTGCTGCTGCCTCACGAACAGGACGACGGGTGATTTTTGTCTGCGACGGCGGCCCCGGGGCCGCCGTTACCCCGGATCAGGACCGCGCGTTGTATTTCGCGTCGACGGCGTTGATCGCCTCGACATTGCCGGCCGACCGGCCGTTCTCGTCGAAGGTCTGGGCAAGGAAGGCGTCGGCGATGGCTTTGGCCAATTCCGGGCCGATAACGCGCGAGCCCATCGTGATGATCTGGGCATTGTTGGACAAAGCCGCGCGCTCGGCGGAATAGGTGTCATGGGTCAGTGCTGCGCGAATGCCGGGCACCTTGTTGGCGGCGATGCAGACGCCGATGCCGGTGCCGCAGACGAGGATCGCACGGTCGTAATCGCCGGCCAGCACGGCGGAGGCCACGCGGTCGGAGAGATTGGCATAGAAGGCGTCGGGCCCGGCATCGGTGCGCGAGATTTCGTGCACCTCGTGCCTGGCCTTCAGGTGGTCGGCGAGGGTCTTGGCGAGACCTTCGCCCGCGCTGTCTCCTGCAACGGCGAGTTTCATGGTTGTATCTCCTTTCAGATGGTGGCGGCGGTTCGGGCGAGGATGTCGAGATAGCCCTCGATCTTCCAGGCGGAGCGGCCGATGAAAAGCCCGTCGATATGCGGGCAGGTGATAAGTTCGGCGCAGTTGCCGGGATTGACCGAGCCTCCGTAGAGGCAGGGGATGCGGCGGCCGAGCACGTCTTCCGCGACCTTGGCGATTTCGGCATGGCGGGCATCGGCATAGTCGGCGGTCGCCGGAATGCCGCGCTCGCCGATCGCCCAGACCGGCTCGTAGGCAAGCAGGATGGTGGCCTTCTTCTGGTCGCCCGAGAGCTGGCCGAGGGCGCCCCGGACCTCACGGGCGAGCACCGCGTCGGCTCGGCCGCTTTCGCGGTCCTCGAGCGTCTCGCCGATGCAGATCAGCGGCACCAGGCCGTGGCGCACGGCTGCCTCCACCTTGAGCCCGACCGTCTCGTCGGTCTCGCCGAAATGCTCGCGGCGTTCGGAGTGGCCCAGCTCGACCAGATCGAGATTGCAGTCCTTGAGCATGACCGGCGAGATCTCGCCGGTCCAGGCGCCCTCGTCGGCCCAGTGCATGTTCTGCGCGCCAACCTTCACGGATGTGTCCGCCAGGATCGCCTTGACCTCGCGTACGGCGGTGAAGGGCGGGACCACGAAGCGCTGGATCGACGGATGGCGCTCGCCGTCGGCGGCCTTCAGCCCCTCGGCGAAAATTCTCGCCTCCGCCAGCGTCTTGTTCATCTTCCAGCTGGTTCCGACCCAGAACTGGCGGTTGGTGGTCATGCTTTGGTCTCCCTGGAAGCGATGGTGATGCGGGTCCGGCCGCCGGCAAGCGCGCTCGTGGTATCGTCGGGCAGGGCGGCGTCCGAGATCACGGTGTCGAAATCGGCGAGGTCGGCCATGACATGAAGCGCGGTGTGGCCGAGGCGCCGTGCATTGATCAGCAGGCAGCTCTGGCGGCTCGCTGCCATCATCGCGCGCTTGGTCCGCACCACCACCTCGTCCATGTGATAGGCGAGGCGGCCCGATACGGCGGGGGCGGAAACGAAGGCGAGATCGGCCCGCAGCCGCGACAGCGCAGCCTCGGTGACGATGCCGAAATAGGCGTTGAACTTCGCCGAGTAGAGCCCGCCGAGGCCGATGAGGCTGGTGGCGGTGCTGCTCCTGGCACGCTCGAGAATGGCGGCATTGTTGGTGATGATCGTCACCGGGCGGGTCCGGGCCAGAATGTCCCCGAGGACCGCCGCCATGGAGCCGTCATTGATCATGACGGTCATGCCCGGTTCGACCAGCTCCGCTGCCGCCTGGGCGATCGCCCGCTTCACGTCCGCTTCCTGCAATTCGCGAAAACGGAAGTCGCTCTCGAACTGGGTGCCGGCGTCGATCGTCGCGCCGCCGCGCACTTTGCGCAGCACGCCGGCCTGTTCGAGCTCGTCGAGATCCCGATGGATCGTCATGCGCGAGACCGCGAACCGGACGGCGAGCGCGTCGAGATCCACTGCCCGGTGTTCGACCAGGAGATCGATGATGGCCTGTCTGCGCTCTTCACCTTTCACGGCCCACGTCCTTCACCGGCTTCGAGAGGTTTATAACAATATCCGCAGAGAATGTAACATAAATCGAGTTACGAACTGTGGTCAAATCTCAGTCTTGTAACAGAACCTGCGCTGTCCGCTCATCGGTGATCAGGCCCTGGATGCGATGGCTGTGCAGCACGGCCCGCAGCGCGTCGACCTTCGCCGGCCCGCCCGCGATCGCCACGATGCGGTCCTTCCCCGTTTCGGAGAAGGAGGCCGACAGCGTGCGGGCAGTGACCGATGTCTCCAGCATCCGGCCCTTGCGGTCGAAGAAATGGCCGAGCACCTCGCCCACGCCGCCCAAGCCGGCAATCTCCTCGATCTCCTCCGGCTGGAGCATGCCGGTCCGGACCAGATGCGCCTGCCGGTCGACGGTGCCGATGCCGACGACCTTGAGCGCCGCGCCGCGGGCCATCTGGAACACGTCGTTGACGCCGCGCTGGCTGAGCAGCACCTCTCGGTCTTCCTGGGTGTTGGCGAAGAACGGCACGGGCATGACATAGGCCTGGGTGCCGGTCTTCTCCGCCAGGCGGTGCATGACGTCGTAGGGATTGGCGGCGTAGTTGCGCGTGAGGCCGCCGAGCAGCGACACGAACTTGATGTTGCTGGCGCTGAGCCGCGGCAGGTGGTGGACGGCGGCCGACAGCGTCCGGCCGTGGCCGAGGCCGATGACCGGCGCCTCGCCGCGCTCGATCTCGCGACGCAGGAAATCGGCGCCGGCATGGCCGAGCGTGGTGAGCGCCAGTGCGTCGTCGTCGACGTCGGGCGCCACTTCGCAATAGTCGAGGCCGTAGCGGGTCGAGAGCGCGACTTCGAGATTGGCGCACTCGGCGATCTCGCCGTCGATCGACACCTTGACCACGCCTTCGGCGACCGCCCGGGTGATCAGCCGGTGCGCCTTGACCGAGGGAATGCCGAGCCGCTTGGCGACGGCAGCCTGCGTGAAACCGCCGACATAATGCAGCCAGGCGGCCCGTACGGCCAGGGACTCGTCGTTGTCGGTCATGCTCCATCCCCCGGTGAGTGTTTCAATTCTGCGGCTTGCCTCTCACCCGGCAGCCGCCATCCTCTCGCCGTAAGCGGGGCGATGGGAGAGGGAGCGCCGACCGTGCCACGAATCCCCTCTCGCCGTCAGGACGGGGAGAAGGTGCCGGCAGAGGCGGATCAGGCGCGGCCCCGGATGCAACGTTCCCGCCATAGTCCCCCTCTCCGCTCCCCTGCAAGCCGCCTCAGCTCACCTTGAGATCCGGCGACCCGGTATCGATATGCGGCGCCCAGAAGGCCACGCTCTCGGCGATCTGGGCTATGACCTGCCGGTCGTTCGGTTCGCGCTCCTTGAAGGAGAGTTCCAGGCAGATCTCGTTGTCCTGGGCGCCGCCCGCCTCGAAGGCCGAAAGCAACGGTGCGGGCTGGATGCGCCCCCTCGCGTTGAACTCGGCGGTAAAGGGCCGATGCCCGCCCTTGTCCATCAGGCTCTGCTTGATGTGGATGATCGGCGAGACCTTCGGCACGGCGCGGGCCCAGGCATAGGGGTCGTAGTCGTCGGGATTGTCCGAGGTCACGTCGCCGTGGTCGATATCGGCCATCATCCACATCGGCACGGCGAAGTTGGCAGCTGTCAACCGGTCCTGCAGCGCCAGACAGGCTTCGATCGTCTCGCCGAATTCCCGGCCGATGCTCATCGGCTCCCAGAAGACATAGGAGAGGCCCGCGCCCTTCGCGTGCTCGGCAACCTCGGCCCAGCAGTCGATGGCGATCCTGATCAGTTCATCGCGCCGGATAGGGTCGTCATAATCGCGATAGGTGAAGATCGCGAACTGCGTGCCGACCGACGTGCCACCGAGATCACCGGTGATGTCGGCGAAAGTCTTGAACCAGTCGACATAGTAGCGGCGTACCTGGGCATCCGGGTGGCCGAAATGGTTGAGCCGGCCATAGGGTCCTGTCATGCCCGAGGTGACGCGGACGCCGGTGCGGGCAAGCGCCGCCTGCATCTGCCGCGTCAGCCGGCGGATGGTCGCGGCCGGCCAGCTCGGATTGATGAATTCGTGGGTCAGCTGCAGATCGCGGATCCTGATCTCGCGGGCGACGGTCTCGATCAGGTCGTCGGGATCGGCGAAGCGGTTGACCAGCGGATTGGTGTTGAGCGACAGGGTCAGCGCCATGATGTCTCTCCGGCCGGGGCCACGGTCAGGGTTGGGGTCATGGTCAGGCCGCTTCGGCAAAGGCCTGGTCGAACCAGGCTTCGAATTCGGCCTGCTCGCGCTCGGTCATCCGCAGCCGCTCCTTGGTGCGCCGCCAGATCACGTCCTCGGCAGTCTGCGCCCATTCCTTTCGGACGAGGTAGCGGACCTCGGCTTCGTAGAGATAGCCGCCGAAATGGCGGCCGAGGCCGGCAAGCGATGTCGCGCCGCCGATCACGTCCTGGCTGCGGGCCCCGTAGAGCCGGCCATAATGGGTCGCAAGCTCCCGCGGCATCCAGGGGTAGGCGCTGCGCAGGGTCTCGAAGAAGCTGACGAAATCGGCGTTTGGAATCTCGCCGCCCGGCAGCGCGGCTTTCGCGGTCCAGTCCCCCTTCATCTTCGGGAAGAAGCCCGCAAGGCGCTGCAGCGCATGTTCGGAAAGCTTGCGGAAGGTGGTGATCTTGCCGCCGAAGACATTGAGCAGCGGCGCGCCGCCGGTCTCGTCGAGATCGAAGACATAGTCGCGCGTGACGGCAGAGGGATTGCCCTTGCCGTCGTCGAAGAGCGGACGGACGCCGGAAAAGCTCTCGATGACGTCGGAGCGCCGGAGCTTCTCCTTGAAGTAGCGGTTGACGACGGTCAGCAGGTAGTCGATCTCGGCCTCGTCGGCAGCGACATTCTCCGGGGCGCCGTCATAGGGGATGTCGGTCGTGCCGATCAGCGCCATGTCGCCCTCATAAGGGTTGATGAAGATGACGCGCTTGTCGTTGTTCTGGACGAGATAGGCGTTCTGTCCCGACCAGAACTTCGGCACGATGATGTGGCTGCCCTTGACCAGCCGTACCGAGCGACGGGAATTGGTGCCGGCAACCCGGCCGATGATGTCGTTGACCCAGGGGCCGCCGGCATTGACCACCGCTTTCGCCCGAAGGTTGCTCATGGCGCCGGTCCTGATGTCGCGGAGCTGGATCGTCCATTGGTTGCCGTCGCGGCGGATGCTGGTGCAGGCGGTGCGGGTGAGTATCTTCGCGCCGCGTTCGGCGGCATCGACGGCGTTGAGCACGACGAGGCGGGCATCGTCGACCCAACAGTCCGAATATTCGAAGCCGCGCGTATAGGTGTCGAGCAGGGGCGCCCCTTCCGGATCGCGCGCGAGATCGAGGGAGCGGGTGCCCGGCAGCCGCTTCCGGCCGCCGAGATGGTCATAGAGGAAGAGGCCGAGCCGCACGAGCCAGGCGGGCCTGTCGTCCGGGCTGTGCGGCAGCACGAAGCGCATCGGCCAGATGATGTGGCTCGCGGTGTCGAGCAGCACCTCACGCTCGATCAGCGCCTCGCGCACCAGCCGGAACTCGTAGTATTCGAGATAGCGCAACCCGCCATGGACGAGCTTGCCGGAGCGCGAAGACGTTCCCTGCGCCAGATCGTCCTTCTCGCAGAGGACGACGCTGAGGCCCCGGCCGGCGGCGTCGCGTGCGATGCCGGCGCCATTGATGCCACCGCCGATCACGAAGAGGTCACAGGTCTCAGTCTCGGTCATCTCATGCTCCTTCGGGCGCCGGGCCGGGCGGGAGACCCGGCCGGCGCGTCATGTCCCCTGTCGCGCGGCCAGGATGTCCCAGGCGGGCGCGATGCCCCGCCGGATCTCGGCATAGGCCGCAAAAAGCCGTTCCATGCGATCGCAGTCTTCGGGCGCGGGCGGCTCGGCAGGACCGAGCGCCGGCGTTACCCAGTCGGCAATGCAATCGTCCATCGTCGGATAGGCACCGATCGCCACCGCCGCCATCATCGCGGCACCGGCTGCACCCGCCTCTTCGCGCGCGCTCACCCTGACGGCGGCATTGACGGCGGCGCCGAGCGTGGCGCGCAGGGCTTTCGACCGCGCCGCCCCGCCGCTCAGCCGAAGCTCGGAGGGGAGATGCCCCATCGCCGCGTAGCAATCGCGCGTGGCCATGCCGAGGCCCTCCACCACCGCTCGGACCAGATCCGGGAAGCGGTGCCGGCTGGAGAGCCCGCTGAAATTCGCCCGCGCCCGCGCATTGACGAAGGGCCCGCGTTCGCCGGCTTCCGAAATATAGGGATGGTAGACGATCGCGCCGGGCCGGCTGGCCGAAAACCAGCCGTCGACCCGTGCGATCATGGCCTCGAGACCGACCGGGGCGCCGAATTCGGACAGAAGATCGGCGCCGGTCTGGAGCAGCCAGTCGAGATTGATCGTCGCGCCCATATTGGTCTGCACCTGGGTGACGACGCCCGGGATCGGCAGCGCGATCACATAGCCGGTGCGCTCGCTGTTGAGCATGACGTCGGCCACCGGCTTGGCGAGCAGGTGGACGCCGGTCGAGCCGATGGCGGAGACGGCGGCATTGCGGCCCTCGCTGCGCACGCCGGCGCCGAGCGCGCTCATCACCATGTCGACATAGCCGAGCACCACGGGCGTGCCGGGCCGGAGACCCGAGGCATCCGCCGCCTCCGTCGTCAGGGGATGGGTGGTTTCGGTGCCCTCGACGATCTCGGGCAGCAACCTGCGGCGATGGCCCAGACCGAGCGCCTCGAGCACGCCGTCATCATAGCGGCGGGTGCGGAAATTGCCGAAGGTGAAGCTGACTTCCGACGGGTCCGTGGCGCGGACGCCGGTCAGCTTGAGATAAAGCCAGTCCTTGCAATGGAGCGCGGTTTCGGCTCCGGCCAGCAGGTCGGGGAAATGCCGGTCCATATGCGCGAGCTGCGCGCCCTGCTGGCAGGTATTGAGCCCGGTGCCGGTCGCCTCGAAGCGTTTCCGGTCGGAGCCGGACGCTGCCAGCCGCTCGACGGTCGGCGCGGCGCGGGCGTCGAGCCAGAGCCAGGCATCGGCGACCGGACGGTCGCCGGCGCCGACGAGCCAGGTTCCGTCGCCCTGGCCGGTCACGGCGATCGCCGCGGTTCGACGTCCGAGATCTTCGACCTTCGAGCCGAGGTCGCGCAGCGCGCGCGCGCAGTCGAGCCATGTCTGGGAAAGCGACTGGGTCACAGCGCCGTCTTCGCCGGTCGTGTAGGCGTTGCGCACGGAGGCGCTGGCAACCTGGCGGCCCGCGAGCGTGAAGGCCACCGCCTTCATCACCGACGTGCCGGCGTCGATGCCCACGATCAGATCCGCGCTGTCAGCCATTCCGCTCCTCCACCGGCCCGTGTCACGACGGGTCAGTACATGCCTCCACGGACGTGCCTCCTCAAGAGCGGAGGTCCGGCTCCCATGCCGGAAACTCGAAGTTCTCACGAACCTGTGGCGTTCCGATGTTCAATATACCATAGACATACCACATGTCTCGCAAATTTTTTCTGGTCGTGAATTTTTTTTCAAGTTGCGACGCATCGCGGGTGACGCGTCTTGCCTGTAGGTTTCCGGACCACCGCGCCCCCGCCCTCGGCTGATCAAAGGCCCGCATGCCCGATTCGACGCCGCGGCCAAGGTCTGGTTACTGTGCTGAAAAAGCTGAGTTTATTTTGCGCCTCCTTCTTCCCGCGGGGCTTTCATGAATTCGCGCTGCGGCTGCGAAACTTTGCTCGCGACCGCAATAGATCTCCCTTGCGGGGCCTCCTGTGGGTCAGCATTCATGACCTTTTGACAGCGCGATTGCTGTGTCAGCCGACAAAATCGTCGTTGACACCTTCCGTTAAATTAACATATATATCCCATCAGTTATCACGTGGAGCCCGGCGTTTTCAGGGTTTGCGTGACGATCGGGTGCGATAGGAGTTCGCGCCAATGCCGAGACGGGAGGAAGCCATGTCGATCCATGTCATCAGCAGCGCTTGCTGCCGCTCCCGCACGGCCGTGCCCGCCTATCGTCGCCGCGGCTCGGAGTTTCGTCATCATGGCTGATGTCGCCTCCCAATCAGCCGGCCGTCCCCGTCGCTATCCCCTGATCTGGATCGGGCTTGCAATTGTCGTGTTCGCTGCCATGGCTCTCGACACGACCGTCGTCCGGATCGGCTCCGAACACGACGTGCAGGAGAAGAAATTCTCGCCGCAGTCGTTCGGCGCCGAACAGTTTCCGATCATTCGCGAGAGCGTCGAGGCCCGCGCGGTCGAAGCAGTCGAACTGGCCACCGCGATTGCCGCCGACAAGAAGGCGGCGGGCGAGAAATATGGCGTCAAGACCACCACCGGCCCCGTCCTGCCCGTCAAGTTCACAGGCGTTGTCGGCGAGCGGAAGTCGAACTACAACGTGGTCGCCGTCGAAGGCCTGCCGCCGGAACTCACCCTGCGTGTACAGACCGGACCCGCGCTCAACGGCACCGATCTCCGCGATGCCACCGGCAAGATCGAATTCGGCCATTTCACCAACCAGATCGAATACCAGGACGCCGGATCGGCGATCAACAACGAGGTCAAGAAGCAGGTTCTTGCCGGGATCGACCCGACGGCGCTGACCGGCAAGACCGTAACCGTGATCGGCGTCTTCAAGCTGGTCAACCCCAAGAACTGGATCGTCACCCCGGTGAGGCTCGAGGTCAAATGAGCACGGTTGTCGAGCCCGGCCGCAAGGGTGAAACCGTTCTCGCGGCCCGCAATGTCGCAAAGTCCTACGGCAGCATCCACGCGCTGAAGGGCGTCAACTTCGACATCCATCGCGGCGAGGTGACGACGCTGTTCGGCGAGAATGGCGCCGGCAAGTCGACGCTGATGAAAATCCTCTCGGGCGTGGTCCAGCCGACCTCGGGCGAGATCGTCCTCGATGGAGAACCCGTGGTCTTCGCGTCATCCTCCCAAGCACGCGACCGCGGGATCTCCATCATCCACCAGGAGCTGAGCCTCGCACCCAACATGAACGTGCGGGACAACATCTTCATGGGCCGCGAGATCATGACCGCGACCGGGGTGGATTTTGCCGAGGAGGAGCGCCAGACCCGGGCACTCCTCGCCGAGCTCGAAGAGGATATCGATCCCCTGACGCCTGTCGAGGATCTGCGTCTGGGCCAGCAGCAGATCGTCGAGATCGCCCGCGCGCTTTCGGTCAACTCCCGCATCCTGATCATGGACGAGCCGACTTCGGCGCTCTCGGCCTCCGAGGTCGAGGTGCTGTTCAAGGTGATCCGCGACCTGACCGCCCGGGGTGTGTCGATCGTCTACATCTCGCATCACCTCGAAGAGGCGCTTCAGATCACCAACCATGCGGTGGTGCTGCGCGACGGCACGATGACCGCCTATGCCGAGCGCAAGGACATCGATCTCGAATGGATCGTCCGCAACATGGTGGGCGACAACTTCGATCTGGGCACGCCGCCCGAGGGCTACGCCAAGGGTGATGTCGCGCTCTCGATCGAGAGTATCACCGTGCCGGATCCCTCGGGCGCCGATTACTCGGTCGTCGACAATCTGTCACTCTCGGTCCGCGCGGGCGAGATCGTCTGCATCTACGGCCTGATGGGCGCCGGACGCACCGAACTGCTCGAAAGCGTCGCCGGACGGCTCAAGCCGTCGAAAGGCCGCGTGATGCTGAAGGGCCGCGACATTACCGGCCGTTCGATCGCCGACTGCATCGCAGACGGACTGGTCCTGGTGCCGGAAGACCGGCAGCGGGACGGTCTCGTCCAGACGATGACGGTCGGCCGCAACCTGTCGCTCGCCAGCATCGGCGCCTTCACCCGCCGGCTCTTCACGTCGGGCGCGCGGGAAAATGCGCTTGTCGGCGAGGCGATCCGAAAAGTGCATATCAAGACCGACGGCGGAAACGCCGCCATCGGTTCGCTCTCGGGCGGCAACCAGCAGAAGGTCGTGATCGGCAAGATGCTGGCGACCGAGCCCGAGGTGATCCTTCTCGACGAACCGAGCCGCGGCATCGACATCGGCGCCAAGGGCGAGGTGTTCCGGCTGCTTGCCGAGCGCGCCCGCCAGGGTCTCGCGGTCGTCTACACGACATCGGAAGTGGGCGAATGCCTCAGCATCGCCCACCGCATCGTGGTGATGCGGCGCGGCCGGATCTCGGCCGAGTTCGGCCCCGATGCCACCAAGGAACAGATCATGGCGGCTTCGGGCGAAGCGCTGGTCTCGCATTAGCCCGATCCAAGGAGCGCTGAATGTCCGTCTCGACAGCAATCGACAGCAAGCCGGCGACCACAGGCGGCAAGCGCAGGAAGAGCTTTATCGAGCTGCTCTTCGAAGGCCGGGCCTTCTTCGCGCTGATCGCCATCGTCGTCGTCTTCTCCGTGATGTCGCCGAACTACTTCACGGTCAGCAACTTCCTCATCATGGCCTCGCATGTGGCGATCTACGGCCTGCTCGCCATCGGCATGCTGCTCGTGATCCTGAACGGCGGCATCGATCTCTCGGTCGGCTCGATCCTGGCGCTGGCCGGTTGCGTCGCCGGCTTCATGATGAAGGGCGTAACGCTCACCTATTTCGGCGTGATCCTCTATCCGCCGGTCTGGGCGGTGGCGGTGCTGACCTGCGTGATGGGTGCGGCCGTCGGCGCGGTCAACGGCGTCCTCATCGCCTATCTCCGGGTGCCTGCCTTCGTCGCAACCCTCGGCGTGCTCTATGTCGCCCGCGGCATCGCGCTCCTGATGACCAACGGCTTGACCTACAACAATCTCGGCGGCCGGCCCGAGCTCGGCAATACCGGTTTCGACTGGCTCGGCTTCAACCGCCTCGCCGGCGTCCCGATTGGCGTCCTCGTCCTCGCCGCCTTCGCCATCATCGCCCATGTCCTGCTTGCCCGCACCGCCTTCGGGCGCTGGCTCTATTCCTCGGGCGGCAACGAACGGGCGGCTGAACTGTCGGGCGTGCCCGTCAAGCGCGTCAAGATCACGGTCTATATCCTCTCGGGCATCTGCGCGGCCGTCGCCGGCCTGGTCCTGTCCTCCCAGTTGACATCGGCCGGACCGACGGCGGGCCAGACCTACGAACTGACGGCGATTGCCGCGGTCGTGATCGGCGGCGCGGCGCTGACGGGCGGACGCGGTACGGTCGTCGGCACCATGCTCGGCGCCTTCGTCATCGGCTTCCTGTCCGACGGTCTCGTGATCATCGGCGTCTCGGCTTACTGGCAGACCGTGTTCACCGGTGCGGTGATCGTCATGGCGGTCCTGCTCAACAGCATCAAATACGGCCGCCGGCGCTAGCTGTGCGGCGGTCGTGACGAACTTTGCCGCGATCGGGTGGGTCGTGGGAAGAATCGCCGTGAAAGCGGCGCCTCAGCTCAATGAAAGGGAGTGAGACTATGTTCAAAAAGGGAATGCGTGTTCTTCTCGCCGCCGCGGCCGTCGCACCGCTGCTGATCTCGAGCGCATGGGCCGAAGGCCTGATGACGATCATCGTCAACGATCCGGCCAACCCCTACTGGTACACCGAAGGCGAAGTCGCCAAGGCAACGGCCGAGAAACTGGGCTATACGGCCACCGTGGCCGCCCACAAGGGCGACACCAATGTCGAGAGCAACCTGATCGACACCGCCATCACCAACAAGTCCGTCGCCATCATCCTCGACCCGGCCAACGCCGACGGTTCGATCGGCGCGGTCAAGAAGGCGGTGGCGGCCGGCATCCCGGTCTTCCTCGTCAATGCCGAGATCAACCAGGAAGGCCTCGCCAAGGCGCAGCTCGTCTCCAACAATGCCCAGGGAGCCGCCATCGGTGCGCAGCAGTGGGTCGAGGCGGTCGGCGACAAGGGCAAGTATGTCGAGCTCTTCGGCAACCCCGCCGACAACAATGCGGCGACCCGCTCCAACGGCTACGAGACGGTGCTGACCCAGTATCCGGACCTCGTCAAGGCCGCCAAGGAAGTTGCCGACTGGGACCGCACCAAGGGTCACGACAAGATGCAGTCCATGCTGCAGGCCAATCCCGACATCATCGCCGTGATATCAGGCAATGACGAAATGGCGCTCGGCGCGATCGCCGCGCTCAAGGAAGCCGGCAAGCTGGCGCAGGTCAAGGTCGGCGGTTTCGACGGTTCGCCGGACGCGGTCGCTGCCATCAAGGCCGGCGAAATGCAGTATACCGTGCTCCAGCCGGTCGCCGTCTTCTCGGCGGAAGCCGTCAAGCAGGCCGACAACGTGATCAAGACCGGCAAGACCGGCGTCGACAGCGAAAAGCAGCTGTTCGATTGCCTGCTGATCACCAAGGACAATGTCGACAAGTACACCGCTCCCTTCGTTCTGAGCGAGTAATCCGACGCCCGGGGCGCCGTTCGCGGCGCCCCGACTACCGCCGCCCGCCCGGGGCCGGAGCGCCCGCCTGGGCCGGTCTTTACCGCACCGCCCGATACGCGATACGAGACATTCAACCTCGAATTGGATTGCAGGGAAGCACGGTGAACAAGAAAGTCGATGTCAAGGAGCTCTTGTCCGAGGAACTGCCGAGCGACAGCCGGCATGCCCGGCAGATGGTTCGCCGCAAGCTGATCGCCGAGACGGTCATCGCCGAGGGATCGATCCGCATCGAGGATCTCACCGAACGCTTCGGCATCAGCCTGATGACGGCGCATCGCGATGTCGACGAACTGGTGAGCCGCGGCCTGTTCCGCAAGACGCGCGGCATCGTCTCGGCCGCGCCGACCAGCCTGATCGAATCGAGCGATGCCTATCGCGCCACCCGCCAGGCGGCTGAGAAGAAGGCGATCGCCCGCGCCGCGATGAACCTTGTCGAGCCGGGCCAGGCGATCTTCCTCGACGACGCAACCACGGTTCACCAGATGGCGGGCCTGCTGCCGGCCAAGGTGCCGCTGACCGTGATCACCAATTCGCTGGTGTTGATCAACGACCTGAAGGATGTCAACGACCTCAACCTCATCTGTCTCGGCGGGCAGTTCTACAATTGGTGCAATGCCTTCATGGGCCATATCACCACCGCCGAGATCCGCCGGCTCCGTGCCGACACGGTGTTCATGTCGCTCTCGGCGATCGTCGACGACGCGGTCTATCACCAGTCGCCGGAGACGATCGAGGTCAAGCGGGCGATGTTCGAGAGCGCCTCGAAGCGGATCCTGCTGTCCGACCACACCAAGTTCGAACGCCGTGCGCTGCACCGCTTCGTCGGGCTTGAGGAATTCGACACCGTCATCGTCGACGAGGACACGCCGATCGAGCATCTGTCGCGGCTTCGCTCGAAGGGCATCAATGTCGTGGTGGCCGAGGCGGTGACGGGGGACTAGGGCGGCCGTGCGGCAGGGCGACTGCTCTGCCGCAAACAACAAGATGTGGAGACACCCATGCCCTCGCTTGTAGGGATCGACAGCGGTCTGACCGTCACCAAGGCCGTGGTCTTCGACGCCGACGGCACCGTGCTTTCCGTGGCGCGACGCCGGGTGCCGCAGCTCATGCCGGAGCCGCGCCATGTCGAACGCGACATGGACGGGCTCTGGGCTGCGACTGCCGATGCGATCCACGAGGCGGTCGAACGCTCAGGCCGGCCGGCGGGAGACATCGTCGGCATCGCCGCCACCGCGCATGGCGACGGCATTTATCTGGTCGATGCCGATCTCCGCCCGCTCGGTCCCGCCGTCACCTCGCTCGATACCCGCGCCGGCGATGTCGCCGATGCCTGGAACGCAGGCGAAGTCGGACAGGCCGCCCTCGACCTAACGGGGCAGAAGCCGCATGCCTCCGCGCCCTCGGCGGTGCTGCGCTTCATCCGCGACAACCAGCCTGAGCGCTTTGCCCGCATCGCCCATATGCTCGCCGCCAAGGACTGGCTGCGGCTCTGCCTCTCCGGCACCGTCGGCACCGACCGCACGGAGGCGAGCACCTCCTTCACGAATGTCCGGACGCAGGACTACGATCGCCAGGCGCTCTTGCTCTACGGTCTCGAGGCGCTCGAAAAGGCGCTTCCGCCGATGGCCGCGTCCACCGAGACCGTTGGCCGTGTGACGCGGCTGGCGGCCGAGCAGACAGGCCTCGCCGAAGGTACGCCGGTCATGGCGGGCCTGCACGACGTCACCGCCTCGGCCCTTGGCATCGGCGGTTACCGCAGGGGCGTCGCCGCCGTGATCGCCGGCACCTATTCGATCAACGAGACCGTCGCTGATGCCCCCGTCATCGACGGGCGCTGGTTCTGCCGCAATGGCATCCTGCCCGGCGAATGGAATGCGATGTCGATCTCGCCCGCCTCGACGGCGAATTACGACTGGTTCCTCGAGACTTTCCTCGCCGCCGAGATGCGAGAAGCGAACGCCTCTGGCACGAGCATCCACGACCTGGTCGCCCGCGAATTCGCCGCGGCGAGTGCGCGTCCCTCGGGCACGCTGTTCCATCCCTATCTCTTCGGCTCGCCCTATGGCGGCGCCACCAGCGCCGGCTTCTTCGGCCTCAATGCCTGGCACGACCGCGGCGACGTCATCCGCGCGGTTTTCGAAGGCATCGCCTTCAACCATCGCATCCATGTCGATGCGCTCAAGGACGGGTTTGCACCGACCTCTGCCCGCCTCACCGGCGGCATCTCCCGCAATCCGGCGATGGCGCAGCTCTTTGCCGACATTCTCCGCCTGCCGGTCACGGCCACCGCGACCGAGGAGGCCGCCGCCTGGGGTGCCGCTCTCTGCGCCGGTGCCGGCGCCGGCCTCTTCTCCACACCCACCGACGATCCCCGCGATCTCGCAAGCCTTGAAACGACCTACCGGCCCGACCCGGATCGCGCCGTCCTGCTCGACCGGAAGTACCGGCTGTTCCTCGATCTCGCCGAGGCAATGCGGCCGCTCTGGCCGCGCCTGCGGGATCTCGGCGCCGGCGCGCAATGACAGGATGATCCCATGACCGACCCGATACCGGCTGCTGCCGATGCAGCCTCCTCGCGCTATGATGTCGTAATCCTCGGCGCCGGCATCAACGGCGCCGGCCTGTTCCGCGACCTCTGCCTGCAGGGGGTCAGATGCCTGATCGTCGAGAATAGGGATTTCGGCGCCGGCACCAGTGCCGCCCCCTCGCGCCTCATACATGGCGGCGTCAAATATCTCGAGACGGGCGAGTTCCGCCTCGTCGCGGAATCGACGCTGGAGCGCAATCTCCTGCTGCGCAACGCCCCGCATTGCGTCGAGCCGCTGCCGACCTTCATCCCGGCCTTCTCGCATGTGAAGGGGGCGCTCGCGGCATTGAGGACGCTGTTCGGCTCGACAACAGCCCCGCGCAGCCGCGGCGCGCTGCTGATCAAGATCGGGCTGATGCTTTACGACATCTATGGCGCCCGCCACCGGGTCATGCCGAAGCACCGCTTCCTGACGCGCCGGGCGGCGCTGGCGGAAATGCCCGAAGTGACGCCGCGCATCGTGGCCGGTGGCCTCTATTATGACGCCAAGATCAGCCGGCCGGAACGGCTCGTCTGGGAACTCGTGCGCGACGGCCTCGACGCTGCGCCGGCTTCGGCCGCGATGAACGGCGCGGAGCTGCTCGGCCGCGCGGGCGACCTGCTCCGCATCCGCGACGCCGATGGCATCGAACATGCGGTGGAGGCCGATCTCGTGGTCAATGCCGCCGGCCCCTGGATCGACCGCGTCAATGCCACGCTCGGCATCGAGGGCAGGCTGATCGGCGGTACCAAGGGATCGCATGTCCTGCTGCGCCACCCGGAACTGGTCGCGAGCCTCAAGGGACGGATGATCTATTTCGAGGCTGATGACGGCCGCATCTGCCTGGTCTTCGACTATCTCGGCCTGGCGCTCGTCGGCTCGACCGACATCAAGGCCGACGATCCGGACAATGTCCGCTGCGAGGAGGACGAGATCGACTATTTTCTGGCGAGCCTCCGGGCGCTCCTGCCACGCCTCCACTTCGACCGCGACCAGATCGTCTATGCCTATAGCGGCATCCGCCCACTGCCGGCCTCGGATGCGAGCCAGCCCGGCCTGATCAGCCGCGATCATTCCGCCCCGGTGGCCGAGCCGGCCGGCGACCGGCCGTTTCCCGTCATCTCGCTGGTCGGCGGCAAGTGGACGACTTTCCGTGGCTTCGCCGAACAGGTGTCCGACCTCGTGCTCGCCCGGCTCGGGCGTGCGCGCACCGTCGATACGAAGATGCGCGCCATCGGTGGGGGCCGCGACTTTCCCGCCGGCCCCGACGCCCGGCGCAACTGGGTCACGGCGCAAGCCACAGCGACCGGCCTGCCGCCGGCGCGGATCGAGATGCTGCTCGACCGTTACGGCACGACGGCAACGGCCGTGGCCGCGCATGCCGCCTCCCGCGGCCGAGAACGGATGCTTGACCATGTCGAGGACTATTCGGATGCCGAGATCGACTGGATCGCTCGTCACGAGATGGTCGGGCGTCTCGACGATATCGTGATGCGCCGCACGACGCTCGCAATCGAGGGGCGGCTGAGCCGCACGGGCCTCGCGGAGATTGCCGCCGTGGCCGGAGCTTCCCTCGGCTGGGACGACGCGCGGCGAGCCGGCGAGGTCGCGGCGGTGGCGGCCGATCTCGAACGCATCCACCGGGTCGCGCTCTGACGTTCGGGTGATCGACCCTCGATGGCTCAATTCGTCGCCACGCACCTTTCCAGTCCGTGGCCGATGTTGCATGGTCTGCCGAGCGCCGCGCGGCCCGACTGCGGAGGGGCCCGGCTGCAGATTGGGAGGAGTGAATGACCAAGATCGTCGACGATCCTGAAAGCTTTGCGTCCGCGGCCCTTGCCGGCTTCTCGCAGGTCTATGGACGCTATGTGCGGCTGGTGAAGGGCGGTGTCGTACGCTCCACTCGCGTTCCTGCCGGCAAGGTCTCGGTCATCGTCGGAGGTGGCTCGGGCCACTATCCGGCCTTTGCCGGCTATGTCGGGCCGGGCATGGCGGATGCCGCGGTGGCCGGCGAAATCTTCGCTTCGCCCTCGACGGCTGCGGTGGCGCGGGTCTGCCGCAATGCCCATCATGGCGGCGGCATCCTGCTCGGCTTCGGTAATTATGCCGGCGATGTCCTGAATTTCGGCGTGGCGGCCGAACGCCTCCGTGCCGAGGGCATCGACGTCCGCATCGTCACCGTCACCGACGACGTAGCGAGCGCGCCGAGGGAGACTCCGCTCAAGCGCCGCGGCATTGCCGGAGACTTCGTCGTGTTCAAGGTGGCGGGCGCCGCCGCCGAGGCGGGCCTTGACCTCGACGAAGTCGAGCGCCTGACCCGGCTCGCCAATGCCAGAACCTATTCCTTCGGCGTGGCCTTCGGCGGTTGCACGCTGCCCGGCTCGCGCGAGCCGCTCTTCACCGTGCCCAGGGGCATGATGGCGCTCGGCCTGGGGATCCATGGCGAACCAGGTATCCGCGATACCGAGATCGCCACGGCGAGCGATCTCGCCGAGCTGCTGGTCGGTACCGTTTTGGCCGAACGGCCTTCCGGTGCGCGCCGTGCCGCCGTGCTGCTCAACGGCCTGGGGGCGACGAAATACGAAGAGCTCTTCGTGCTCTGGGGCGCTGTCGAAAGAAGGCTCGCTGACGAGGGTGTCGACCTCGTGGCGCCGGAATGCGGCGAATATGTCACCAGCCTCGACATGCAGGGCTGCTCGCTGACCGTGATGTGGCTCGATGCGGAGCTCGAACGCTACTGGCTCGCGCCCTGCGACACGCCGGTCTTCCGCCGCGGCGCGACGATCCCGACTGAAGCCGCGCCGGCGCTGACCGGCGCCGAGGATGCGGAACAGGGCTTCGGGCCGGCATCGGAGGCCTCCCGGGAGAGCACGCGCTGCCTGTCCCGCATACTCGAAGCCACGGTCGCGGCGCTTGCAGCTGCCGAGGCCGAACTCGGCCGGATCGATGCGCTTGCCGGCGACGGCGACCATGGCCAGGGCATGCGCCGCGGGGCGACCGCCGCGCGCGACGCCCTCCATGCGGCGCTGGACAAGGGGGCGGGCGCCCGGAGCGCCCTCGGGGCCGCGGGCGACGCCTGGGCGGATCGCGCCGGCGGCACGTCCGGTGCGATCTGGGGCCTGATGTTGCGCGCGTGGAGCGGCGCCTTTTCCGATGATGCCAAGATCGCCGATGCCGATGTCGTCAGGGGGGCGCGGCTGGCGCTCGAGGATGTCATGCGGCTCGGCGGTGCCCGGCCGGGCGACAAGACCCTGGTCGATGCCTTCGTGCCCTTCGTCGAGACCTTGGAACATGTAACGGGCCAGGGCGTCCCGCTCGCGGCCGCCTGGACGAGCGCCAGCGATGCCGCCGAGGCCGCGGCGCGCGCCACCTCACCGCTCCGCCCCCGCCTCGGTCGGGCCCGGCCGCTTGCCGACAGGAGCGTCGGCCATCCCGACGCCGGCGCGACCTCGCTCGCGCTCATTGCCCGGACGATCGCCGGACTGCTCTGAGGCCGCGATAGCCGCTTGGCCCGGAGCGCGTCTCCCCTCGAAGGGGAGATCGGCCAGTGGCGCCCCTTTGCCCATACGGTGGGTGCGTTCCTATCTTCGACGCTTACGGAAGTTCGACGGGTGACCGCCGGCGCCGCATCGCCTGTTATCATCACATGAGACATCACACATCCTCACAAATAGTGATTGACATGTTATACCAGTTCGGCTTTATGACAGGCCGAAGAATGATGATAGGATCCGCCCGCGGCAGCGGAGCCGCGGGGACGGATAGGGAGGTTTCCGATGACATCGATTGCGCTCTTCGGCGCGGGCGGCAAGATGGGTTGCCGGCTGGCCAAGAACCTCAAGGGCTCGCGCTACGAGGTGCGGCATGTCGAAGTGAGCGATGCGGGCAAGGGCCGGCTCAGAACGGAACTCGGCATCGAGACCGTCGATGCCGATACGGCGCTCTCTGGCGCCGACGTGGTGATCCTCGCCGTCCCCGATACGGCGATCGGCAAGGTCGCCGCCGCGATCAACGACAGGCTGAAACCCGGCACGATGGTGGTGGCGCTCGATGCAGCCGCGCCCTTTGCCGGTCATCTGCCGGACCGCAAGGACCTCACCTATTTCGTGACCCATCCCTGCCATCCGCCGATCTTCAATGACGAAACCGAGATGGTGGCCAAGAAGGATCACTTCGGCGGCGTGCATGCCAAGCAGCACATCGTCTCCGCCCTGATGCAGGGGCGGGAAGAGGCCTATGCCGTGGGCGAGGAAATCGCCAGGACGATCTGGGCGCCGGTCATGCGCTCGCACCGGGTCACCGTCGAGCAGATGGCGCTGCTCGAGCCTGGTCTCTCGGAGACCGTCTGCGCCTCGCTGCTCGTCGTGATGCGGGAAGCCATGGACGAATGCGTCCGCCGCGGCGTGCCGAAGGAGGCCGCCCGAGACTTTCTGCTCGGCCACATGAACGTGCTGGGCGCCGTCATTTTCGAGGAAGTTCAGGGCGTGTTCTCGGATGCCTGCAACAAGGCGATCGAGTTCGGCAAGCCGGTCCTGATGAAGGACGACTGGAAGCGGGTGTTCGAGCCCGCGGAAATCGCAGCGAGCATCCAGCGCATCACTTGATGCGCTGACCGGCCATGGCGGGGTCAGACACCGCGCCGCGCCGACCAGACCCTATTCGACAGGCACGGGATCGACCGTTTCACGCACGAAACGGCCGGAGGGTTCCCGCGTCTCAACACCAGGAGGAGAAGCATGAACGTTACCCGTAGAACGACCCTAGCCGGAATGGTGGCCGCAGCCGCAGCCGTCATCACCAGGCCGGCCTTCGCCGCCGGCGGGCTGATCGCCATCATCACCCCCAGCCACGACAACCCTTTCTTCAAGGCCGAGGCCGTCGGTGCCGAAGCCAAGGCCAAGGAGCTCGGCTACGAGACGCTGGTGCTGGTCCATGACGACGACGCCAACAAGCAGTCGCAGCTGATCGATACCGCGATCGCCCGCGGCGCCAAGGCCATCATCCTCGACAATGCCGGCTCGGAGGCTTCGATCGCCGCCGTGCAGAAGGCCAAGGACGCCAATGTGCCGTCCTTCCTGATCGACCGCGAGATCAACGCGACCGGCATCGCCGTCTCGCAGATCGTCTCCAACAACTACCAGGGCGCCCAGCTCGGCGCCGAGGAATTCGTCCGCCTGATGGGCGAGAAGGGCAATTATGTCGAGCTGCTCGGCCGCGAAGCCGACCTCAATGCCGGCATCCGCTCGAAGGGCTACCACGACGTCATCGACGAATATACCGACATGAAGATGGTTGCCCAGCAGTCGGCCAACTGGAGCCAGACCGAAGGCTATTCCAAGATGGAGACCATCCTGCAGGCCAATCCGGATATCCAGGGCGTCATCTGCGGCAACGATACGATGGCCATGGGCGCGATCGCGGCTCTGCAGGCGGCCGGCCGCAAGGACGTGATCGTCGTCGGCTTCGACGGCTCCAACGATGTCCGCGACTCGATCCTGGCCGGTGGCATCAAGGCGACCGTGATGCAGCCCGCCTACGCCCAGGCGCAGCTGGCCGTCACCCAGGCGCATGACTTCATTTCGTCCGGCAAGAAGCCGGCGGAAGAGAAGCAGCTCATGGACTGCGTGCTGATCACGCCGGACAATGCCGGCAAGCTCGAGACCTTCGCGCTCAAGGACTGATCCTCCCAGCAGACGGCGCGAGGCGGGTCACGGTCCGCCTCGCGCCTGCACTATGATACGGAGCGTGGACATGCTGAGGTTCAAGGCCATTGCCGCTGCCCTCGTCGTCGGAACGGCCGCGCTCGGCGGCTGCAAGTTCATCAAGACGGAAGACGAGAAGAAGGCCGAGGCGGCCGAGGCGTTCAATCCCGACAGGCTGGTCGCCGAGATCTGGGACAGCAAGGTCCTGCCTTATCTCGACAAGCGCGCCGGCACATTCCAGCAGGTGTCGGCACTCGCCGCCAGCGATCTCGACGCCGCCGCAGCGAAATACGGACACAAGGAAAAGCAGGGCAACGCGCCCTGGACCTTTGCCGCCAAGGTCGATGGCACGATCACCGGCGCCGAGACCAAGTCGCGCTCGGCCTATGTCGAGGTTGATGTCGACCAGGACGGCAAGGCCGATATCCGGGTGGCGATCGGTCCGGCGATCCGCGGCACCGCGATCCGCGACAGCCTCGATTTCGTGAACTTCAACGAGTTCAAGAACCAGATCGAGTGGGCGCAATACGGCAAGTCGTTCAACACCCATGTCAACAAGGCGCTCCTGGAGAAGCTGCCGCGCGACAATCTCGTCGGCAAGACGCTGAAGGCGACCGGCGCCTATCCGCTGCCGGCCAAGGGGCAGCTGCCGCAATTCGTGCCCGTCACGATAACGATCGGGGGCTGAGCGGATGACGGACACTGACGACGGCGACGTCATCCTCGAACTCAAGGACATCACCAAGGCCTATTCCGGCATCGTCGCGCTCAGGAAGGCCGACCTGAAGCTCCGGCGCGGCGCGGTCAATGTGCTGGTCGGCGAGAACGGAGCCGGCAAGTCGACGATGATGCGCATCATCGCCGGCGTCGAGCGGCCGACGCTGGGCGAGATCTGGATGGAGGGCGAGCGGATCGAGCTCGCGAGCCCTGCCGATGCCGAGCGGCACGGCATCGGCATCGTCTTCCAGGAGCTCAATCTGTTCGGCAATCTCTCGGTGGCCGAAAACATCTTCGCCACCCGCGAGATCACCCGCGGAATCAGGGGCATCGACCATCGCGCGCAGGTGGCCAAAGCCAATGAATTCCTTGAGCGGCTGGAGGCGGGGATCTCCGCCGAGACGCTTGCCGAGGACCTGCCGATCGGCCAGCAGCAGCTGGTCGAGATCGCCCGGGCCGTCTCGCTCGACACCAAGATCCTGATCCTGGATGAGCCGACCTCGGCGCTCAGCGCCGCCGAAGTGGATATTCTGTTCCGCGTCATAGCCGACCTCAGGGCGCGTGGCGTGGCGATCGTCTATATCTCGCACCGGCTCGAGGAGCTGATGCGGATCGGCGACTACATCACCGTGCTGAAGGACGGCCAGATCACCGGCCATGCCATGGTGAAGGACATCGACACGCGGTGGATCGTCCGCTCGATGATCGGTTCGGACGCCAAGGATTTCGCCAGAGAGGTCGTGCATGATGTCGGCGCCGAGGTGCTGCGCACCGAGGATATCTGCCTGCCGCGTGCGCAGGGCGGCTTCGCCGTCGACCATGTGTCGCTCGCTGTCCGCCGGGGCGAGATCCTCGGCATCTACGGCCTGATGGGCGCCGGCCGTTCCGAACTCTTCGAATGCATCATGGGCCGGCACGAGCATTCGACCGGCCGTGTCTTCGTCGACGGCACCGTGCTCAAGGGCCGCGACACCACCCGCCGCATAAGCGAAGGGCTGGCACTGATCCCCGAGGACCGCCAGCGCGAGGGATTGGTGCAGTCCATGTCCATCGCCGGCAATCTCTCGATGGCGAGCCTCGGCCAGTTCCTGCGGGCCGGCTTCCACATCGATCGCGCCCGCGAGAAGCAGGCGGTCGTCGAGGCGATTCGCAGCCTGTCGATCAAGGCGAAGAATCCCGATCTCGACGTCACCTCGATGTCGGGCGGCAACCAGCAGAAGGTGGTGATCGGCAAGGCGCTGATGACCGGCCCCAAGGTCCTGCTGATGGACGAGCCGAGCCGCGGCATCGATGTCGGTGCCAAGGCCGACGTGTTCCGCACCATGCGGCGGCTGGCCGGCGAGGGCCTCGCCATCCTGTTCTCCACCTCCGACCTCGAGGAGGTCATGGCGCTGTCCGACCGCATCGCGGTGATGAGCAACGGCCGGCTCGTCACCGTCGTCGACCGGGCGCAGGCCACTGAAGACATGATCGTCGCAGCCTCGGCCGAGGGACACAAGACCAGAAGGATTTCCGCCTGATGACGACAGCATCATCCCCTGCCGCCACCGACGGCCTGACCGGAGGGTCGCTTCTCCTGACGCTGATGAAGCTTCGTACCTTCATCGCGCTCTTTGCCGTCATCATCGTCTTCTCGGTCCTGGCACCGAACTTCCTGTCGACCGCGAACATGATCCTGATGTCGAAGCACGCCACCCAGAACGCCTTCCTGGCGATCGGCATGACCTTCGTCATCATCACCGGCGGCATCGACCTCTCGGTCGGCTCGATCGTCGGCCTCTGCGGCATGATCGCCGGCGGGCTGATCATGTACGGCATCGCGCTGCCGATCGGCTACACGGTCTATTTCAACATCGTCGAGGTGGCGCTGATCGTCGCGCTCGTCGGCATCGTTATCGGCGCGATCAACGGCCTGTTGATCACCCGGCTCAATGTGGCGCCCTTCATCGCAACCCTCGGCACGCTCTATGTCGCGCGCGGCGCTGCGCTGCTCTATTCCGACGGCCAGACGCTGCCCAATCTCGCGGGACGACCCGACTATGGAAACCAGGGATTTGCCTGGTTCGGCTCCGGCACGATCCTCGGCCTGCCGGTCTCTGTCTGGATGCTGGTCGCGGTGGCCCTGGCGGCGGCCTATTTCGCGCGTTTCGTGCCGCTCGGCCGGCACATCTTCGCCGTCGGCGGCAACGAGCGTGCGGCGCGCATGTCGGGCATCCGCGTCAACCGGGTGAAGATGTTCGTCTACATGTTCTCGGGCTTCTGCGCCGCGATCGTCGGCCTCGTCATCTCCTCCGAACTGATGGCCTCGCATCCGGCGACCGGCACCAATCTCGAACTCAACGCTATCGCGGCGGCAGTGCTCGGTGGTACATCCATGTCGGGCGGACGCGGCACGATCGGCGGCACCATCATCGGCGCCTTCGTGATCGGCATCCTCTCGGACGGCCTCGTCATGATGGGCGTCAGCTCCTTCTGGCAGATGGTCATCAAGGGGCTGGTCATCATCGTCGCCGTCGTCGTCGATCAGGCGCAGCGCCGCCTACAGCAGCGCGTGACGCTGATGCAGATGGCAAGGGCGGGCTAATTCCGAGTAAGAATGACCCCTCCTGAATCCTCCCCACAAGGGGGAGGATTTAGACCCTCGGCTCGGCTTTGCCCCGAGCAATGCCGCAAGGCGCTGTGCTGCCGCTGTGGGGCGAGACGGGGAGTACGGGTTAGCCCTCCCCCTTGTGGGGAGGGATGGGGAGGGGACTTTCTTTCCTCATCGAGCAGGGATGGAACTCAAATGACCAGATTCAAGGGCGCCCTGATCGGCTGCGGCTTCTTCGCCGTCAACCAGATGCACGGCTGGGCCGGTATCGTCGATGTCGAGATCGTAGCGATCTGCGACCGGGATCCGGAACGGCTCAGGATCGTTGGCGACCAGTTCGGCGTCACCAGGCGTTACGAGTCATCCGAGGCGCTGTTCGCCGAGGGTGGCTTCGATTTCGTCGACATCGCCACCACCGTCGGCAGCCACCGGGCGCTGGTCGAACTCGCCGCCCGTCACGGCGTGCCTGTGATCTGCCAGAAACCCTTCGCGCCGACGCTGGACGACGCCAGGGCGATCGTCGCCGCCTGCGATGCGGCCGGCGTTCCGCTGATGATCCACGAAAATTTCCGCTGGCAAACGCCGATCCTCGCGGTCAAGGCAGTGCTCGACGCGGGCGCCATCGGCACGCCCTTCTGGGGCCGCGTGTCCTTCCGCTCCGGCTTCGACGTGTTTTCCGGCCAGCCCTATCTCGCCCGCGGCAAGCGCTTCATCATCGAGGATCTCGGCATCCATTCGCTCGACATCGCCCGCTACCTGTTCGGCGACGCCAGCCGGATGACGGCGCGCACCCGACGGATCAATCCGGCGATAACTGGCGAGGATGTCGCGACCATGATGCTCGACCACGAGAACGGCATGACCTCGATCGTCGACGTCAGCTATGCCTCGAAACTGCCCGAGGAGCCGTTCCCTGAGACCTTCGTGGAGATCGACGGCAGCGAGGGTACGTTGCGCCTCGGCAAGGATTACCAGCTTGTGGTCCACGGCCGCGACGGCACAACCAGGAGCACGGTGGCGCCGAACCTTCTGCCCTGGGCGTCGCGGCCCTGGCACAATATCCAGGAAAGCGTGGCGCTGATCCAGAAGCACTGGATCGAATGCCTCGCCGCGGGGCGCGAGCCGGATACGTCCGGGCGCGACAATCTCAAGACCTTCGCGCTGGTCGAAGCCGCCTATCTCAGCGCCGAACGGGGCGAGACCGTGGATCTCGGAGATCTCCTGGGATGAGCGAGGACGTCTTCACGCTCTATGGCACGCGTGTTCCGGAACCGGATTCCCGCCGCCTCACGGCCGGGCCGCTGACGGTCACGCTCCAGGACGGCAATCTCCGCATGCTGCGCTTCCGCGGCCACGAGGTGCTGCGCGCCATCGCCTTCCTGGTGCGCGACCGCGACTGGGGCACCTGTGCACCCGAGATCACCGGTCTGACCGTTGACGACCAAGATGGTGGTGTCTCGATCCGCTATGGCGCGCGCTTCACCGCACCCGATGGGGCGCATCTTGATTGCGCGGTGACGATCTCGGGCGGCGCCGACGGCCTGACCTTCGCAGCCGACTGCGTCAGCGACGCCGATTTCGAGACGGCGCGGGCCGGCTTTGCCGTCTTGCATCCGGTTGTCGGCGTGGCCGGCATGCCGGTCGACGTCACCCATGCCGACGGACGCGTCGAACGCGCGCGATGGCCGGACGCGATCGATCCGTGGCAGCCGTTCAAGGAAATCGCGGCGATCACCCATCAAGTCGCCCCGGGCATCGCTGCCACGACCTGCTTCGAAGGCGACGTCTTCGAGATGGAGGACCAGCGCAACTGGACCGATGGCTCCTACAAGACCTATGTCCGGCCCCTGGCGCTGCCCTGGCCCTACAGGATCAAGGCAGGCGAGCCGTTCCGGCAGGCCGTCCGGCTGGAGATCCGGGCGGAGAAAGATGCCGCGCCGGCCCGCGCCGCCGGCGATGCCGTTGAAATTCATGTCCACCCCACAGCCTCGAGGTTGCCCCGGATCGGCGTCGGATTGCGGCCGGACTGTCTCGCCGAGGAGATGGCGGCGCTCCCGCACCTCAAGACGCTCGGCATCGGCCATCTCGTTGCCCATTTCGACCCGCTGGCCGGGCATGGCGCTGCGGCGCTTGCGGGCTACGCCGGGATTGCGCGCGCCGCCGGTCTGCCGGTCACGCTCGAAGTCGCGGTGCCCTGCCGGCGCCCGCTTGCAGAGGAAATGTCCGAGCTGGCGGCAGCGATCGAAACAGCGGGCCTCAGGCTCGACACGCTCTTCGTCTGTCCCTCGGTCGACCGCCAGTCGACGCCGCCCGGCAGCCGCTGGCCGGATTGCCCGCCGCTCGACGCGGTCTATGCGGCCGCGCGCGCGGCCTTTCCGGGCTTGCGGCTCGGTGGCGGCATGATGAGCTATTTCACCGAGCTGAACCGCAAGCGTGTGCCAGCCGATCCCATCGATTATGTCAGCCACTGCACCAATCCCATCGTCCATGCCGCCGACGACCTCTCGGTCATGCAGACCTTCGAGGCGCTGCGGTCGGTGGTGGCCTCGACGCGGGCGATCTACGGCGACAAGCCCTACCGGATCGGGCCCTCGACGATTGCCATGCGGCAGAACCCCTATGGCAGCACCACAAAGGATAATCCGGGCCTCGGCCGGATCCCCATGGCCAATGTCGATCCGCGCCACAACGGTCGCTTCGGCGCCGCCTGGACGCTTGCCTATGCCGCGACCGTCGCGGAAGCCGGCCTGGAACTCCTGACGCTTTCGACGCTTGCCGGACCGTTCGGCCTGGTGGCCGGGCAAGGAGAGCCGGTGGCTGCAGGCGGGCTTCGGCCGCTCTCTGCGGTGATCGGCCGGCTCGGTCGCATGGCCGGAGAGCCCCATCATCGGGTCGAGAGTGCCCGGCCGGATGCCGTCCTCGGCCTCGCCGCCCCGGGCCGGCTGCTGCTGGCCAATATCACGCCTGAGATGCAGCGGGTCGTCGTGGCAAGCACCCCGAGATCCGTCGAAAGCCTTGCCGGGCCCGACGTGGCGCTCGAGGACAGGGTGCTGGTGCTTGCGGCCTATGCCTGCGTCGAAATAGGTCTCGATTGAGAGGCGCGCGTCTCAGGACGACCGGCTGTGTTTCAGCGCATAGAGCGCGCGAGACCGCTCGAGATGCTTGATCATGGCCTTCTCGGCGAGGTCGGCATCCTGCTTTTCGATCGCGCGGATGATCTCCTCGTGCTCGGCGAGCGTGAAGTTCTCGCGGCCGGTCCAGATCAGCATCTCGGTGTGGTAGGATTTGAGCCAGCCGAGCATGGCGCCGCTGACGGCGGCGAAGATAGGATTGCCGGATATCGCAGCGATCTTCTGGTGGAAGGCCATGTCGGCATCGATGAACAGTTCGGAGTCGCCGATATGCCGGCTCTGCTTGTCGAGCAGCGCCTTGAGGGCCGCCACGTCATCGGGGGTCGCGCGGGCTGCCGCCTCGCGCACCATGCCGCGTTCGAAGAAGATGCGGGCGTTCTTGAGATGCTCGAGCGAGTCCGAGGATCCCGACAGCAGGAGCTTCGCCGGCAGGTCTACCTGGCGGAAGATCGACTCCGCAGTCAGTTCGAGCACCCGGGCCCGCTCGCCGTGCGAAATCTCGACCAGGCCCTTGCCGGCCAGCGCCTGCATCGCCTCGCGGATCGCCGGACGGCCGACGCCGAAACGTTCCATGAGTTCGCGCTCGGACGGCATTTCGTCGCCGGCACGCAGTTCCCCGCTTTCGATCAGCTGCTTCAGTCGCGCGAAAACCTCGTCGGATAGCTTCCTGCGGACGATGCGCTCGTTTGCCGGTGTCATGGCTCCCCCGGATTTTCTTTCGCGTCATTATGCATAGAATTGGCCGTTGCCAACGCGATTTCTCGCGCGCCGGGGACTTGCGTGAACTCAAATACTCATTATACCAGTTACTTGCACAGGGCAAGCCTTTGGCCTCTGTCGGGAGGGCATTATGATCCGCGTCACCTACAGGATTGAAACCCCGGGATCGGTCGAAGCCATGGCCGCGAAGATCGCGAGCGACCAGTCGACGGGGACATTCGTTGCGCTTCCCGGCGAGACCGAAGAGCTCAAGGCCCGGGTCGCGGCACGGGTCGTCGCGGTGCGGCCGCTGCCGCCGGCCGATCGCGCCTCCTTCCCGGACGAGGCGGGCGATGCCACGCGCTTCAACCGCGGCGAAGCCGACATCGATTTTCCTCTCGATGCCGTCGGCACCGATCTGTCCGCCCTGATGACCATCGCCATCGGTGGCGTCTTCTCGATCAAGGGCATGACCGGCATCCGCATCGTCGGCCTGCAATTGCCGCCGGAATTTTCCGCAGCCCATCCCGGCCCGCAATTCGGGGTCCGGGGTAGCTTCGCGCTGACAGGGGTGAAGGACCGGCCTATCATCGGCACGATCGTCAAGCCGGCGCTCGGGCTCCTGCCGCACGAGACGGCCGACATGGTCGGCGAACTGATCGATGCCGGCGTCGATTTCATCAAGGACGACGAGAAGCTCATGAGCCCGGCCTATTCGCCGCTCGCGGCCCGGGTCGCGGCGATCATGCCGCGCATCCTCGACCATGAGCAGAAGACCGGCAAGAAGGTCATGTATGCCTTCGGCATCAGCCACGCCGATCCCGACGAGATGATGCGCAACCACGATCTCGTGCTCACGGCCGGCGGCAATTGCGCCGTCATCAACATCGCTTCGATCGGCTTCGGCGGCCTGTCCTTCCTGCGCAAGCGGTCCGGCCTCGTGCTGCACGCCCACCGCAACGGCTGGGACATTCTTACCCGTCATGCCGGTCTCGGCTTCGACTTCTCCGTCTGGCAGCAGTTCTGGCGCCTGCTCGGCATCGACCAGTTCCAGATCAACGGCATCCGCGTGAAATACTGGGAGCCGGACGAGAGCTTTGTGCGCTCCTACCGGGCGGTGACGGCGCCGCTCTTTTCGCCCGATGACGTCGCCCTACCGGTCATCGGCTCGGGGCAGTGGGGCGGCCAGGCGCCCGATACGATCGCCGCGACCGGCGGCTCGACCGACCTCCTCTATCTTTGCGGCGGCGGCATCGTGAGCCATCCCGGCGGGCCCGGTGCCGGCGTCAGGGCCGTGCAACAGGCCTGGCAGGCGGCGGTGGCGGGCATTCCGCTCGACCTCTATGCCCGCGAGCATCCCGAACTCGCCCAGTCGATCGCCAAGTTCGCCGACGGAAAGGCCGCCTGACCATGACCCGGCCGCTGATTGCCTATTACGGCGACGACTTCACCGGCTCGACCGACGTGATGGAAGCGCTCGCCGCAAACGGTGTCGAGACCGTGCTCTTCCTGCGTGAGCCCGATCCGGATCTCCTCGCGCGCTTTGCCACGGCCCGCGCGATCGGCCTGGCCGGCACCAGCCGCAGCGAGACGCCGGACTGGATGGATGTTCATCTCAGGACGGCTTTCGATTGGCTGAAGACGCTCGACGCGGATCTCTGCCACTACAAGGTCTGCTCGACCTTCGATTCCGCGCCTCACGTCGGCAGCATCGGCCGGGCGATCGAACTCGGCCGCGTGGTGTTCGGCGCCGAGACGGTGCCGCTGATCGTCGGCGCGCCGCAGATCCGCCGCTACACCGCCTTCGGCCAGCTCTTCGCCGCCTATCAGGGCCGCAACTATCGCATCGACCGTCACCCTGTCATGGCGCGCCATCCGGTGACGCCGATGGACGAGGCGGACATTCTCCGCCATCTCGCCCGCCAGACGGACCTGCCTTCGGCGCTTGTCGATATCGTGGCGCTCCTGGCCGATCCGCAACCCGAGGAGGCTGCGATCCTGCTTCTCGACGTGCTGGATGCAGCAAGCCAGGCGGCCGCCGGCCGGCTGCTTTGGGACAGGCTGCGAAAGCAGGGCCGCTTCGTCTGCGGCTCGTCGGGAGTGGAATATGCACTGGTCCCTGCCTGGCGCGCCGCCGGCCTGATCGGCGGGCGTCCGGTCTTTGCCGATGCCGGGCCGGTCGATCGCATCGCCGTCGTCTCCGGCAGCGTCTCGCCCACGACCGAGCGTCAGATCCAGCATGCGCTGGCGCATGGCTTTGCCGGCGTGCCGATCGATCCGGTTGCGCTCGCGGCGCCTGACAACGGCGCCACCGTCGCCGCCGCCATTGAGGCGGGACTGGATATCCTCGGGCGCGGGGGGAGCGTGGTGCTGTTCACGGCGCTCGGGCCGGACGCAGACCGCGGCGGCGAACTCGATGCGGACGGCGGCGCCCGCCACCGTCTCGGCCGGGCGCTCGGCCGCATCCAGTCCGAGCTCGTCGCGCGCGCCGGGCTCACCCGTGCCGTGGTCGCCGGCGGCGATACGTCGAGCCATGCCCTCGGCGAAATGGGCATTGCGGCGCTGACGCTGAAGATGCCGCTGCCGCAAACGCCGGGCTCCCCACTCTGCATCGCTCATGGCGGACGCGCCGACGGGCTCGAAATCGCACTCAAGGGCGGCCAGGTCGGCGGCGACGACTATTTCTCGATGATCCGCGCCGGCAGGGCCTGACGCGGACCTCCGTCAGAGCCGCATGCGGGGGATATCGTTCGGGTCGAGCCTGACGTCGATGAGGATCGGCCGGTCGCGCTTTGTGACGGCCGCCAGCGCCGCATCCAGCGCCTCCGCCGAATCCACCGTCACGCCCGTTCCGCCAAGAGCCTCGGCGACGGCCGAGAAGGACGGCCAGGCGAACTGGGTGAGGCCCGGGTCCATGTTGCGATCCCTGAATTGGATGTGCTCGGCGCCATAGGCCGAGTCGTTGCAGACCACGACGATCAGGTCGAGGCCGAGCCGGACGGCGGTGTTGAACTCGTTGAGCCCGCCCATCATGAAGCCGCCATCGCCGGTGAAGAGCACGACCGGGCGGCCGGGTGCGGCGACGCCCGCGCCGATTGCCTCCTGCAGTCCGAGGCCGATCGAGCCGAAATGCGCCGTCGGCACGAAGCTGCGCGGGTCCGAAGCCGAGATCCTGCACCAGACCTCGGTCATGAAGCGCCCGCCGTCGGTCACCAGGACCCGGTTCTTCGGCAGCGCCTGTTCCAGCCGATCGAGCGCCCAGACGAAATTGACCGAGCCCGCGCGGCTGCGGTCGGGGCGGCCCGGCGGATGCTGCGCGAGCCGGGCGGGCTCGAGCTCGCGGGTGAAGCCCGACGGCGCGATCTCGGCCTCGTCCAGCCAGTGGACGATGTTGCCCGCTGTCAACCTGGCATCGGCAAGCAGGACCGCGTCCGGATGGAGATGACGGCCGATGGCCCGGGGGTCGACGTCGACCTGCACCACGCGCTTGCCGCGCAACAGCGCGCCGCGATCGGTGGTGAATCCGTGCAGGCCGGCACCGAAGCAGATCACGCAATCGGCCTTGCCGATGACATCATAGGCGGCGGGCGTGCTCAGCGTGCCGAAGATGTCGATGGCATAGGGATGGCCGGCGAAGAGGTTCTTGGCCCTGAGCGTGGTGGTGAGCGGCGCCTCCAGGCGGTCGGCCAGCCGGATCAGCGCGTCGCGGGCACCGATCGCGCCGCCGCCGGCGAGGATCAGTGGCCGCCGGGCGGAGGCGATCATGCCGATCGCGCGATCGACCGCTTCGCCTTCCGGCACGAAGGCGGGCATTTCGAAGACCTCCAGCACCGCCGGCTGCTGCAGGTGCTCCTTCCACATGAAATCCGCGGGCATGTTGAGCACGATGGGACGGTGTTCGACGCGGGCGCGGTAGAAGGCACGGGCGACATCGATCGTCGCCGTCTCCGGCGACCGCATCTGCTCGAAACCGGCCCCCGTGGCGCGCACCACCTCGCTCTGGTCGATGCTCTGCAGATGCTGCGGATTGGAGACCGGTGTGTCACCCGCCAGCAGCACGATCGGCATGTTGCCGCGCGCGCCCTCGGTGAGCGCGGTGATGCAGTTGGTCAGCGCCGGGCCATGGGTGACCGTCGCTACCCCCACCGTTCCGGACACATGGGCATAGGCGAGCGCCATCAGCACCGCGCTTCCCTCATGCGCCGCCGGCACGAAGCGTCCACCGCAGCCGCGCACGAAATGGTCAATCATGAAGAGATTGGCATCGCCCATGAGGCCGAAGAGCACCGGGCCGTGCTCGAACACCGCGCGCGCAACCGCCTGGAACACATGGCTTTGCGATAGTTCGCTGCCGATTTCCGTCATCGCATTCATTGGCGCGCTCCGCTCTTTCCGCGCCCCGTCCGGCGCTCGACCATTGTAGCATCGGCGGCATGCACGTGCTGTGCGACCTCGGGCAGGAACGATGCTCATCATGCACGAAACTTGTGTAGAGGGGGAAAATATGCAAGAAGTGTGTGCCATAGCTTGCCGCACTGCACAAAGGAGCCGACCCGATGACGCTCGACCGCCTTGACCGCCAGATCCTCGACCTCCTGCAGAAGGACGGGTCGCTGACCAACGGCGCGCTCTCGGAGATGCTGAATCTGTCGCCGTCGCAATGCTCCCGACGCCGTTCGGCGCTGGAGGCCGCAGGCCTGATCGAGGGCTACCGGGCGCGGCTCGCTGCCCGCAAGCTCGGTTTCGCCATCCGCGTCATCGTGCGGGTCAATCTGCGCACCCATGGCAAGGATGCCGATACCGGCTTTTCCCGCTGGATCGACCGCCAGCCGGAGGTCCAGTCGGCCTTTTCGGTCTCGGGCGATGCCGACTACGTGCTCGATATCCGCGTGCGGGATTTCGAGAGCTATTCGCATTTCGTGCATGAGAAACTGCTGGTGCAGCCCGACGTGGCCCAGGTCCGCTCCGATTTCGTGCTCAAGACGCTCAAGGACAGCGAGGTTCTCGACCTGTCGAGTGCCGCCTGACGGGGGCCGGACGGCTTTGACCGGCGTCAGAGGAAGGCGTGGACCTGACTCGGCTTGAACGACAGAGACACGTCCTGGCCGCGTGCCAGACCCGAAAGCGCCGGATGGCCGAAGGGCAGGCGCACGGCGAGGGGTGCGATGCCATGAGGCTCGACCAGTACGTGGATATTGTTGCCGAGGAAGGTGATGTCGGCGACCTTGCCGCGGATCTGCCCGGCATTCTGCATGTCGTTCTGGCCGCCGTTCTGCCCTGCCGACGGCTGCGCCATGAGCTCGAGCCGTTCCGGCCGGAGCAGGAGCGCCGCTTTGGTCGCGGTCTGGCCCGTGCCATGCAGCGGCACCCCGTCAATCAGCGTCCCGCCGGGTAGCGCGAGCCTGGCCTTGCTGCCGTCGCGCGCGACGATCTCGGCATCGACGAAATTGCTGTCGCCGATGAAGCCCGCCACGAAGCGGGTCGCGGGATCGGCATAGAGTTCCGGCCCGGTGCCGATCTGGTCGATCTCGCCCTGGCTGAACACCGCGATGCGATCGGAGAGGCGGAGCGCCTCCTCCTGGTCGTGGGTGACGTAGAGGATGGTGACGCCGGTCTCCTGGTGGATGCGGCGGATCTCGAACTGGATCTCCTCGCGGAGCTTCTTGTCGAGCGCCGAAAGCGGCTCGTCCATCAGGAGCACGGGGGGATTGTAGACGAGCGCCCGGGCGAGCGCCACGCGCTGCTGCTGGCCGCCCGACATCAGCGCCGGCTTGCGATCCTCGAAACCCTCCAGACGGACGAGCTTCAGCGCGGCCTTGACCCGCTCGGCGATCTCGGCCTGCGGCCGGCGGCGGATGCGCAAGGGAAAGGCGACGTTCTCGCCGACCGACAGATGCGGAAATAGCGTGTAGCGCTGGAACACCATGCCGATATTGCGCTTGTGCGACGGCGTCGACAGCAGGCTTTCGCCCTTGAGCAGAATGTCGCCTTCGGTCGGATCCTGGAAGCCGGCGAGGATGTAGAGCGTCGTCGACTTGCCCGACCCGGACGGGCCGAGAAAGGTCATGAACTCGCCCTCGGCGATATCCATGGTCACGCTCTTCACGGCGGTCACCACGCCATAGACCTTGCGGATGCCGCGGATCGAGAGGAAGGGGTGGGTCATGACTTTCGTCCCTTGCGGAAGAGGGCGGCGAGCACCATCAGGAGGATGGTGAAGGCGATGAGCAGCGTCGAAGCGGCGGCGATGACGGGCGTGAGGTCCTGGCGCAGCGTCGACCAGATCTTGACCGGCAGCGTCTGCAAGGTCGGGCTCGCCATGAAGATCGCCAGCACCACCTCGTCCCAGGAGGCGAGGAAGGAGAAGACGGCCGCGGCGAAGATGCCATGGCTGACCGCCGGCACGGTCACGCGGAGCCGCGCTTCCCATGGGCTCGCGCCGCAGAGAATGGCGGCATCCTCGATCGAGCGGTCGAAGCCGTCGAGCGCGTTGCCGATCGCGATGATCGAGAAGGGCAGGGCGATCAGCAGATGGGCAAGAACAAAGCCGACCGTCGTGCCCGCGAGGCCCAGCCTGAGAAACAGCGCATAGAGCGCCACCGCCAGCACCACGACTGGCAGGATCATCGGCGTGAGGAATAGCGCGCGCAACGCTTCGCGCCCGGGAAAGGCGCCGCGATTGAGGCCGAGCGCCGCGAGGAAGCCGATCACCACCGACAGCACCGTGACGATCGCCGCGATCTTGAGGCTGGTCAGCGCCGAATAGAACCAGCGTGGATCGGCGAACAGGTCCTGGTACCATTTCAGCGTCCAGGACGGCGGCGGGAAGATCAGCCATTGCGACGAGCCGAAGGACAGGGCCGCGATGAAGACGATCGGCAGGATGAGAAACAGGCAGACCAGCACGGTCAGGCCGATCAGGAACGGCCGGAGGCCGCCGAGCTTGTCGAAATCGAGCAGCATCGCTCAGCGCCCCCGGTTCGGATTGAAGAAGCGCAGCTGCACGGCATAGAGCGCGAGCGTGACCACCAGCAGCACCAGCGCCGCCGCCCCGCCCATGCCCCAATTGACCAGCGACTGCACGAATTGCGCCACGAGTTCGGCGAGCATCATGTTGGCGGTGCCGCCGAGCAGGGCAGGGGTGACGAAATAACCAAGCGACATCACGAAGACCATCAGCGCGCCCGAGGCGATGCCCGGCAGCGACAGCGGCAGCAGCACGCGGAAGAAGCACTGGCTCCGGGTGGCGCCGCAGAGGGCGGCAGCCCTGAGAATGGCCGGGTCGATGGCGCGGATCACCCCGATCAGCGGCAGGATGACGAAGGGCAGCATGATATAGGTCATGCCGATGGTGACGCCGACGAGATTGTTGACCATCGCCAAGGGCTGGTCGATCAGGCCGATCGCTTTCAGCGCCTTGTTGATGACGCCTGTCCGCTGCAGCAGCACCATCCAGGCATAGGTGCGGGCGAGGAGGTTGGTCCACATCGAGAGAATGATGATGGCCAGCACCAGCCGCGACCAGCGCTCCGGCATGATCGCGAGCAGCCAGGCGACGGGATAGCCGATGACGACCGAAATCACCGTGACGACGCCGGCGACCAGGAAGGTATTGGTGAAGATCTTGAGATAGGTCGTCGATCCGAGCAGGGCCTGGTAGTTCTGCAGTCCAGGCTCGGGCTCCAGCACGCTGCGCAGCAGCAGCATCAGCACCGGAATGACGAAGAAGAGCAGGATGAGGACGAGTGCCGGCAGGAGGTAGCCGAAGCTGCCGCTCCGCCTCACTCTGGGTGCTCCCGTGCTGATCGCCGTCGATAGGACCATGGCTTGGATGTCCGATTGTCGTTCTGTTCCCGCAGGTCAAAGTGCGTCTGGCCTGCCTGCTGCTTCAGCCGTCCGGGCCCGGGGCGGCGATGGATTTGCCCCTCTTCTGCCTGCCGGAGCCCGCTCCCCGCGATCGCGGGGAGACGGAATGTGTGGCGCCGCCCCTGTCGATATCCCCTCTCCCCGCAGTCGGGGAGAGGGCAGGGTGAGGGGCGATCGTCGAGCAATGCCTATGCGGCGGGGTCTTCAGCACTTACTTCGCCTGCCAGGCATACCATTTGGTGCCGATCTCGTCGCGGTGCTCCGCCCAGTAGGTCATGTCGGCATTGACCTGGGTGTCGGCCTGCATGTCCGGCAGCGACTTGCGCAATTCGCCATCCATCAGTTCCGTCGAGTCGAGATTGATCGGCGCATAGCCGCTGGCGGTCGCGAAATTCGCCTGGGCTTCGGCGCTGGTCGCATGGGCAATGAACTTCATCGCCGCTTCCTTGTTCTTCGTGCCCTTCGGCACGACGAGCGCGTCGGCTGCGGTGATGTTGTTGGTCCAGGAGGTCTCGACGGTGACGCCGGTCTGGGCGAGGGCGGTCAGGCGGCCGTTCCAGAACGAGCCGAACGGCGCTTCGGCCGAGGCCAGCAGCTGCTGCGACTGCGCGCCGCTGTCCCACCAGACGATGTCGGCCTTGATCGTGTCGAGCTTCTTGAAGGCACGGTCGAGGTCGAGCGGATAGAGCTTGTCGGCGGGCACGCCGTCTGCGAGCAGCGCCGCCTCGATCACGCCCGGCGCCGACCACTTGTAGAAGGCGCGCTTGCCGGGGAACTTGGCCGTGTCGAACACGTCGGCCCAGGTCTTCGGGCATTCCTTCACGGCATCCTTGTTGCAGCCGATGACGAAGGAATAATAGAAGCTGCCGACCGAATAGTCGGTGACGAAGCGCGGGTCGAGCTTGGACTTGTCGATGACCGAGAAGTCGAGCTTTTCGAGCAGTCCGAGCTTGCCGGCCTGGACGGCATAGTCACCCTCGACGTCGACCACGTCCCAGGTGACGTCGCCGGCTTCGACCATGGCCTTCAGCTTGCCGTAGTCGGTCGGGCCGTCCTGGGTGACGGCGATCTTGGTGGATTCGGTGAAGCTGTCCGCCCAGTTGGCCTTCTGGGCGTCCTGTGTGGTCCCACCCCAGCTGGTGAACACCATATCCGCGGCCTGGGCTGTGCCGGCAAGGCCGAGCGCGGCCGAGAAGAGGGCAATTGCAATCCTGTTTTTCATGTTCCCTTGTCCTTGTTGTGGGTCGTCGATGGTTCAGGCAGGCAAAGTTCCGTCCGGGGCGGTTTGGCCCTGGGGCGGCAGGATGACGGCTTCGGATTGGTAGGCCGGGTTCATGGTCCGCATGGCTCACCGCATCACGAAGGGATCGGGGAAGGGATCGTCCGAGGTCCGGAGCCACACTGTCTTGGTGCGGGTATAGTCGAGCGCTGCGGCGAGCCCGCCCTCGCGGCCATGGCCCGACTGGCCATAGCCGCCGAAGGGCGCGATCGGCGAGACGGCGCGATAGGTGTTGACCCAGACGATACCGGCCCGGATGCGCCTGACCATGCGGTGCGCCCGGCCGAGGCTCCTGGTGAACACGCCCGAGGCGAGGCCGTAGGGCGTGGCATTGGCGAGCGACACCGCCTCGTCTTCACCGTCGAAGGACAGGACCGAGAGAACCGGCCCGAAGAGCTCGGTCTCGGCGGCGGGCGCGCTGACCCCGTCGCAATCGAGGATCGTCGGCAGGTAGTAGAAGCCGTCACCGGCCGCCGCGCGGCCGCCGGTGACGAGCCTCGCCCCGGCCGCCACCGAGGCTGCGACGACATGCTCGATATGCTCGCGCTGCCGCCGGGTACAGAGGGGGCCGACCTCGGTCGCCATGTCGAGGGGCGAGCCGAGGCGTATCGCCTCCGCCTTGGCCTTGAGAAGCGCGAGGAACCTGTCTTTCACGGACCGTTCGACGATCAGCCGCGAGCCCGCGACGCAGCTCTGGCCGGTGGCGGCGAAGATGCCGGCCACCTGCGCATTGGCCGCGCTTTCGAGGTCGGCATCGGCGAAGACGACGAATGGCGACTTGCCGCCGAGCTCGAGCGACGTGCTGGCGAGGTTCTCGGCCGAGTTCCGCACCACCTGCGCGGCGGTCGCGGGCCCGCCGGTGAAGGCGATGTGGGCGATGCCGGGATGGCGCGTCAGCGCGCTGCCGCAGGTCGGGCCGAAGCCCGTGAGGACATTGACCACGCCCTTCGGAAAGCCCGCCTCGTGGACGAGCCGGGCGAATTCCAAGAGCGGCGCCGGGCCGTCCTCGGAGGCCTTGACCACGACCGTGCAGCCGGCGGCGAGTGCCGGTCCGATCTTGACGGCGGCGAGGAAGAGCTGGCTGTTCCACGGCACGATGGCGGCGACGACGCCGACCGGCTCCCGACGGGTCCAGACCTCCATGTCGGCCTTGTCGATCGGCAGCGTCGCGCCCTCGATCTTGTCGGCGAGGCCGGCATAGTAGCGGTAGTAGTCGGCGACATAGGCGATCTGGGCCGAGGTTTCGCGGATGATCTTGCCGGTGTCGCGGGTTTCGAGCTCGGCGAGCCGCGGCGCGTTGGCCTGCACGAGATCGGCGAGCCTGTGGAGCAGCTTGCCGCGTGCCGTTGCCGTCAGCGCCGGCCAGGCGCCAGACCACAGTGCCGTGTCGGCCGCCTTCACGGCGCGGTCGACGTCGGCCTCGCGCGCCTCGGGCATCGAGGCCCAGACGGCGCCGGTCGCCGGATCGGTCGAGTCGAAGCGGGCCGAACCCGCCTCGAATGCGCCGTCGATATACTGTTCGAAGCTCTGCATCGCCTCTGCTCCGCTTCCCTGACTTACGAAAAGGCCGGCATCACGTCGGCGATGAAGCGTTCGAGCGAAGCCTTCTTGCGCTCGAAGCTCATGCCGCTGTCGATCCACAGTGAATATTCGTCGTAGCCGAGGTCCTCGTAGACCTTGAGACGGGCGATCACCGCGTCGGGCGTGCCGACCGGCAGGTTGGTCCGCATCACCTCGGGCGACAGGGTCTGGTTGGCCGCGATGTCCTCGGCGCTGAGCGTCTCGATCAGGCCCTGCCGGATGGGCCGCTCGTTCTTGAACCAGGCGAAGAAGTAATTGTAGTAGACGGAGAGCTCCTGCGCCGCCTGGGCGACATCGGCCTCACCGCTGCCGACATAGGTGTGGAGCAGCAGCATGATCTTCGGACGTGCCACGTCGGGTGCCTTGGCGCAGGCGGCCTCGAACCGCTCCATCAGGCTCGTGATTTCGGCGTCGCCGTTCCAGAGCGGCGTGCATTGCACGTTGCAGCCATTGGCGACGGCGAAGTCGTGGCTGTTCGGATCGCGGGCGGCGACCCAGATCGGCGGATGCGGCGCCTGCAGCGGCTTCGGCGCCGAGGTGGTTGCGGGGAATTTCCAGAACTCGCCATCATGGGCATAGTCGCCGGCCCAGATGCCCTTGACCGCCGGGATCAGCTCGCGCATCCGCTGGCCGGCGCCCCAGGCGTCGAGGCCGGGAAGCAGCCGTTCGTATTCGAAGCTGTAGGCGCCGCGGGCAATGCCGACGTCGAGCCGCCCATCGGTGATGATGTCGGTCATCGCGGCTTCGCCGGCGAGCTTGATCGGATGCCAGAACGGCGCGATCACCGTGCCGGTGCCGAGCCGGACATTCTTCGTGCGGCGGGCGAGATCGGCGATGCTGACGAAGGGATTGGGCGCGATGGTGAAGTCCATCGCATGGTGCTCGCCGGTCCAGATCGCGTGCATGCCGCCTTTGTCGGCAATCTCGCAGAGCGCGATGAACTCGTCGTAGAGCTCCTTGTGGCTCTGGCTGGCGTCGAGCCGTTCCATATGGACGAACAGCGAGAATTTCATCACTTAACCCCTTGCGGCCACGGCATGGACGCGGCCCTTTTCCTGATTGCCGACATAGACGCCGAAATTTCCGAGCGTGCTTTCCGCGCGGTAGCGGGTGAGGAGGTCCCGCACGGCGGACTCGGAAATTTCGCTCAGCGGGAGCCCTTCGAGCGGGAAGAGCCGGCCGCTCTGCACCGTGCCCTCGCCCAGAACCGCACGATAGACGACATGCTGGTGCCTCGTCTTGGTGTCCTCGTAGACGGAATAGAGCAGTCCCGTCCGGATGGAGAGGCCGATCTCGGAAGCGACATGAGCCTCCAGAGACGTCAGGCCGTCGCCCTCGGCCTTGTCCACGAAGGGCAGCGTCCAGCCGCCCTTGCCGTCGTCGACCAGCAGGATCTCGCCCGCGCGGTCCGCGACCACGCCGAGGCGCAGGCTCGCATCGGCCGAGGCGAGCAGGCTCTTCTCGGCCAGCGCCGGCGTGAAATAGCCGCCGCGGGCATAGCCGAGGCCGGTGCGGCCGCTGTTGTGGAAGGCTTCGATCCGGCCGATGAGGATCACATGGTCGCCGGCGTCCACGACCCGGTCCATGCTGCAGTCGAACCAGGCGGCGACCCCCGAAAAGACCGGCGATCCGAAGGGCCCCGCCTGCCAGTCGACCGCCGCGAAGCGGTCCTCGACCGGCCGCGCGAAGGTGTTCGACACGTCCTTCTGGTCTTCGGCGAGGATGTTGACGGCGAAGCCACGCGCCCCGGTGAGGGTGGCGTAGTTGCGCGACGTGCGCGCGAGACAGACGAGCAGCAGCGGCGGGTCGAGCGAGACGCTGGTGAAGGAATTGGCGGTGAAGCCGATCGGCTCGCCCTGGTCGTTCCGGGTGGTGACGACGGTCACGCCGGTCAGGAAGGCGCCGAAGGCGTCGCGCAGCGCTCTGGGATCAATCGGCATGCGCAATCTCCCGGGTCAGCCAATGGGCGAGGGCATCGTTCACCGCATCCGGCGCGGTGAGATTGACCATATGACGATGGCCGGCAATGATCACGGCCTCGCCCAAGGGGGCAGCAGCCGCCATGGCGCGGGCCATGTCCGGTGTCGAGTTGAGGTCGCCGTCGCCGGTCAGGAACAGCGCCGGGCGGGTGACCGACGGCCAGCAGTCGGCATAGACGGCATCGCCCGTGGCGAAGGCGCGGTAGGCGGTCGCATAGCCGTCCGCATTGACGGCGGCGAGCATGGTGCGGACGAGATCGTAGGCATGGCCGCCGCGTTCCTCCGCCGAGAACCATCGCGCCAGCGGCGCCTCGCGGTCGAAGGTGCCGCTCAGGATTTCGTCCGCGCGGGCCTCGACGGCCTGGCGGGCACCGGCGCCGCGACGGTAGACGCCGTTGAGCAGGGCCACCCGCCGGACCTTGGCCGGCGCCGTCGCCACGATGCCGGTCGCGATCAGGGCGCCCATCGAATGGCCGGCGACATTGACGGGTCCGAGCGCCAGTTCGTCGAGCAGGGTCCCGAACCAGGCGACGAAATTTTCGAGTTCGGGCGGCTGGCCGAGCGGCGCCGACAGGCCGTGGCCGGGAAGATCGACGGCGACGACGCGGTAGTCGCGCGCCAGCGCGTCGATCTGCGGGCCCCAGGCCTCGAGCCGCATGCCCACGCCATGGACCAGGACGACGGTCTCGTCGCCATGGCCCCGGTCGACATAGGCGGCGCGGGACGGCGTCCTAGACCGCTGCAGGGTTTGCAACATCGTTGCCCAGCTCCTTGAGGTCCTGGTAGCGGTCGCCGATCCGGTGATGCGGCCGTCCGCCGATCGAGGCGCCGAGCGCCACGACGATCTCGTCGGCCGCCGGCGCGTCCGGCACCGCGCATTGAATCGTCAGGTAATGCGAACGCCGGCCCTCGTCGTTCTTGTCCATGAGCGGGATCATGATCGGGGCATTGGCCGGGCCGCGCGTGTTGCAGAAGGCGAGATAGGATTTGGCACCTACCGCCGTCCGATAGTGATTGCCGAAACGCAGCGTGTGGATCAGCGCCGAGGCATGCTCGATCTCGCCGTCGAGCCCCACCACCGCCGATTTGCCATAGGCCTCCACCGTCGCGCCAGAGCCGGCGGTCTCGATGATCATCTTCGTCAGCAGTTCGCCGAGAACGGGCGCCACGGCGTGGATTTCGGGCTTCAGGTCCTCGACGAAACCGCGGCCGGCCCAGGGGTTCTTCACCACGGCGATGGCGGCGATCAGCGTGAGCGGGGTGGGTGCCGCCCGACCGCCCTCGATCAGCGTGGTTTCCACATTGAGCAGCGTCTTGCGAATGATCGCCGTCACGGCCGTCCTCCTGTCCATTCGTCGTGCCATATGTTGGTATACCATAAGACCGAGTGTCAAGACCTTGTCTCGTGGATTTTTTGCGGCTACAGCAGGGCATGACCAAAACCGCCGAGACTCTTGCGGCCCTCCGCATCGAAACACCGCCCGTCACGCTCCGCGAAATCGCGCTCGACCGAATGCGGCGGGCGATCATCGGCGGGCTTTTCGAGCCGGGCGAACGGTTGGTGGAGCGCACGCTCTGCGATCAGCTCGGCGTCTCGCGCTCGGTGATCCGCGAGGTGATCCGCCATCTCGAGGCGGAAGGTCTGGTGGAGATGCTGGCCAAGCAGGGGCCGATCGTGGCGCGTCTCGGCTGGGACGACGCGCGGCAGATCTACGATATCCGCGCGGCGCTCGAATCGACGGCTGTCGCCGATTGCGCGCGGGTGGCGGATGCTGCGGTGAAGAGCAAGCTCAAGAAAGCGCTCGACGAGCTCGACCGCACGTCGAAGGACAATTCCCCGCCCGGCATCCTCGACGCCACGACGGATTTCTACCGGATCATCTTCGAGGCGAGCGGCCACAACATCGCCTGGGACATTGTGAGCCGGCTCAATGGCCGCATCTCGCGCCTGCGGGTCATGACGCTTTCGACGGCGAACCGCACGACCTCGGGGCCGGCGCAGATCCGCGAGATCTTCGCCGCGATCGAGAGGAACGACGCGGCGGCGGCGGCCGAAGCCTGCCGCGCCCATGTCGCCGCCGCAGCGGCGATCGCGCAGGGCCTGCTGGCGGCGGAATAGGCGGCGATTCTCAGCCGTCTCTACGGCGGGCCAGGACGAAATCGTGGCGCACGTCCCAGAAGTCGCCGGCGAAGTCGTAAGCCCGGGCGCGATCGGGATCGTGCACCTTGTCGAACTTTGCCAGCAGGCTCTCCTTGACGCCGAACACCGCATCGGAATGGATGTAGGGATCGTCGGGGTCGAAGATATGCGTCGTCAGCGTCTCGAAGCCGGGCGCGCTGATGATGTAGTGCAGATGCGCCGGCCGGTAGGGATGCCGCCCGAGATTGCGCAGCAGCTGGCCGACCGGGCCGTCGTCGGGGATCGGATAGTATTTCGGCTTCACCGCCCGGAACCAGTAGTGGCCGTCCGGGCCGGTACGGAAGATGCCGCGCAGGTTGAAGTCCGGCTGGATGCCCTTCTGCTGGACGTCGTAGAAGCCCTCGTCGTTCGCCTGCCAGACGTCGATCACGGCATCGGCGATCGGCTTGCCCTCGGTATCGAGGATCCGGCCCTCGATCACCATGTCCTCGCCCTTGCTGTCGAGGCAGATATTGGCGCCCATCGGCAGTTCCGGCGCATCGGCGACGTGGAAGGGCCCGAGCACCGTGCTCTCGGAGGCGCCCGACGGCTTGCGGTTGTTGATCGCGTCGACCAGCATCGAGACGCCCGTTATGTCGGACAGCAGGATGAATTCCTGCCGCCATTCGTTGCATATCTGCCCGGTGCGGGTGAGGAACAGGATCGCCTGCATCCACTCGTCCTGCGTCGGCTCCAGTTCCTTGACCGCCTCGTGCAGCTTGCGCGTCACGACGTCCATGACCTGCTTCAAGCGCTCGCTCTTGGCATTGGCGTTGCGGCCGGTCACGACCTCGACCGAGTTCTCCTCGGTGAAATAGCCCTTCTCATGCGCTTCCATGTCCGCCTCACCGATCGAGAATGGATTTGAGGACACGCCGCAGCTCGGCGTCCGGGGCGGCGACCATGCCCTCCGAGCGCCATGCGACGTGATGATCGGGCCGTACGAGGATGACGCCGGCATCGCCGACCTCGCGGGCGCGCGCCCAGTCGCCGTAATGGTCCTGCCACTGCTGGCGCGGGCCGATCACATGCGAGGCGATCGGCATGCCGAGCTCCGCCGCGAGCGCCTTGGCCGCCTCGACCCAGCCCTGGCCGCCGATGCCCGTCAGGACCGTGAACGTGCCGTGGCCGCAGAGGTCGAGGCTCGAGACCTTCTGGTTGCCGTCGTTGAAAAGCCAGGCATGCGGCAGCCGCGCGCCCGGCCAGGTCGTCTGGTGGAAATGCAGTTCCGGGTCGCGCTCATAGGCCGGCTCCGGCTGGCCGTCGGTCAGCACGGCGCGCGAACGGTAGCGCTGGTTCATCTCGACGCCATGGGCGTCGAATTCGTAGACCTTGGCGGCGATCGCCTCGCGGAGCGCCGCGCGCTGCGCCTCGGCGGCGGGCGTGTCCTCGCAGCGCCGGTCCATGTTCTCCTGCATCTTCACCGGATCGATGGAATCGAGCAGGCCGAGCGCGCCGAAGATCGGACCGAACTCCTCGATCGACTGGTTGGCGCGGGTGACGATCTGCTTGGCGACCGGCGCGCGCTCGTCGGTATAGCTGTCGAGGAGGCCCGGCCCGGCCTGTCCCTTGACCACCATGGCGAGTTTCCAGGCGAGGTTGAAGCCATCCTGGATCGAGGTGTTCGAGCCGAGCCCGTTCGACGGCGGGTGGCGGTGGATCGCGTCGCCCATGCAGAAGACGCGGCCCTTGTGGGCTTTCGCGGCGTAGCAGTTGTTGACCGTCCAGGTCGAGACGGAGGTGATCTCGATGTCGATATCGGGGTCGCCGATCAGGTCGCGGGCGACGCCCTCGGCGAAGGCGGTGTCGACCTCGGGCACGCCCTCGTTGATGTCGTAGCCCCAGTTGATCAGCCATTCGTTCCACGGCCGCACCATGCGCACCAGCCCCATGCCGATGCCGCCGACATTCGAGCCCGGCTGCAGGACCCAGTAGAGCACCGAGGGCCGGTGGGCGACATAGCGGCTGAGATCGGCCTTGAAGATGATGTTCATCGAGCCGGCCACGCCCATCTTGCCCTCGAAGGGCAGGCCGATATGCTGGGCAACGAGCGAATTGCCGCCGTCGGCACCGACAAGGAACTTCGAGCGCACCGTGAAGTCCTTGCCGGTCAGCCGGTCGCGGCAGGTGGTGGTGACGCCGTCCGCGTCCTGCTCGTGGCTGACATATTCGGTCGACATCCGGGCCTGGGTGCCGCGGGAACAGGCGGTCTTGAAGAGCAGCGGCTCCATGAAGGTCTGCGGCAGGTCGTTCATCTCCGTCGGCGAGGAGAGCAGATGCTCGGCCTTCGAATTCGGATGGGTGCCCCAGGTCTTGAGCCGGCCGAGTTCCTCGCCGGCGAGCGAGGCGCAGAACACGTTCTCGCCCATGATCGCCTGCGGGCTGCAATGCAGGTAGGCTTCCGCCTCGACCTCGCGGCCGAGGTCGCGCAGCACCTCCATCGCGCGCTGGTTGGTGATGTGGGCGCGCGGCGTGTTGGCCAGCCAGCGGTAGCGGTTGATCGCCATGTTCTCGACGCCGTAGCTCGAGAGCAGGGCTGCGGTGGCGGAGCCGGCCGGCCCGGTTCCAATGATCAAAACGTCGGTGGTGATATCAGCCACGAGGCCCTCCCTTGGTCCCTTGATGATCGGGCCCGCGCCGAAGCAGGCGGCGGACCGGAAAGAGTTCGATGCCGGTGCGGCCCGAGAACAGGCCCCAGAGGCCGCGCGGCGCAAACAGCATGGTGACGATGGCGAGTGCGCCGAGCAGCAGCAGGTACCAGGACCCGTAGCTCGAAAGCGCGTTCTGCATCAGGAAAAAGACGATGACGCCGACGATCGGTCCCTCGATCGTGCCGATGCCGCCGATCACGACGATGAAGATCACATAGGCCGTCCAGTCGGTGAGCGAGAAGGCGGCGTCGGGCGAGATCCGTGCCTTCTGCAGATAGATCAGCGCGCCGGTGACGCCGGTGAGGAACGCGGTGACGATATAGACCATCGCCTTCATCCGCCCCGCATCGACGCCGAGCGCGCGGGCCGCCACCGCGTTGTCGCGCACGGCGGCGAGGCCGAGCCCGTTGCGGCTGCGCAGCAGGCGGTACATCGTGCCGATCGTGACGACGAGAAGAACGAGCGCCAGCCAGAAGGTCAGGGCATCGACGGCGGCGGCCGACTTGAGGCCGAGCCCGTCCTTCAGCAGGCCGACGCCGACCATCTCGCGCGTCGCGTCGCGGGGCAGGGAGGTTCCGGTGCCGCCGCCGAGCGCCTTCCACTGGGCGAAGAGCAGGCGGCCGACCTCCGCGATCACCCAGGTGCCGATGGCGAAATAGGGGCCCGCGAGACGGAATGCGAAGAAGGCCGTCGGCACGGCGACGAGGGCGGCGAAGACACCGGCCAGCAGCACCGCGAGAAGGGGATCGAGCCCGAGCAGGATGACGAAGCCGAACAGCGCATAGGCGCCGCAGCCGACGAAAAGCTGCTGGCCGACCGAGATCAGGCCCGCATAGCCGGCGAGAAGGTTCCAGTTCTGCGCCAGCACCAGCATGGTGATGATGAAGAACAGGTCCTGCACCACGCCGCGCGAGGCGACGAACGGCACCAGCGCCAGAAGTCCGATAGCAAGGAGCGCGACAATGCCGAACAGGGTCGAGAGGCGGGTCCGCGTCTCGACGCGCCAGCGGCCGGCGGCGGGCGAGGGCGGCGTGACGATCACGGCAGGCTGGACTTCGCTCATGGGCTCCTCAATCCACCGCGCGGGGGAACAGGCCGCGCGGACGCAGCACGAGAACGACGAGGAAGGCGATGTGGCCCGCGAGGATCTGCCATTCCGGGTTGATCGCCGCGCCGAGCGTCTGGGCGACCCCGAGGATCACGCCGCCGGCGAGCGTGCCCCAGAGCGAACCGAGCCCGCCGATGATGACAGCTTCGAAGGCATAGATCAGCCGCGCCGGTCCGGCGGTCGGGTCGAAATTGGCGCGCGTGCCGAGATAGAGGGCGGCGATGGTCACCACGACCATGGCAAGCCCCGTCGCGGTGGCGAAGATGCGGTTGGGGCGAATGCCCATCAGGCCCGCGGTCACAACGTCGTCGGAGGTGGCGCGGAAGGCGCGTCCGAGCGCGGTGCGGTAGATCAGCTGGTTGAGGGCGATCACGACGAGCACCGCGGAGGCGAAGGTGAGAAGGGGCATGACGCCGGCATTGAGCCCGCCGATGCCGATCGACGCCGATTCCATCGCGCCGGCCGATATCCGGCGGCTGTCGGCCGTGAAACCCTGCAGGAGGCCGTTCTGGATGACGATCGACAGGCCGAAGGTCACCAGCAGCGGCGGCAGGATGTCCTTGCCGAGCGTCCGGTTCAGGAGATGGTATTGCAGCAGCCAGCCGATAGCGAACATCAGCGGTGCCGCGATCAGCGCCGCGAGCAGGGGATTGAGCCCCAGCGTGGAGACGAGCACGAGGATCAGGAAGGCCGCGCCGACGATCAGGTCGCCATGGGCGAGGTTGACCAGCCGCATGATGCCGAAGACGAGGCTCAGGCCCGCCGCGAACAGCGCATAGAGGCCGCCGAGCAGGATGCCCTGCAGGATGGTGTCAAGCCAGTTCATGGCCGTCTGCTCCGAAATAGGCGGCATGGATCGCGGCGCGGTCGAGTTCGGCGGGCCGGCCGGTCAGCGTGATCCGTCCCTCCATCATGCAGTAGACACGGTCGGCGACCTTGAGCGCCTGGGCGATATCCTGTTCGACGATGACGATCGCCGCCCCCGCCGCGCGGATGCGGGGGAAGGCGGCATAGATGTCGCGGATGACGATGGGCGCGAGCCCGAGGCTGAGCTCGTCGCAGAGCAGGATTTCCGGATTGGACATCAGCGCCCGCCCGATCGCCACCATCTGCTGCTGGCCCCCCGACAGCGCGGTCGACGGATTGTTGCGCCGTTCGGCGAGGATCGGAAAGAGGTCGTAGACCCTGCGGAGCGACCACGGCCCGTCGACCTTGCGGCCATAGGTGCCGACGAGCAGGTTCTCCTCGACGCTGAGCGAGGGAAACAGTTTGCGTCCCTCGGGCACCAGCGCGATGCCGCGCGCCATCACGTCGGGCGCCGACAGCGCGCCGATCGGCTCTCCGCGGTGCACGATCTCTTGCGGCGCATTGCGGATGGACCCGGCGATCGAACGCATCAGCGTCGATTTGCCGGCGCCGTTCGCGCCGATCACCGCGATCGTCTCGCCGGCGCCCAGCGTCAGATCGACGCCGAACAGGGCCTGGAAATCGCCGTAGAAGGCCCGGAGGCCCCGTGTTTCGAGACGCGTCTCCATCAGACCTCCATGCCGAGATAGATCTCGCGCACCTCGCGGGAGGCCATGATCGCGTCGGGCGCCCCCAGGCCGATCACGCGACCGAAATTCAGCACCAGCAGCCGCTCGGCCACCGCATTGAGCGCGTGGAGGACGTGTTCGATCCAGATAATGGCGATGCCCTTCGCGTGGACCCGGCGGATCGTCGCGACCAGCTGGTGGCATTCGCCCTCGGTGAGGCCCCCGGCGATCTCGTCGAGCAGCAGCAGTTTCGGCTGGGTCGCGAGCGCCCGGGCCAGTTCGAGACGCTTGCGCTGCAGCAGCGACAGCGACCCGGCGGGGGCGTTGGCCTGTTCGATCAGGCCGGTCTCCTCGAGAATGTCGGCGCAGGCGTCGGCGACCTCGCGCTCCGCCTTGGCCGCGCCGAAGGCGCCGGCGACCAGCAGGTTTTCGTAGACCGTCAGCCGTTCGAAGGGCTGCGGGATCTGGAAGGTGCGGCCCATGCCCGCCCGGCAGCGCTGCATCGGCGGCATCTGCGTGACGTCGCGGCCCTCGAACCGGACCGTGCCGGTCGCGACCGAGAGGTTGCCGTTGATGAGGTTGAACAAAGTCGACTTGCCGGCGCCGTTCGGCCCGATCACGCCCAGCGCCTCGCCGGCCTCGACCGAAAAGCCGATCTTCTCCGCCACCACAAGGGCGCCGAAGCTCTTCGAGACATTTTCGAGTTCGAGGATGGGCATCATGGGTTCCGGTTGGAGTGGGTGGTTCGGCTTTTGTTGTATTCAATCTGTGCTCGGACTGCCGCTGCTGCTGGCACTCGGGGTTCACCCCCCTCTGCCCTGCAGGGCAGAGGGGGTGCGCCTCACGGCGTGACCCTCTTCCCCGCCGCCCGCCTTCAGGCCAGCGCTTCCATCTTGCCGCCGAGCGGCACGTTCGGTGCCAGGGCGTTCTCCACCACGACGAGGTCGTAGCCGCCGCCGGACTTGAGCCGCCACTGGCCGCCGACCAGCGGCGTCTTGGCGACATTCTTCTGCGCGAAGGGCGGCAGCTTGTCCGAACCCCAGGCGATCGGTCCGACCAGCGTGTCGAGCTTGGTCGCGGCGATCGCCTTGGCAACCGATGCGCCCTCGCCGATGTCCTCGGCGCGGTTCATCACGTCCACGGCGAGTTCGAACAGCGCATGTGCAAAGCCGATCGGCTGCGTCCAGGGGCGCCCGGTCGCTTCGGAGAAGGCGGCGGCGACCTCCTTGGTGCTCTGGCCGGTCAGCGACGACTTGAAGGGATGGGTCGGCGTCCACCAGACTTCGGTCGACAGGTTGTGGCCGGCGTCGCCGAGCGACTCCACCGTCTGCGGGAAGAGCAGCGCCTTGCCGATTGAGGCCACCTTGGGCTTGAGCCCCTGCTGCTTGGCCTGGTTCCAGAAGGTGGTGAGGTCGGGCGGGATGACCACGCCGGTGATGATGTCCGACTGCGCCTGCTTGAAGGCGTTGATCTGGGCGGAGAAGTCGTCGGTGAGGTTCTGGAACCGGCCCGGATCGGTGAGGCTGTAGCCGAGCTTCTCGAGCACCGGCGGGAAGCCGACAACCTTGTCGCCCCAGGCATTGCCGTCGCCGTCATTGGGGAAGAGGCCGCCGACCTTCTTGTTGGTCTCGACCTGGCTCCACATGCCGGTGAAGACGCCGATGATGTCCTCCAGCCCCCAGAAGAAGTGGTAGGCATAGTTGAACGGCTTCCAAGAGGCGGGATCGCCGGGATTGGCCTGCTGGCCGATGAACCAGGGCTGCCAGGGCGCGACGGTCGAGATGCAGGGCATCTCCTCGGCCTCGCAGGTCGTCGAGACCGGGTTCGTGGTCTCCGGCGTCGAGGAAACGAGGACGAGATTGACCTCGTCGTCGACGATCAATTCCTTGGCCACTTCCGCGGCGCGGTTCGGATTGGACTGGCTGTCCTTGACCACCACCTCGTAGTCGAGACCCATCTGCTTGGCGGTCTCGAGGAAGTTGGTGATGACGAAAGTGTCGGCCTCGCCGAAGGCGGCCAGCGGTCCGGTCTGCGGGCTGACATAGCCGAGCTTCACCTTGGCCGCCTGGGCGATCGCCGGGGCGGCGAGGCCGGAAGCCGCGACGAGCGCGCCACCCGCCGCCGTGGTCTTGAGGAAATCGCGTCGTGTGAACATGCCTGCCATGATGGTTCTCCTCCCATTTGCCGGTCGCTTTCGCCGGCGGTCGATGTCACTTGTCCGGTCGGCGGCCCTCCCAGGCCGCCTGCAAAAGCGCCCGGATCGACGCCCGGTCGATCGGCCGCGGATTGGAATAGGGGTTCTGCACCGCGATATCGGCCGCCCGGTCGAGATCGCGTTCCGCAAGGCCGAGGCCGGCGAGCGACAGCGGCGCTCCCAAGTCCTTCGCGAAGTCCCAGAGCCCGCCGCCGATCGAGCCGCCGAAGATGTCCGCGGCCGGTGCGAGCAGGTCGCGGGCGGCTTCGAAGTTATAGGCCGCGGTGTGCGGCAGCATCACCGCATGCGTTTCCGCATGCGGCATGTCGAAGGAGCCGCCCAGCGTGTGGCAGAGCTTGTGATGCAGCGACATGGCGACGGCCCCGAGCACGGTGCCGCAAAGCCAGGCGCCATAGAGCGCCTGCGCCCGCGCCGCCCCGTCCTGCGGCGCCCGGACCAGCACCGGCAGGCTTGCTGCGAAAGCCTTCAGCCCCTCGACCGCCATCAGGCTCGACACCGGATTGCCGTCCTCGGCATAAAGCCCCTCGACGGCATGCGCCATGGCGTTCAGCCCGCTCGTCACACTCATCGCCACCGGCAGCCCGGTGGTCAGATCAGGATCGTAGATCACCACCTCGGGCAGGATCCTTCCGTCCCGCACGGTGGTCTTCTTGCCGCCCTCGGTCTGGCCGAGGATGTTGGTGACTTCCGAGCCGGCATAGGTGGTCGGGATCACCACTTGCGGCAAGTCGGTCCGATAGGCGATCGCCTTGCCGAGCCCGGTGGTGGACCCGCCGCCGAGCGAAACGACGCAATCGGCGCCGAGCGCGGCCACGACCTTCATCGCCTGTTCCGTCACCTCGACCGGCGTGTGCATCGCCGCACCGGCGAAGACGCCCGCCGCGCGGTCGCCGAGACCGGCCGCCATGCGCTCGGCATCCGGCTTCTGGTGCGGGGTCGAGAGCACCAGCGCACGGCTGCAGCCGAGGGCGGCGATCCAGCGGCCGACCTCACCGACCTTGCCGGCGCCGAAGACGATGCGGGCGGCGCTGCCCTGAAAGGTGAATTCGCGCGTCATCAGCCTGTCCTTCCCTTGCGCGCCCGGACCATGACGAAGGAGAAGTCGAGGCAGAAGCCTTCGGCCACCGGCCGGAACGTGCCGATCAGCTCCTGTTTGACGCCGAACAGCGCATCCCGGCCGAGATCCGGATCCGCCCCGTCATAGACATGAGTGCTGATGGTCTCGAAACCCTCGGCCTTGATCAGGAAATGCAGATGCGCCGGCCGCCGGAGGGGCAGGCCCGCGCCGCCGAGCAATTGTCCGACGGGGCCGTCGCCGGGCACCGCATAGCCGCCGGGCTTGACCGTGCGGTAGCGGAAGCGACCCTCCCCGTCGGTGGTGAAGACGCCGCGGAGATTGAACTCCGGCTGCTGGTCCGGCTGCTGGTTTTCGTAGAAGCCGTCGCCGTTCGCCTGCCAGGTGTCGATCGTGGCACCGGCGATCGGCTGGCCGTCGAGGTCGTGAACGCGACCACTGACGGCGAGCGGCACACCGATGCCGTCGAGCGATATATCGGCGCCGAGCGCGAGATGCGGTGCATCGGCGCGGTAGAACGGTCCGCGGACGGTGTTGGGGGTCGCGCCCTTGGGACGGCGGGTGTTGATCTCCTCGACCAGTGCGGTCACGCCCAGGAGATCGGAGAGGAGCGCCCATTCCTGGCGGCGCCCGTCGCTCGCATGACCGACTTCGGTAAGGAATTCCATCGCGCGGCGCCAGTCCGCCGTCGAAGGCCGGGTCTCGCGGATCAACTGATGGAGGTGGTCGACGAGCGGGCCGAGAAAAGCATGCAGCGGACCTGCCGGCGGCGAGCCCAGACGCTCGGTCACCAGGCGCACGGAGTTTGTCTCGTTGAACGAAATATCCGGCATGCATCCTCCCATGCAAGAACCATAGCAGGGCCCGGATCGCAGCTTGATAATTTTCTTCCGAGTTAATATGCCTGATCGTTATGAAGATCGACGAGCGGCATCTGATCCAGCTCGCCGCGGTGGTCCAGGCCGGCGGCGTCACCGAGGGCGCCGCCCTGCTCGGCCTCAGCCAGCCGGGCGTGTCGCGGACCATCGCCATGCTGGAAAAGCGGCTGGGCGAACCGCTCTTCATCAAGGGACGCCGACCGCTGCAGCCGACGCCGCTTGGCCGCGCGCTCGCCGATCACGGTCAGGCGATGCTCGCCGCCTCCCGTAAGGCCTCCGCACTCGTCGAGGGCTTTCGGCACGGCCGCACCGGGCTTGTCCGGGTCGGCGGCACGCCCTTCTTCATGGATGCGCTGATTGCGGGCATGATCGCAGGCTTCCAGAATGCCTATCCAGAGGTCCGGGTCGAACAGAGCTACGGCTACCTGCCCGAGCTCAGGGCCGCCATCGTCGCCGACCGCATCGATCTCGCCATCTGCCCGATCGACATGCTGGACGAGGGCTCCGGCATGCAGTTCCGCGAACTCCTGCCGGGCCGCAACGTGGTGGCCTGCCGCGTCACCCATCCGCTGCTCATGAAGCGCAAGCCGAACCCGGCCGAGCTTCTGGACTATCCCTGGATCGCGCCGCCCCCCGGCAGTCCCCTCCTCGCCGACTTGCGAAGCCTGGTCCTGTCGCTCGGCGCGACCGAAACCAAGATCCGCTATGCCGGCGGTTCGCTGACCAGCGCCATCAACTACATGAAGGCGAGCGATGCCCTGACCATCCTGCCGCACAGCGTGGTCTTCGCCTATCGCAACGAAAAGGCGATCACCGCCCTGCCCGTGAACATCCCGCATCCGGAACGCGCGCTGGGCCTGCTCCGCCGTACCGGCGATCTCGGCGCGCCGGCGATCGAAGCCTTCGCCATGCATATCCTCAAGAGCTTCGAAAACCTGCGCCATCTGATCAAGCGCCACGAGCAGTCCGTGGTCTGGGGCATGTAGCCGAAACACCACCTCCGGCCGCTTGACGCGGTGCAGCATATGCAATTAAAGAACAGTCGTTCTGAATGGAATTGACGAAAAGCATGGCACGACAGCGCACGATCGACAGCGATCTGGTCCTCGATGCCGCCGAGCGGGTGGCGATCCGCGACGGCGCCGTCGGCCTGTCGCTCGACGCGGTCGCCCGCGAAGCCGGCATCAGCAAGTCGCGCGTCGTCTACGACTACAAGTCCAAGAGCGGCCTGCTCCGAGCGCTCGTCGAACGCCGCCTCGGCCGCGAGGACGACCGGATCGCCGAGGCTGTCGCCGCCGAAGCGGCCTCTGCCAATCCGGCCCTCTGCGGCCGGATTGCAGCCGCATCGACTGCGCCCGAAGATGACGACCGAGCCATCGCACTCACGCTTTGCGCCGCGATGTCGAGCGAGGAGCCCCTGCAGGCAATCCTGCGCGACTGGACCGCCCGTGATCTCGCGGCCGTTCGCGAGAAAGCGCGGCGCACGCCGCTCGCCGTCGTCGCCTATCTCGCACTGCATGGCATGATGTCCATGGAATATCTCGACTTCTACCGCTGGCCGGACCCCGAGCGGCAGGCGCTGCTCGCCGAAATCCGCGATCTCGCCGAGCAGGCCGCCCTGCCCGACGCACCGACCTCCACCTGACCCTTCACCGGGACGAGGAAAACCCTCCCTCGCCGCCCCCCGATCATCCAAGGCTCCGACATGCGCTTTCCGAAACGATCGCTTCTCCTCCTCGCCCTCGCCGCGGCTCTTCTCTCGGGGCCGGCCGTTCGCATGGTCCAGGCGCAGGCGCCGGACCAGATGCCGCCGACCGGCGTCAGCTATGTCGAGATCAAGGCACGGGATATTCCCGTCACCAGCGAGCTTCCCGGGCGCATCGCGCCAGTGCGGCTCGCCGAAGTGCGGTCCCGCGTGACCGGCATCATCCAGGCGCGGGTCTTCGAGCAAGGCAGCCTGGTCAAGGCCGGGGACGTGCTCTACCGGATCGATCCGAGCCTCTTCAAGGTCAGGGTGGCGAGCGCGCGGGCGTCGCTTCAGCGAGCCCAGGCGACAGCGCTCAATGCCAGCCAGCAGTTCGAGCGGCAGAAGCGGCTGCGCGAAAGCAACGCCTCGAGCGATGTCGATTACGAGAGCGCCGCCGCCACCCTCGCCCAGGCCCAGGCCGACGTGGCGCTTGCGGAAGCGGCGCTCGACGAGGCCGAGATCAATCTCGGCTACACCGAGGTCAAGGCCCCGATTTCGGGGATCATTGGCGGTGCGCTGGTAACGGAGGGCGGTCTCGTCACCGCCGACAGCGGCGACCCGCTCGCCACGATCCAGCAGATCGATCCCGTCTATGCCGACTTCACCCAGCCGGCCGGCGATCTCCTGACGATCCGTCGCGACATCGCCGCCGGGCGGCTGGCGCCGGTTCCCGGCGACAGCGTGGTCAAGCTCGTCTTCGACGACGGCTCCGTGCATGAAAAGCCCGGCAAGCTGCTGTTTTCGAGCGCGACGGTCGACGCCACGACTGGTCAGGTGACCTTGCGCGCCGAGTTTCCCAACCCCAACCGCGACCTCCTGCCCGGCCTCTATGTCCGTATCCGCATCGAACAGGCGATCCGAAAGAATGCCCTGACCGTGCCGCAGCGGGCTGTTCTGCGCGACGCGACCGGCGCGGCGAGTGTCTTCGTCGTCGGAGCGGAGAACAAGGCAGAGGCACGGCGCCTGGTGCTCGGACCGGCGATCGACGACGACTGGCTGGTGCTGGACGGGCTGAAGTCCGGCGACAAGGTCGTGGTCGAGGGTGGCCAGAAGCTGCAGCCGGGCGCGGTCGTCGCGCCCGAGGAATGGAAACCCGCCGACGCGACCGCCGCCGACGCCGCCAAGCCCGCGAAGTAACCGATCATGGCGCAGTTCTTCATCAGCCGGCCGATTCTGGCCTGGGTCATCGCGATCTTCATCTCGATCGGTGGCGCCATCGCTCTGCCCTTCATGCCGGTCGCGCAATATCCCAAGGTCGCCCCGCCGCAGCTCACCATCTCCACCACCTATCCCGGCGCCTCGCCGCAGGACATCTACCAGGGCGTGACCCGGCAGATCGAGGAGGAGCTGAACGGGGTCGACAACCTCGCCTATTTCGAATCGACCTCCGACACGTCGGGCTCGGTCTCGATCACCGTGACCTTCGAGTCCGGGACCGATCTCGGCCAGGCGACGATCGACGTGCAGGATGCGATCTCCCGCGTCGAGCCGCGCCTGCCGCAGAGCGTCAAGTCGCAGGGCATCAATGTCGAGCAGGCCGGCGCCGGCTTCCTGATGATCGTCTCGCTGACCTCGACCGACGGCAGGCTCGACGACGTCGGCCTCGGCGACTACCTCAATCGCAACATCCTGGGCGAGCTCCGCCGTCTGGATGGCGTCGGCCGCGTCCAGCTCTTCGCCTCGCAGCGGGCGATGCGCGTCTGGCTCGATCCGGCCAAGATGCAGGGCTTCAACATGACGGTGGGCGACGTCAATGCCGCCATCGCCGCCCAGAATGCCCAGGTCTCCGCCGGCCAGATCGGCGCCGAGCCCAACCCGGTCAGCCAGGACTTGACCGCGACCGTGCTGGTCAAGGGTCAGCTGACCGATCCGGCCGAATTCGGCAATATCGTGCTCCGCGCCAATGCCGACGGCTCGCTGGTGCGGCTGAAGGACGTGGCGCGCATCGAGATCGGTTCGGAAAGCTACAATTTCTCGACCCGTCTCGACGGCAAGCCGAGTGCGGCCGCCGCCGTACAGCTCTCCTCGACAGGCAACGCGGTGGCCACCTCCAACGCGGTGAAGGCCAAGATGGAGGAGCTGGCGAAGTTCTTCCCAGAGGGCATCGTCTACAGCGTGCCCTACGACACCAGCCCCTTCGTCAACGCCTCGATCCAGAAGGTGTTCGAGACGCTGCTCGAGGCTGTCGTGCTCGTCTTCATCGTCATGCTGATCTTCCTGCAGTCGTTCCGCTACACGATTATTCCGCTGCTCGTCGTGCCGGTCGCGCTTCTCGGGACCGTCGGCGTCATGCTAGTGACGGGCTTTTCGATCAACGTGCTCACCATGTTCGCGATGGTGCTCGCCATCGGCATCCTGGTCGACGACGCCATCGTCGTGGTCGAGAATGTCGAGCGCATCATGGCCGAGGAAGGCCTGCCGCCCAAGGAGGCGACGCGCAAGGCGATGCGCCAGATCACCGGCGCCATCCTCGGCATCACGCTGGTCCTCGCCTGTGTGTTCATTCCCATGGCCTTCTTCCCCGGCGGCACCGGCGTCATCTACCGCCAGTTCTCGCTGACCATGGTCGTGGCGATCCTGTTCTCGGCCTTCCTGGCACTGTCGCTGACGCCGGCGCTCTGCGCAACCTTCCTCAAGCCGATCGCCGCCGGCCATCACCAGAAACGCGGCCTGTCCGGCCTCTTCAACCGAGGCTTCGGACGGCTGACGAACGGCTATGCCTGGACCGTGGGCGGCATCGCCCGCCGCGCCGGACGCATCATGATCCTCTATCTGATCATCGCGGCGGGCCTCGGCTATCTCTTCCTGCGGCTGCCGTCCGGCTTCGTGCCGAACGAGGACCAGGGCTTCCTGATCGTCGGCATCCAGGGCACGCCCGAAGCCTCCAGCAACCGCACCAGCCGGACGATCGACACGGTCGAGGCGATCCTGAAGACGGAGCCGGCGGTCGAGCACGTCGTGGCGGTGCTGGGCTTCGGCTTCTCCGGCTCGAGCCCCAATTCGGCCATCGCCTTCGTGACGCTGAAGGACTGGGAGGCGCGCGGGGAAGACAACTCGGTCGGCGAGATCGCCAACCGCATCAACATGCAGCTCTTCGCGCTCAAGGACGCCTTCGGCTTCGCCGTCTCGCCGCCGCCGATCGAGGGCTTCGGCCTGTCGGACGGCTTCAACTTCCGCCTGCAGGACCGCAGCGGTCTCGGCCAGGCGGAGCTGGCGGCGGCCGGCAACGCGCTCGTCGCCAAGGCGTCGCAGAGCAAGGTGCTCGCCGGCCTGCGCATCGAGGGGCTTCCCGACGCCGCCCAGGTCCTTCTCACCATCGACCGCGAAAAGGCCAACGCCTTCGGCGTGACCTTCTCTGACATCAACGACGCCATCACCACCAATCTCGGCTCGGCCTATGTCAACGACTTCCCCAATGCCGGGCGCATGCAGCGCGTCGTCCTGCAGGCCGAGGACCGCAGCCGGCTCCAGGCCGAGGACCTCCTGAAGCTCAATGTCCGCAACGCCTCGGGCAGCATGGTCCCCTTCTCCTCCTTCGCCAAGGTGGAGTGGACCAAGGGCGCGGCGCAGATCGTCGGCTATAACGGCTATCCGTCCATCCGCATCACCGGCGGTGCCGCGCCCGGCGCCACGACCGGCGATGCCATTGCCGAGATGGAGCGGCTCGCAGGCGAGCTGCAGGCCGGTTTCGGCTACGAATGGACCGGACAGACGCTCGAGGAAATCACCTCGGGCAACCAGGCGCCGATCCTCTACGGCCTGTCGATCCTGTTCATCTTCCTGCTGCTCGCCGGTCTCTACGAAAGCTGGTCGATCCCGTTTGCCGTGATGCTGGTCGTGCCGCTCGGCATCATCGGCGCCGTGGCCGCGGTCCTGCTGCGCGACATGCCGAACGACCTCTATTTCAAGGTCGGCATGATCGCGATCATCGGGCTCTCGGCCAAGAATGCGATCCTGATCGTCGAATTCGCCAAGGACTATTTCGCCGAGGGCAAGTCGCTCGCCGAAGCGGCGACGGAGGCGGCGCGCGTGCGCTTCCGGCCGATCATCATGACCTCGCTCGCCTTCACGCTCGGCGTCGTGCCGCTCGCCATCGCCACCGGACCGAGCGCGGCGAGCCAGAACGCGATCGGCACCGGCGTGCTCGGCGGCATGATCTCGGCGACGGTGCTCGCGGTGTTCTTCGTGCCGGCCTTCTTCGTCTTCGTGCTCTGGGCGCTCCGGACCAAGCGCCCGGAGCACGCGGCGCATATCTCGGCCGACGCCCCGGCCACCACGGATGCCCCGGCCTCCTGACCCGGCGATCGCGGCGGGGCGTGAGTGTCGCCCGCGCGGCCGAAGAGACCACGCCGTCATCCTCGGGCTCGTCCCGAGGATCTGGGAAGGTCGTGCGTTTCAGGTCCAGGCTTGACGTCGCGGTCGTGTCGGCGTCGTTACCGCCCCGGGATCGGGCGGTGATTGCCCGAGGGCTCGGGATAGTCGTCGTCCGGCTGGGCGGCGATCGCGCGGATGCGGGCCTCTTCGGCGCCGATCTCCGCCGCACCTGACAGGACGCGGAAGGTCACGTCGTAGCGTCGCTCCTCGCCATGTTCGAGCCAGATCAGCTCGTTGCGGTCCCGGGCGAAGGCGCGGCCCTGGACATGGTTGGTCGAGGGTTCGAGGCCGGTCGTGTACTGGCCGGCCTGCAGGTTCTGCCACTGGTAATTGCAGGGAAACTGGTCCTTGCGGTTGATCACCTCGAAGGCGAGGTCGAGCGCGTCGTTGACGAGCATGACCGGCACCTCGCCTGCCCCGTCCGCCGCCATCTCGTGCTGCCAGACCTGCTCGTGAAAACCCATCTGCGGCCCGGCCATCCTGCGGTAGCCGACGCCCTGCGCCCGGTAGGCGGCGCCGGCATGACCCGCCCAGACGACGTCGGCGACCGGCGCGACATAGCGCGACCCCTCGGCCAGTACCGGGTGGCCGACATTGACGTGATAGAGATACATGTGTGGCGTGCGGGAGAAGCCGCGATTGACGATGCGGTCGGCGATGCGGATCGCGTTGGTGCCGGCCTTGATCTCGATCCGCCTGACGAGTTCGAGATGCTCGGCGAAGATCGCCCCCTGGGTGACGACGCCCTCGCACCAGAGCGTCAGCTCGTCGCTGTCCCAGGACTCTCCATAGCCGGTGAGCCGCGCCGGGATCATGCCGATCCGCCCATGCAGGGGATGGCTGACCCGCTTGCGCGGGCCGTAACCGTAGTGATCGCCCGCCTCGTCGTTCATGAAGAGGATCTGGTCGAGGCCGCAGGTGACGAGCAGACCGGAGGCCGAGCGCATCCAGCCGAGACCGCCCTCGCCCTCGGCGTCGTGCAGGCCCGGATGCTTAAAGCCGGCCGGCGAATGCCAGCCGATCGCCATGCCGCGATAGTCGCAGTCGCCGATGTCCATCGCCCGGTCGATTAGGACGGTGAAGCGAAGGCCGGTGCCGGAGCGGAATTCCAGCATCCGCACGCCGCGCTCGACGCCGTCGCCCAGCGTCATCAGGCGGACGCCGGCAAATTGCGTCAGCGCGCCGGCATGGGCCGCGAGATCACGCCGCGACCTCTGGCTTCCGTAGAGTTCGACCATGATGGGAATTCCTGTTGATTCGCGTGACGGCCGGGCTTTTACCCCTCTGTCCGTCGGACATCTCCCCCTCAAGGGGGAAGATTGGTTGGGCGCACCGTTTCCCGGATATCCACGGTTTCTGGCCGGGCGAGGATCGCACCTCTGGCCAATCTCCCCCCGTGAGGCGAGGTCCGGCAGGGCAGAGGGGGGTAAACCGTCCCCTCTGCCCCGGCCGCGTCAAACCCCGTTGGCCCGCATCTTGCCGTCGAGGAATGTCTTGGCCCGCGGCACGTCGGCTTCCTCGAGATGCTCGATGATCACGGGGATGTTCGGGTGCTTGCGGGCAAGCAGCTTGAGGTAGAGGTCGTAGTTCAGCGAACCCAGCCCCGGGGCCGGCAGCTCGATCTCGCCGACGCCGCGGAAGGTGTGGCTTTCGAGCGCATCCTCGTCGCCGATATCGGCGTGCTTCTCGGACTTGTCGCCGCCCGAGCGCTTGACGTCCTTGGCGTGGCCGATCTTGATCTTGTCCTGCAGCGTGTCGAAGACCTGATGGAGGATCTGGTCCATCTTGTCGATATTGTGGGTCTCGAAATAGTTGGTCGGGTCCATGAGCAGGCCGAGGCCCTGGTGGTCGACCTGGGCGAACATCTTCACGGTCTCCTCGACCGAGCCGACGACGTTGTTGACATAGGTCTCGAGCAGGAACATCGCGCCGTGGTCATAGGCGTACTGGGCGAGGTCGGCGATGACCTTGCGGCACTCCTCGAACCCCTCCTCGGTCTTGTTCTTCGGGTGGTGCACCCAGTCGGACTCGGTGTTGTAGGTGCCGGTCTCGGAGATGACATAGGGCGTGCCGAGATACTGCGCGTGGCGGATGATTTCCTTGAGATAGCCGACGCGGCGCTCGCGCTCGGCCTTATCGGGATGGATGATGTTGGTGTAGCCCGAAATGCAGCAGATCGGCAGGTTGTGGTCGCGGAACGTGTCGCGGATCTTGGTGCACTTGTCCTTGGTGATCTGGCCGGCGCTGAGATCGATGTCCTTGAAGTGCATGTCGAGCTGGACGGTGTTGAAGTTGAGCGCGCGGATCTTCTTGGCCGTCTCTTCCAGCGTATAGGGGAAATAGGCGGTGAAAATACCTGACTGCATCATGGTGGTGGTCCTCCCTTTCGGTATCCGTTTTCAGATTAGATTGCGATTTCGCTGAGCTTGATCGCCCGACCCTCGTCCATCGAGCGGTAGCCGGCCTCGACCAGCGCCATGGTCTTGACGTTGTCGGCGACGTTGAGCTTGGGCTCGGTGCCGGACTTGACGGCATATTGCAGCTGTTCCATCACGCCGATGAAGGCATGCGGGAACCACATCGTGTCCCAGGTCGGCGTCACCCACTTGCCGCCGGTGGTCTTCTTCGAGGCGTAAGTCAGCGTCGAGGCCTCTCCGTTCGGCCAGCCGATCGTGCCGTGCGCCACGCCGTCGGTGCCCTCGACCCGCCACCTGATATAGAACTCGCTGTCGAAGCCCTCTTCGCGGGGGCCTGCCCAGACGTCCTCCATCGAGACCGCGAGCACGTTGCCGGGGAACCTGATGGTCGAGACGGTGATGCCGTCCGTGTGCTTGAACGTGGTGCGCGGATCGGTGCGGGTCGCGCAATAGATCTCCTCGGGATCGCCGAACAGGAAGCGAAGCACGTCGAGATGATGCACGCTCATGTTGGAGAGCGTCAGCCGGTCGAACGCCTCGAGGAAGCTCTGCCAGTGCGGGATGGCGCGCATGTCGATGGTCGCCATGACGATGTCGCCGAGTTCGCCCCTGTCGAGGATCTGCTTCAGCACCTGCATCGACTGGTCGTAGCGCATGTTCTGGTTGACCGACAGGATCTTGCCTGCGGCCTTCGCCTCGTCGCGGAGCTTCTTGGCTTCCTCGAGCGACAGCGCGAGCGGCTTCTGCGCCAGGATCGCCTTGATATGCGGCTCCTTGATCGCGGCACGGATCAGTGCCGGCTGCTGGTCGGGCGGGAAGGCGAGGTCGACGATGTCGACATTCGGATCCTTAATGAGCGCCTCGGGCGTATCGTGAACGGTGGGGATGCCCCAGCGCTCGGCGACCTTCTGCGCATTGGCCCTGGTCCGCGAGGCGATCGCCACGACGTTGAACCCGGCCTGCTTGTAGGCGGCGAGATGACACTCGGCCATGATCATGCCGGCGCCGATCGCGCCGATCCTGTAGTCCTTCACCCTGACATCGACATCCGGCTTGAAGCCCTTGGCGTCCGCCATGTTTTCCTCCCGTTATGCGCCTGCCGCAGCCGGCGACAGCGCCTGCCCGTCAGGTCTGAAAAAATGCAGCTTCTTCGGGTCGCAGCTCAGCGCGACCGCGCTGTCGACCTCCACCCGCGGCTGGCCGCGCATCAGCGCCCGGAGCTTCTCCGCCCCGGCCGAGATCGTGACCACGGTGTAGCCGCCGAGCGGCTCCACCTCGAAGACGCGGGCGGGAACGCCGGTCCGGTCTTCGCTCCAGGGCTCGGCCTTCAGGTCTTCCGGGCGGATGCCGATGCCCACGGCGCCCTCGGGCACGCCGGCCGGGTCGAGCGCGATCGTGCCGGCGCCGGCGCTCAGGCGACCGTCGCGCTCGAGCCCCAGAAGGTTGATCGCCGGGGCGCCGAGGAGCCGCGCCACATACTGGCTGGCGGGGCGATCGTAGATGTCGGCGGGCTTGCCGATCTGGCGGATGCGGCCGTGCTCGAGGATCGCCATCCGGTCGGCGATCGACATCGCCTCTTCCTGGTCGTGCGTCACATAGATCAGCGTATGGCCGAGCTCGCGCTGGATGCGCTTGAGTTCGACGCGGGTTTCCTCGCGGAGCCGCGCGTCGAGCGCCGAGATCGGATCGTCCATCAGATAGGCGGCGGGATCGCGGACGAGCGCGCGGGCGATCGCCACGCGCTGCCGCTCGCCGCCCGAAAGATGCGCCGGCAGCTTGTGCAGGAGATGGCTGATATGCAGCTTTTCCGCCACCGCCGCCACCCGCGCCCGGATCTTGTCCTCCGGCACCTTGCGCTCGACCAGCGGAAAGCGGACGTTCCGCTCCGCCGTCATATGCGGAAAGAGCGCGAGGTTCTGGAACACCATCGCGACGTTGCGCTCCGCCGGCGAGACCGTGTTGACCGGTCGTCCGCCGATCAGGATCTCGCCCGTGTCGGGCGTTTCCAGTCCGAGGATCAGTTTCAGCATGGTCGACTTACCGGACAAAGGCGGGCCGAACAGGCAGAAGAACTCGTTGTCGCGGACATCGAAGGAAACATTGTCGACCGCGACGGTGTCGCCGAATCGCTTGCTGACGTTGCGGAAGGTGATGGATGCCATCGTCTCACGCCTCCCTGATCGCGCGGCCGGTGGCGGCATCGAAGATTCGCACCGCCTCGGGATGGACGTCGAGCTTTGCGGTCATGCCCGCCTCGAGGCCGTTGTCGTTGTCGAGCACGACCTTCACGGTCGTGGCGTCGGGGCCGATATGGACGATCGTCCGGGCGCCGATCCGCTCGACGAACACGACCGGCAGGCCGCCATCCGCCTGGGTCAGCGCCGCCTGTTCCGGCCGGAAACCGTACCAGACCTCGCGCGCCTTCTGCGCCCGCGCCACCCGGGCGAGGCTCTCCGCGAGCGGGGCGGTGCGTCCGAAGGCACCGAGATCGACCACCAGCGCATTGCCGGCATCGGTGAGCAGGCCCTTGATCAGGTTCATGCCCGGCGAGCCGAGGAAGCCGGCGACGAAGGTGTTGGACGGGTTGTTGTAGACCTCGACCGGCGAGCCCGTCTGCTGCAGCACGCCATGGTCCATGACGGCGATGCGATCGGCCATGGTCATGGCTTCCAGCTGGTCGTGCGTCACATAGACCATGGTCTGCTTGAACTGCCGCTGCAGGTGCTTGAGCTCGGTGCGCATCACGGCGCGGAAGGCGGCATCGACATTCGACAGCGGCTCGTCGAGCAGGAAGATCGCCGGTTCGACGATGGCCGAACGGCCGATGGCGAGCCGCTGCAGAATATTGACCGAGAGCTTTGCCGAGGGCTGGTCGAGCAGCGGCCCGAGCTGCAGGAACTCTGCAATCGCCTTGACGCGCCGGTCGATCTCCGCCGCCGGCAGTTTCCGGACCCGGAGGCCGTAGGCCAGGTTCTCGTAGACCGACATATGCGTGAAGATCGCATAGTTCTGGAAGACGAAGCCGACGCCGCGCTTGCCCATGGCGACACCGGCCATGTCGCGGTCGTCGAACTTGATGCGGCCGGAGGTCGGCGCCTCCATGCCGGCGATCATGTTCATGGTGGTGGACTTGCCGCAGCCCGAGGGGCCGAGCAGCGCCACGAACTCGCCGTCCTCGATGCGGAGATCCATGGTCTTGAGCGCCTGGAAGGCACCGAAGCTCTTGGTGAGGTTTTCGAGATGGATCGCGGTCATGCCGCACCTCCGGCCCGCGCCTTGTTCATCCGCGCGATGGCGAAATTGGCGACGATGGAGAGGAAGATCAGGATGGCGAGCGCGATGGCCGCGACATAGCCCCAGATGAGATCGTTCTGCGTGACCTTGTAGATATAGACCGAGATCGTCTCCGTCGCGACGCCCGGGCCCCCGCCGGTCATGATGTAGAGCGTGTCGAAGATCTTGAAGTTCTCGATCACCCGGATGGCGAGCGCGATGATGATGATCGTCTTCATCTTCGGCAGGATGATCGTGCGGAAGCGCTGCGGCCAGGAGGCACCGAGCAGCGTTGCCGCCCGGAGCTGGTCCTCCGGCACGCCGGCGAGACCGGCGAGCAGGATGAGGAACATGAGCGGCGTCCACTGCCAGATATCGGCGAGCATCACTGCGATCAGCGCCCATTCCGGGCTCGAGAGCCAGGCGAGCGAGAAGGTGGTGCCGGTCAGCGACGAGATGATGTCGTTGACCGGGCCGCCCGACTGGAACAGCATGAAGAACATGTAGCCGGCGACCGCGGGCACGACCATCATCGGCATCAGCAGGATCGAATAGAAGAAGCGCTTTCCGCGGAAATCGTCCATGAACAGCAGCGCGAGGGCGAAGCCGAGCAGGAACTCCGCGGGCACGCAGACCAGCATGATGACGGCCGTCCGGCCGAGCGCCGCCCAGAAGCGGTCGTCGACGGCGAGGTCGGTGTAGTTGGCGAAGGTGTTCCAGCTCTGCCAGGCGCTCCACCACGGCACGCCGTCGAGCGGCGACCAGTCGGTCAGCGAGATATAGAGCTGCATCAACAGCGGAAAGACCGAGATGAACAGCACGAGGATCTGCGCCGGCAGCGTCAGCCGGAAGCCGAGCCGGGCGCTTTCGCGGTCGGCCTTCGGCGCGGCGGCCTGCAGGACGGGGGGATTGGTGGCGACCGCGCTCATTGCTTGAGCGCTCCGAAGGTCAGGCCGCGCACCAGGTGCTTCTGGATGGCGATGCCCATGATGACGGGCGGGATCGCGGCGATCAGGCCGAGCGCCGCCTTGGCGCCATAGAGCTGGCCGGTCATCGAGGACGAGAGCGACGCCATGTAGACGGGGATCGTCACCCAGTCGCGCGTCGTCAGCAAGAGACCGATCAGATAGTCCGACCAGTTGAGGATGAAGACGAAGAGTGCCGAGCTCGCGAGCGGCGCGCGCATCATCGGCAGGGTGATCTGGGTGAAGACGCGGAAGCGCGAGCAGCCTTCGACGCGGGCGGCGTCCTCGATTTCGCGCGGCATGTCGTCGAAGAAGGTCTTCATCAGCCAGAAGGCGAAGGGCAAGGTGACGATGCCGTAGATCAGCGCCAGCCCCCACCAGGTGTCGATCATGCCGAGGAAGGACCACATGATCATGACCGGGATCATCACGGCCATCGGCGGGAAGAGACGCAGCTGGATCAGCGCGAGCGGCAGGTTCTGGCCGGAGCCGAAGCGCGACAGGCCGTAGGCCGCGGCGGTGCCGGCGGACATGGCGATGACGGTGCCGAAGACGGCCGAGAGCAGCGACGACAGGATCGGCTTGGTGGCCGTCTTGTCGAGTGCGACGATCAGGTCGGAGCTCGATGTGCCGAAGATGAAGCGGAAATTGTCGAGGGTCGGGTTCTTGGGCCACCAGGTCAGGTCGGCCCCGGTCGCCGTCCACTCCGATATCGGCTTGAAGGCCATCGAGGCCATCCAGAGGATCGGCACGAGCGTCACCGCGACGGCGAGGATCACCGCCACATACCGGAACACGTCAAAAAGGGGTGATCTGTTCATCGTCTCGTCTGGTCATGTGTCGAGGAGGCGGAAGGCGGGCGCGCCGCCTTCCGCAGGTGTCGGCCTTGGGAGGCTCAGTCGGTGATGGTCGGCCAGGCGGCCTTGTTGGCCTTGATGGCAGCGATCAGCTTTTCCTCGCCGGTGCGGCGGGCAATGCGCTTCCACTGCTTCTCGACGTCCGCCATTGCCTCTTCGGCAGTCTTTGCCTTGGTCAGCGCGGCCATGAGGTTCTCGTCGAGCGCATTGTGGAAGGCGGTGGCGCCCGGATAGTTGATGGTCGGCACCGTGCGGGCGACGCTCTCGCGCACCACGTCCATGTGATAGGCGTGGTAGGTCTCGCGGACGAGCGGGTCTGAGAAGTCCGACAGGCGGAACGGGTCGAAATAGCCGCCGGGATTGGCCGTCATCCAGGCATAGATGCGGGCCGATCCCAGCCATTGCAGCAGGAGATAGGCGGCTTCCGGATTCTTGCTCTGCGATGACACCGACGCCGACAGGTTGAACCAGAGAACGGTTCGGCGGATCAGCTTGCCGTCGACCTCGCGGCCCGGCGGCAGCATCGAGCCGATCTTGCCCGTGACCTTCGAGCCGGTATTGCCGGCATTGTCGAGGAATTTCGGCAGGTTCGAGAAGGCGCATGTCATGGCGGCCCCGGCGCCTGCGAAATTGCCATACTGTTCCGGCCAGCCCCAGGAGATCGCGTCCGGAGAATGATGCGACAGCGAGTCGACATATTCCTTCGTCGCGTCGAAGCCGGCCTGCGAGTTGATCAACGGCGCGCCGTTGTCGTCGAACAGATACTGGTTCGGATTGCCCATCGAGACATAGCGCTGATACCAGTTGGTATAGCCCCAACCCTGGTTGCGAAGGTCTGTCGAACCGAACAGGCCCTTGTCCGGCCGATGGAAGAAGGCGGCGATGTCGCCATGTTCCTTCCAGGTGCGCGGGGGCGCCAGATCGTAGCCGTGCTTGTCCTTGAAGGCCTTTTTCTCGGTCTCGTCACCGAACAGGTCGGTCCGGTAGACCCAGATCTGGAAGTCGCCGTCGAGCGAAACGCCATAGGTCGAACCGGAATACTGGTTGAGCAGCGACACGCCCTGGGCACCGTTGACATAGCCGGTCTCGGGGGCATCCCATTCCGGCTTGTGGGTGGCGACATAGTCGTCGAGCTTGATGATGCCGCCGGTTTCGGCGAGATCGCCGAGACGGTTCCATTCGACGGCATAGATGTCGAAGGCCCCTGCCTTGGTCGAGATGTCCTGCATCGTCTTGGTGAATTCCTGGCCGTTCGGCAGGCCGACGATCTCGAGCTTGATGCCGGTTTCCTTCTCCCAGAGATCCTTGATCGAGGGCGCGCCCTTCGGGAAGGGCTGGGTCAGCTGGCCGATCGAGCCGTCCGAGAGCCCGAGCACGATCTTGTCGACCCCCTTGGCCTTCATCGCCTTGGCAGCCTCGACCGCGCGCCCCTCGGGCGTATCGGCACCATACTGGTAGCGCTCGGCGCCGTCGAATCCGGTCGGACCGCCGATCATTCCGTCGGCGAGCTTGTCGGCAGCGAAGGCCCGGCCGGGCCGGATGAATTGCGGGGCAATCCCGATGGCGGCGGTCAGACCCGCCACCCGGGTCGATGCCGTCAGAAATCGACGGCGAGAAAGCGTCACATCAGTTTTCATGAATTTCCTCCCTTGGGACCGGACCTCCATCCCGTCGCCTGATGTATATTGATTTGTTGATTGATTACTGTCAACATCATTATTGATCAACGTACATCAAATCCTCCATCGGTTGCGATCAACTGGAAAAAGCTAAGCTGAATCAAGGAAAAGCGAGGAGCAAGGGTGATGCGTTCTGATGCAATGCGGGAGGATTGCACCGTGATGTTGCGCTGCATGCGATTTTTGGATTGCAAGTTCAGTCCCTTCGAATACATCAGTTTCAATCATCTGCTGACAAGGGAATCGCCATGCGTTCGACGCTGACCGACATTGCCAGGGACTCTGGCGTCTCGACGGCGACGGTCGACCGGGTCCTCAACAATCGCGCCGGCGTGTCGAGCCGCACCCGGGCGATCGTGATGGAGACCGCGGCACGGCTCGGCTACTTCGGCCAGGCGGAGCCGGCGGTCGAGACGATCCGCCTCGACTTCATCCTGCCCGAGGGGACCAACACCTTCATCGCCAATCTCAAGGCCCAGCTCGAACGGCAATGCGCCGCGCAGGAGGGCGTGGAATTCCGGATTCACGCCGTCGAGGGCTTCAATCCGGCGTCGCTCGCCCAGAAGCTGGCGGAACTCCGGACCGTCAGCCAGGGCATTGGCCTGGTGCCGCTCGACCACCCGGCCGTGCGCGAGGAGATGCGCGGACTGGCGGATGCCGGGATCAAGGTGGTGACGCTTGCCTCCGACATCCTGCATGTCGCCCGCACCGGCTATGTCGGCATCGACAACCGGGCCGCCGGCCGGCTCGGCGGTTACCTGCTCGGCCGCTTTCTTCCGGCGAAGCCGGGCAAGATCGCGCTCTTTGCCGGCTCTCTCTCCTATCGCGGCCACGAGGAACGGGAGATGGGCTTCCGCCACATCATATCCGAGGAATTCGCCCATCTCGAGATCGTTCAGATGCGCGAGATCCGCGACGACCGGCAGCGCGCCTATGACGAGACCTTGGCACTGCTCGATCGTCACCCGGATCTCTCCGGCATCTACAATATCGGTGGCGGCAGTTCCGGTATCGGGCGGGCGCTGGAAGACCGGTCGCGCAGCCGCTCCGTCGTGTTCATCGGTCACGAGCTGACGGAGAATTCCAAGCCGCTGCTGCTATCGGGCACGCTCGATGCGGTCATCGATCAGAATCCGCGCGTTGAAGCGCGGGAGGCAGTCGGCCTGCTCGCTGCCTCGATTCGCGGCAAGGCCTTCGACGACCACCCGCCACGGCTTCAGGTGATCTTCCGCGAGAACATCCCGGAAACCTGAGCTCTGATGGAAAATGATGTATGCTGATGGGTTTCTGACCCGGAACCCCATCAACAACGGGTTCATCCGCCCGGTTTGCCGGCCCTGACCCACAGAAAATCGCGATATCAGGGCCAAAGTCACGACTTACTGATGGCGAATGATGTTGACTTCGTCATTATCGGGCTTCATTATACATCAAACTTGATTGATGCCAAGTCGACGGGTGGAGGAGCCCCGCGCCGCATGCGGCGGCTTCCGCCTTTTCAGTCCGATGGCGCGAGGGAGGTCTTGATGGCAGTGATGGAATCGGCAACCGCCGCTCGGCCGAAGCGAGATTACAGTCTGGTGGGCGAGAGTGCCCGCCGGGCGGTCGAGACGGGTCTCGCCTCCGCCGAGTGGTATCATACCGAAATCCCCCGCAAGGTCATGAAGGATCTGATGCAGCGCCGCGACGGCCCTGCGATCCGCGACACGATCCTCTGGCTCGGCCTGATCGTGCTGTCGGCGGCGGGCGCGATCTATTTCTGGGGCACCTGGTGGTGCGTTCCGTTCTTCTTCGTCTATGGCGTTCTCTACGGGTCGGCGAGCGACAGCCGCTGGCACGAATGCGGCCACGGCACCGCCTTCAAGACGCGGTGGATGAACGACGTCGTCTACCAGATCGCGAGCTTCATGCTGATGCGCAACCCGGTCAGCTGGCGCTGGAGCCATGCGCGTCACCACACCGACACGATCATCGTCGGCCGCGACGCCGAGATCGCCGTGATGCGGCCGCCGGACCTCCTCAAGGCGGCCCTCGCCTTCACCGGCGTGCTCGACTTCCGCTATTCGCTGCCGACGCTCTTCCGCAACGCCTTCGGCAATCTCTCGGCCGAGGAAAAGGACTACATTCCTGAGTCCGAGCGCGGCAAGGCAATCGCCGCCGCCCGCTGGCACGTGGCGATCTATGTCGCCACGGTGGCGCTCGCGCTCTACATGTGGTCCTTCCTGCCGCTGATGCTGATCGGCCTGCCGCGCATCTATGGCAGCTGGCACATGGTGCTGACCGGTCTCTTGCAGCATATCGGCCTCGCCGACAACGTCGTCGATCACCGGCTGAATTCGCGCACCGTCTACATGAACCCGATCAGCCGCTGGATCTACTGGAACATGAACTACCACGTGGAGCACCACATGTTCCCGATGGTGCCCTATCATGCGCTGCCCCAGTTGCACGAGCTGATCAAGCACGACTTGCCGACGCCCAATCCCTCGATGTGGCACGCCTACCGGGAAGTCTGGCCGATCGTGCTCAAGCAGCTGCGCTACGAGGATTTCTACCTCAAGCGCGACCTGCCGCCGACCGCCCGTCCCTACCGCATGGAATTCCACGACATGCCGGTGGGCGCCGCCGCGGAATGATCCGCATCCCCTGACGCGGGGCCGCAGGGTCCCGCCCCTCTTCCGGAGACAGACATGACTGAATGGGTACGCGCCTGCGCCGCAGGCGACGTCGACGAAGAGGATGTGATCCGCTTCGACCACGAGGGCCGCACCTTCGCCATCTACCGCTCGCCGGACGACGACTATTTCGCCACCGACGGCCTCTGCACCCATGAAAAGGTGCATCTCGCCGACGGCCTGGTGATGGACGACATCATCGAATGTCCGAAGCATAACGGCCGCTTCAACTACAAGACCGGCGCCGCCCAGGGCGCACCGGTCTGCGTCAATCTCGCGACCTATCCGGTCAAGGTCGAAGGCGGCGACGTCTTCATCGGCATCGGCTGATCCCGGTGGCGGCGGGGGGCATTGTCATCGTCGGTGCGGGGGAAGCAGGCGGGCGGACTGCGCTTGTGCTGCGGGAGCGCGGCTTCGAAGGTCCGCTGACGCTGATTGGCGACGAGGCCCATCCGCCCTACGAGCGCCCGCCGCTGTCGAAGGACGGGCTGGCGGCCCAGGGCGGGCCGCCGCGCACCATTACGACGGCAGAGGCGCTCGCCGGGGCCGGTATCGACTTCCGGCCTTCGGCACGCGCGGTCTCGATCGACCGCCACACGCAGACGGTCCTTCTCGGCGACGGCACCGAGCTTGCCTATGGGCGGCTGGTCCTCGCCACCGGCGCCAGCCCGCGGCGGCTTCCGCTCGCCGAGGGCTCCGCCCACTGCCTCTATCTCCGCACCCACGATGACGCCGCCTCGATAGGTGCGCGGCTACGCCGAGCCGTACCTGTCGTCATCGTCGGCGGCGGCTTCATCGGGCTCGAAATCGCCGCCGCCGCACGGGGCCACGGCTGCCCGGTCATCATCGTCGAAGCGCAGCCGCGCCTGCTGATGCGGGGCGTACCGGCGGAGATCGCCGCCGCCATCGACGCGGAGCACCGTGCCCATGGCGTGACGATCCTGACGGGGGCAGGCATCGCCTCGATCGAGGACGACGGCGACACGGCCCGGGTCGGCCTGTCGGACGGCAGCACGCTGACGGCCGGCCTCGTGGTCATCGGCATCGGCGCGGTGCCCGATGTGACGCTCGCGGAGAAGGCGGGCCTCACCCTCGACAATGGCGTCGCTGTCGACGCGCATCTCGTGAGCTCCGATCCCGCGATCATGGCGGTCGGCGACTGTGCCTCCTTCCCCCTCGGGATCTATGGCGGGCGCCGGGTCAGGCTCGAATCCTGGCGCAACACCCAGGATCATGCCGCCGTCGCTGCCGCCAATCTCATGGGTGAGGATGTCGTCCTCGACGCCGTGCCGTGGTTCTGGTCGGATCAGTATGGCCTCGGCCTGCAGGTCGCGGGCCTCGTCGATGAAGCGAAGACCACGGTCCGGAGGGATCTTGGCGGGGGTGCGTTCATCCTGTTCGGGCTCGATGCGGAGGGACGTCTGGTCGCGGCGAGCGGCATCGGTCCGGGCAATGTCGTCGCCCGCGACGTGAGGCTGGCCGAGATGCTGATATCGCGGCGCGCGCATCCCGATCCTGCGGCACTCGCATCGCCGGGCACCAAGCTCAAGGCGCTGCTCGCCGCCTGAACAATCAAAATCCAGGGAGGAACGACCATGAGAAAGAACCGCCCCACCGTCGCCGATCTCAGGGCGATGAAGGGCAAGCGCCAGCTCACCATGCTGCGCGTGCTGACGCTGGACGAGGCCGAGGCTGCCGAGAAGGCCGGAATCGACATCGTCTCGGTGCCGCCGGAACTCTGCCTCGATCCGCGCTACCGCGAGGTGGCGCCGACGCTCTTCACAATGCCCGGCGAGAATTTCTTCGAGATCGGCACCGGCGACGATTTCGTCCGCTGGGCCTTCAGGATGTACAAGGGCGGCGCCGACGCCGTCTATTGCTCGGCGAGCTACGCCACCATCAAGCGCATGACCGACGAGGCGATCCCCGTGATCGGCCATGTCGGCCTGATCCCCTCGCGCAAGACCTGGACCGGCGGCTTCAAGGCGGTCGGCAAGACGGCGGAGACGGCGCTGCAGGTCTGGCAGGCGGTCAAGGAGCTGGAGAAGGCCGGCGCCTTCGGGGCCGAGATCGAGGTGGTCCCGGTCGAGGTCGCCGAGGCGATTTCGAAGCGGACCAGCCTCGTCATGCTGTCGATGGGGGCCGGCACGGGTTGCGACGCGCAATATCTCTTCGCCGAAGACATCCTGGGCACCAACAGGGGCCACATGCCGCGCCATTCCAAGGTCTATCGCAACTTCGCCGCCGAATATGACCGGCTGCAGAACGAACGGATATCGGCCTTCCGGGAATATATCGCCGATGTGGAGAGCGGGGCCTATCCCGAGGAGCGCCACATCGTCCGCATGGCGCCGGAGGAACTGGAAAAGTTCGTCAAGATGATCGAGTGAGCGGCTACAGCCAGCCGCATTCGACCCGGTTCCGGCCGAGGCGTTTGGCTTCGTAGAGCGCCTTGTCGGCGCGCGACAGGAGAATGTCGAGCGTGTCGGCGCCTTGGCGGGTCGTGACGCCGACGCTTACGCTGACGGTAAGCTCGGTACCCGGCAGCCGGCAGGGTTCGCCGCAAACCGCCTGCCTCAGGCGTTCGGCGATGGCGATCGCCTCGTCGTGCCGGGTCTTTGGCAACAGCACGGCGAATTCCTCGCCGCCCAGCCGGGCAATGAGATCGCGACCGCGCAGGACGGATGACATGCGCCGAGTCACCTCCTGCAGCACGGCATCGCCGCCGCCATGGCCATGGCCGTCGTTCACCTGCTTGAAATGGTCGACATCGAGCATCATCAGCGCGGTCGGTTCGGACGGGGGAGAGCCGACATGCCGAAGGGCTTCCTCGAAGAACCGGCGCCGGTTCATCACGCCGGTCAGCGAGTCCGTGCCGGCGAGCCGTTTCAACTCCTGCCGATAGGCGCGCTCGCGGGTGAAATCGAGATAGAGGTTGACATTGAACCGGCCGATCGTGCGGTGGCGGAACTGGATCGTCCGCGTCTCGCCCGATGCCGTCGCGACATCGAGGTCGAAGGGCATCATCTCGCGGTTCTCGCGTCGGGCCTGGGCGATTTCGCTCTCCCAGCGGCGCCGCGCATAGGCGCGATAGTCCGGGTCCGGATAGGCGAGCCGCCACCAGTCCTCGACGGAATGCAGCTGGTCCTGGCTGTAGCCGAACAGCGTCCGGCAATAGGCATTGGCGAACTGGATCTCGTCATTGTTGTCGGAGATCTCGAAGCCGAAGGGGATCCAGTTCAGGATCTCCATCATGCTTTCCTGCCAGTCGGCAAGCGCCACCGAGCCTGACGGCGGGGCGTCGGCGAAGGTGAAGAGACGGACCGGGCGGCCTTCGAGCCGAAGCCGGGTCACCCGCACCATGAGCCGGCGGTCCTGGCCGCCGATCACACCGTTGATCAGGAAGGGGTCGCCGGCGGTGCCTTCCGCCGAGCGGCTCCAGATCTGGCTCAGCAGCATCTCCGCTTCATTTCCGATCACCTCGCCGATGCGACGGCCGGACAGATCGGGCATCGCATGCAGGAAGAAGCCGGCGGCGCAGTCGTTGGCAGTGAGCACACCCATTGTCGCGGGGTCGACCACCAGCACCGGCGCCCCGAGGCAGCCGATCCAGAAGTCGAGTTCGGCTCGGCTGCGGCCCTGGGATGCACCATCGTCATACGCTGGCCTGTCGGCCTGGTGGACTGGCTGGTTGCTCATGAGACCGGACGACCTGGAGCATGCATGGCTGGATGCGGACCCGCGGGATACCGAAACATGACGGCGCCTCCCGCCCGACGGCCTTTCGGCACGACGGATACCCTGCGGTCGTCGGTCCTGCCCGTCCGGCTCCCGATGCCGGTTGCGGGCATTCATTAGGCTATGCTGAAGAAGTTAAATTCTGATTTCGGCGCAAGCAAGCCCGGCCCTGGACCTGTGGACGGTCAGGCGACGGCCCTTCCGCCGACATAGACGGCAGCGATATTGGCGCGCGAGGCGGTATAGAGGATCTTCTGCAGGATGCCCTCCCCGCTGTCGAGCTCTTCGAAGAGCCGCATCGTGCCGCGCTCGGCTGCCGGGTCGATCACCATCGCGTCGAAGTGATAGCCCGGCTGGAAGAGCCCGACCGGCAGGTCGAGCGCCCGGCCCCCGCCCGCTGTTGCGATATGGAACGCCTGGCGGAAATCGATCCTCGCCGGCTTGCCCGACGCGCGTGCGGCCACATCGAGCGCCGGATCGATGCCGCTTTCCAGCAGACGTGCCATCAGGATGGCTGCACGGGCATTCTCGAACAGCGAGGCGCTCGGCCCGCCGGAGATGTCGCTGCCGAGGCCGACCTTGAGCCCCTTTTCAAGCGCCGCCCGCAGCGGGAAGGCCGCGCCGGCGAAATAGGCGTTGGAGAGCGGGCAATGGGCGATCGCCGCCTGCCGGTCGCGGATCCGCTCCATGTCGGCGTCGGTAATCAGGTTCGAATGGGCGAGCATGGTCTTCGGTCCGAGCAGGCCGAAGCGATCGAGGCTCTCGGTATCGGTGACGCCATGCCGGGAGAGGACGTAGCCATGTTCCCAGTCGCTCTCCGAGCAATGCGTCTGGACATGGCAGCCGCAGTCGCGGGCGATCTGCCCGAGTCCTTCCAGCGCCGCGTCGGTGCAGGAGGGAATGAAGCGCGGCGTCACGACTGGCAGCACAAGACCTTCCGCGTTCGCCGGGAGGGCGCGGACATGCCCGGTGAATTCCAGCGTCCCCGTCAGAGCCGCTTCCGTCGAGGCGTCGCGGTAGTAGTCCGGGCAGCTCTCCTTGTCGTCCATCACCACCTTGCCGACCAGCGCCCGCTGGCCCTTCTCGAGGCAGGTCTCGGCGAGCAGCCGCGTCGCCTCCTGGTGGACGGTGGCGAAATAGAGCGCGGTCGTCGTGCCGTTCGCCAGCAGGTCCTCGACCAGCAAGCCATAGGCGCGACGGGCGAAGGCGAGGTCGGCATAGCGTGCTTCGAGCGGGAACGTGTATTTGCGGAGCCAGACCTCCAGCGGCACGTCGAGCGCATTGCCGAGCTGCGGATATTGCGGCGCGTGGACATGGCAGTCCACGAAGCCCGGCAGAACATAGTGTCCGGCGGGTAGCCGCTCCAGCCGTCCGGCGCGACCCAGTTCTTCCATCCGCTCGGCATAGGGGGGCCCGTTCGGCGCGGTCACGGCGGTGATGACGCCGTCCGGCCCGATCTCGATCAGCGCCTCGTCAAGGATTTCGACACGATCGGGGGCCAGGGCATGGAAACCCGTGGCGACCAGCGCCCGGCCGCGAAGCGTGGCGGTGTCTCCGGCCATGTCGCTCCCTCAGGCGGCCTGTTGTTCGGCTTGGGCCGAGGTGCCGTAGGTCACGCCCTTCTCCTTGAGCCAGCGGCGATAGGCGACCGAGCTTGCATCTGCTCGCGTCGGGATCTCGGCCCGGGGTTCCAGCGGCAGCAGCACCGGCCGCTGGTTTTCGAGGATGATCCGGTCCTGCAGGAAGATCAGCTGCTGGAACTGCACGAGCGCGCTCGTCGTGGAGACGTCGTCGATCAGATACATGACGGGATGGGCGCGGCAGCGGTCGGGGTCGAGCGGCTGCACGAAGAGGCAGATCACGTCCCAGCGATTGGCCGAGTTCGGGCAGGTCTTGTAGAGCAGCGTCGTGAACGGCGTCATCACTCGGTAGATGTACTGCGTCATGATGCCGTCGGTCGCCGACAGCGCCGCCTGCGGCTGGAAGAATTCGCAATTGGTGGCCCAGACCTCATCGACGTCGCGCCGGATCTCGACATTGTAGTGGCGCACTTCGGTATGCGGCTCGGAGCCGAGAATGTCGGTATGGACGAAGGGAAAATGCGCCATATCGAGGAAATTCTCGATGATGCGCAGGCCAGACGCCTTCACCGACACCGCGCCGCAGGGCACGTAGCGGCGGTCTGGCTCGTCGGCTTCCGGCAGCGGGAAGATCTCGCCGGGCGGGGAGCCGAGCGAGGTCCAGATGAAGCCGAAGCGCTTGCGGATCGGCAGCGGCTCGGCGCGGCCGGCGGCATGGACGATGATCTCGTCGTCGCTCGTCCGCGTCACCTTAAGGTCGACGCCGAGCAGGCGATTGGCCATGGTGCCGGGCGGGATCGCCGCTTCGGTCTCGATCACGTACCATTGGTCGAGGGATGCCCTGTCCGTTGCCGTCACCATGTCGGAACTCCGTTGTCGTCCTTCATCTATTCCTCAGCCGGCCCGGCTTGTCGAGGCCGCTGCGCCGAACCGTCACGAGCGTATGCTTCTGAAATAGGGCACGCCGAGTGCCGCCGGCGCTGCCATCAGCCGTTTCATTCGCTGCCACGCGATCACGGGGACGATGATGAACGCAATCGTCCCGAGATAGGGCAGCATGGACAGGAAGGCCGGCGCGATCGGCCAGCCGCGCGCCTGACCGACAAAGCCGAGCGCGGTGATGAAGCCGAAGAGCAGGCCGGAGAGCGCGGCGGGGATCGGCCGGTAGCCGGCGAAGATCACCAGCGCCACCGCGATCCAGCCGCGGCCGGCCACGACGCCGTCCGACCAGGACGGCACGAACGCCAGCACGAGATAGGCACCGGCGCCGGCCGCGAGAGACGACCCCGCCGCGACATAGAGGAAGCGGATGCGGTCGACGGGGATGCCCGCGGCATCCGCAGCTGCCGGGTTCTCGCCGACGGCGCGGAGATTGAGCCCGTGCCGGGTGCGGAACATCAGGTAGGAAAGCCCGATCGGCAGGATGAGATAGATGAGATAGACCAGGATGTTCTGGCTGAAGAAGGCCTTGCCGAGGACGGGCAGCGACGAGAGCACGGGGATCGCCACGCCCTCGAATGTCACCGGAACCGGCATGCCGGAATAGGCCTTGCCGATCGTCTGGGCGAGTCCCGTTCCCATCAGCGTCAGGGCGAGTCCGCAGAGCACCTGGTTGGCGCGCAGCGTCACGGTGGCGAGCGCGAAGACCGCGCCCAGCAGCGCCCCGATCGCGAGCGCGGCAAGGAAGCCGAGGATCGGCGACGGCACCGCGGTCACCGTCGCCACCGCCGTCACCGCGCCCATGGCCATCAGCCCCTCGACACCGAGATTGACCACCCCGACGCGCTCGGCCAGGACCTCGCCGATCGCTGCGAGCGCAAGCACGCCGCCGGCGAGAAAGGCGGTGGTCAGAAGACCCGTCAGAAGCTCCATGGGATCGTCCTTTCAGCCCTTGTCGCGCACGAGGCGGTAATAGGAGAGTTCGTCGCCGATGGCGGTGAGGAACAGGATCAGGCCGGTGATCGCCAGCACTGCCGAGGTGGTGAGACCCTGGGTCTGCAGGATGATCCCCGAATTGAGGATGAAGGCCATCAGCGCGCCGGCGAAGATCACCCCGACCGACGAGCCGCGGGCCAGCACCGCCACCATGATGCCGAGATAGCCGTAATTGTTCGAGATGCCGCCCTGGAGACGGTGTACCGTGCCGGCAATTTCCAGCATGCCGGCAATGCCGGCGATGGCGCCGGAGAGCAGCATGACCGTGATCAGGTGCCGGCGGGCGCCGATCCCGGCATATTTGCCGGCCGCCGGGTTGGAGCCGATCAGCCGCACCTCGTAGCCCCATCGGGTGAAGCCGAAAGCGAGTGCCATGCCGACCGCCAGCACGACCGCGATCGGCAGACCCCAATGCACCAGCCCCCAGAATTCCGGTATTTCGGCCGGGATGCGCGGCGTCGCGGAATTGGCCACGCCGCCGCGCTCGCGCCAGGCGTCGGTCGAGACGTAGTAGACGAGCAGGATGGCAACAAAATTGAGGAGCAGCGTGGTGATGAGTTCGTTGACGCCGGCATAGGCGCGGGCAAGCGTCGGCACGAGGATCCAGATAGCCCCGCCGACGGCGCCGGCGAGGAACATCAGCACGAGGCTCCAGCCGTCCGGCAGCGGCAGGAACAGGCCGACCGCGGTCGCCGCGAAGGCGCCGGCATAGAACTGGCCCTCGGCGCCGATGTTCCAGGCGCCGATCTGCTGCGCGACCGTGACGCTGAGGCCGGTGAGGATCAGCGGGATGATGAGGAGGCCGAGATCCTCCATGCCGAAGCGGGAGCCAAGCGAGGCGCTCACCACCTGCAGGGCGAGATCGACCGGATCGTTGCCGGCGAGCGCCAGTATGATGCCGGAGAAGAGAAGGGCGAGCGCGATGGCGCCGACGCGTGCCCCTAGCGCCAGGACGGGCCGCGCCGACGGCAGGCGCTGCAGCCGGAAACTAGTGGCCATGCCCAGCCTCCGCCTTGGAGGTCCGTCCGCCCATCAGGAGGCCGATCTGCTCGATGTCGACCGCCTGGTTGTCGAGTATACCCATGATCTTTCCTTCATAGAGCACGGCGATGCGGTCGGAGAGGTTGAGCAGCTCCTCCAGTTCCTCGGAAATCAGGACAATGCCCGCACCGGCATTGCGGAGTTCGACGATGTAGCGCAGCATCGTATTGATCGCGCCGACATCGAGGCCGCGGCTCGGATAGGCCGCGACCAGGATCTTGTGGGCGACGCGCATCTCCCGCCGCGCCACCAGGCGCTGCTGGTTGCCGCCGGAGAGATTGCGAATCGGCATGGCGAAATCGGGAACGGCGACGTCGGCGGCCGCCGCGATCTCGCGCGCGAGCGCGGTCGCGGCACCCGGCTTGTAGAGGCCCCCGACGGTCACGGGCGGCTTGCCGTATTCCCGCATCACCGCGTTGACGGTGACGGAGAGGCCGGGCGCCAGCCCGCTGTGCAGCCGGTCCTCCGGGATATGGCCGATGCCGCGGCCGACGAAGTCTGCGGCATCGGCCTGTATGACCGTCTCGCCGTCGATCTCGATCGTGCCGCGTGTAGCGGCCCGCGTGCCGGTCAACACCTGGGAGAGCTCGCGCTGACCGTTGCCGGCCACGCCCGCAATGCCCAGGATCTCGCCGGCATGGAGGTCGAGCGAAATGCCTGAAAGGGCGGCGCCGCCGGCGTCGTTCAGGGCCACCACGTCGCGCAGCCGCAGGACGGGGGTCGCGGAGACGGGTGCGGCGCCTTCCGGCCGGCCCCGCATGTCGGCCAGCACGATGTCGCGGCCGACCATCATGCGGGCGAGGCCGGAGGGCGTGCAGTCCGATGCCGTTTCGGTTGCGATCTTGCGCCCGCCGCGCAGGATCGAGATGCGGTCTGAGATTTCCAGAACCTCGTCGAGCTTGTGCGAGATGAAGATCACGGCATTGCCCGACGAAACGAAGTCCCGCAGCGCCTTGAAGAGTTCTCGCGCTTCGGCCGGGGTCAGGACCGCCGTCGGCTCGTCGAGGATCAGCACCCGGGCCTCTCGGGCGAGCACGCGCAGGATCTCGACCCGTTGCTGTTCGCCGGTCGAGAGCTCGGTGATGCGTGCGGAGGGGCGGACCTGGAGGTTGAACTTCTTTGCCAGCGCCTCGGTGCGCGCCTCGAGCACCACGGCGGAGGCGCGTCGCGGCGTTTCCTTCCAGCCGAGATGGATATTCTCGGCGACGGTGAAGGCCTCGACCAGCTTGAAATGCTGGTGGACCATGCCGATGCCCGCGGCGATCGCCTGCTGGGGTGCGGCGAACTGCCTTATATAGCCGTCGATGATGATCTCGCCGGCATCAGGCTGGTAGATGCCGGTCAGGATGTTCATGAGCGTCGACTTGCCCGCGCCGTTCTCGCCGAGCAGGGCATGGATCTCGCCCGGCATCACTTCGAGATCGACATCGGCATTGGCAACGACGCCGGGGAAATACTTGGCGATGCCCTTGAGATGGACGAGCGGTGCGGTGCCGGGCGGGGCGACGAATTTCGGCGGATGATCGGTCATGGAGAATCCGGAATGGAATACGTCGCATTGCCTTTCGGGACTGCGACGCGGGACGGCGACGGACCGGCCTCTGCCGGCCCGTCACGCAGTGTGCGTCAGCTCTGCAGGCCCGTGACGCCCTCGATCGACCAATCCCAGTTGTAGAGCTCGAGCTCGGTCATGCGGGTGCCCTTGGCGACCTTGACATTGCCCTTGGCATCCTTGAGCTCGCCCTCGAAGGGCGACCAGCCGCCGAGGATCTTGTCACGCACGGCATCCGCCGCCTTGCCGACTTCGGCGGGGACCTTCTCGCCCCAGACGTCGCGATCGACGCCGGCGCCCATGGCAAACAGCGTTTCTTCCGGCGTCCAAGTGCCGGCGAGCCGCTTGCCGACCTGCTCGACATAATATTTCTTGAAGTCGATGATGATCGAGGACACGTAGGAATTCGGGCCGTAGCGGCGGATGTCGGTGTTCCACATCGCTGCCCAGACACCGCGCTTCTCGGCGACCTGCAGATAGGCGGCCTCATCCATGATGCCGAAGAGGAAGTCGCAGCCATTGTCGATCAGTGCCGTGCCGGCCTGGGCGGCGGCCTGCGGGTCGAACCAGGAATTGATGGCGATCGCCTGGCAGGTCGCAGTCGGGTTGACGGTGCGGGCACCCATCAGGAAGGCGTTGGTCGAGCCATAGACCGAGGCGACCGGGAAGGACGCGACATAGCCGAGCTTTCCGGTCTTCGACAGCATGCCTGCGGCGACGCCCAGCACATAGGTCGGATACCAATGGGCCAGGTAGTACCAGCCGAGATTGTCCATCGTGATGTGGCCGTTGCACTCCATGAAGGCGGTGTCCGGCGCGCGCTTGACCACTTCGTGCAGGAAGTCGCCGGTCGAGGACGTGTCGAAGATCATGTTGGCGCCTTCGCTCACGAACTGGCGATAGGTGCGCGTGGCGTCGGCCGAATAGGGCACGTTCTCGACTTCGAGGATCTTCTTGAGCTTGGGATAGGCTTCCTTGACCGCCAGCACGCCCTGGTGATGGCTCCAGGTCCAGCCTTCGTCTGTGACCGGGCCGACATGGCCGAAGCCGATGACGGCGTCTTCTTCCTTGACGGCGGCGAGCGGCGCGGCGAGGGCCGGCCGGACGAGCCCGCCGGTCAGAGCGGCAGCGCCGCCAGCGGCGGCCATGTTGAGAAATCCGCGGCGCGAAAGATCTGAAAGCTTGATCATGTGAACCCCTGTGGTTGTTATTGCTTCGACACATCGGCCTGCGGCCCGTGACGCGTCCCATGACCTTGCCAGCAACAAGCGTGCCAATTTGCCCGGAGGGTCTTCGACAGGTGTTGCGTCCAGTGCGACCCCCTCTGCAGCCGGGGAGCCACGAAAGGGTGGCGGAGTCTGGTTTTCACGGCAGCCATCTGGCTCCGAAACCAGCTTTTCAAATCGTTATTGTCCCGAATAGACGGAAAAATCCGACGGCCATGTTGCCTTGAGAGCAACAACGTTCAGAAAAAAACCGCTTGAAAACCGCGGCTCCCCTCCGCTACTCTGATGAAAATGAAGGCGTGATGAAAAAATAGGCAAATGCAGAAGGGCGTGATGGAGCCTTGGGCAAATGGCCGGAAGAACGGCGCGGCCGAGCCGGGTCGGCACCACCACCGGAGCGGGAAGAGCGGCCGATGAGCGGGGTTGTGCGCATGGTGTTCGCGGGGGACCTGAAGCCGGCGAGCTTTGCGGAGTTTGCCGCCCACAGGGCCGGACGGCTGGCGCTCGCCATGCGGATCGTCGCCTCGGACGCTGCCGCCGTGACCGTCGACCTCGCCGGCGCCCCTGATCTGGTCGACATGTTCGAAATGGCCTGCAGCCTCGGACCGCTCGACTGCGTCGTGCATGACGTCACGCGCCGGGATATCGGGGACGCCGCGTTTGCGGCAGGACGATCGTTGGAGACGGAAGAATGATGACGGACGGACAATGGGTGCCGGTGGCGCTGTCGGGCTCGATCGAGCCATCGAGCTCTGCGGGCGCGGTGATCGACGGCGCCGAGATCGTGGTGTGGCGGGACACGCGCGGCGTAGCCCATGTCTGGGAGGATCGCTGTCCGCATCGCGGCATGCGGATGAGCTTCGGTTTCGTCCGCGGCGACCATATCGCCTGCCTCTATCACGGCTGGGAATATGACACCGCCGGCCAGTGCCGATACATCCCGGCCCATCCGGACCTCGAGGTTCCCCAGACCATCAAGGTCCGGACCTATGTCGCGCAGGAGGCCCATGGCCTGATCTGGACCCGGCTCGCCGAGACGGCGGATGCCGCAAACCCGCCGGATCTCGGTCCGGCCACGGCGGTGAAGAGCCTCTACGTCGCGATCGGCATCGACGATCTCGGCGCGGCCCTCGCCCGTCTGAACCCGACAGGCACAGAGGAAGTCGCGGCCGGCTGCTGGCGGCTTTCTGCGTCCGGCATGACCCTTCTTCTCGCCGCGCAACCGGTGCGGCCGGGGCGTGTCGGGCTGCATGTCCTGATGGCAGGCGCCGCCGGCCCGGCGGACTGCATCGCGGCAGCACGCTGGGCGGAAGGGCTTCGGCTGGCGCTCGAACGTCCCGAACTCGCCGGCGTCCCCCTGGAGTTTGCCTGATGACCGCGCTTACGCTCTACAATTTCGAACTCGACGACCAATGCTACCAGGTCAGGCTGATGCTTTCGATGCTGGGGCTCTCCTACGATGCCGAAGCCATCGACATGATGCCGGGACGCGAGGAAAAGGCCCCCGCGATGCTGGCGCTCAATCCGCGCGGTTCGCTGCCCGTCCTCATGGACGGCGACCTGACGATCGCCGGGAGCGGCGCGGCGCTCGCCCACCTCGCCAATGCCCATGATCCCTCCGGCCGCTGGCTGCCGCGCGATCCTGCCGATTTCGCCCGCGTGATGCACTGGCTGGACTTTGCGATGACTGTCCTGTCCGGTGCGGCCACGGCGCGGCAGATCGCGGTGTTCGGCCTGCCCGGCCATTTTGAGCGGCTGAAGAGCGAGGCCGCCAATGCTTTCCGCATCATGGACGATCACATGCTGCGGCGGCAGATCGCGGGCGAGGAATGGTTCGCCGCCGCTCACGCCACCATCGCCGACGTCGCGCTCTTTCCGCTTTTCGCGCTGAGCCGCGATTTCGGCATCGATCACGACGAGTTTCCCGCGCTCCGCCGCTGGCTGCGGCGTTTCCGGGCGCTCGACGGCTTCAAGACCATGCCGGGTATTCCGGATTATCACTGAGGGCAGAACCATGGCACCGATCACCCGCTTTTCCGTCGCGCCGCTGTCGGGCATGACCCGCCGCCTCGCCGACGTCGCCTCGGCCCGCACCCGGCCGGACCACATCATTACAGGTGCCCGCGTGCTCTCGACCTATTCAGAGCGCATTCTCGAAAACCGCGAGGTCTGGATTGCGGGCGGCCGCATCGCGGCGGTCAAGCCGGCAGGCTCCAATCCTTTTGCGGACGTTGCCCGCTACGACGCAGCGGGCGGCATCATCGCCCCGGGCCTTGTCGATCCGCATATCCATATCGAATCCTCGATGGTCACGGCCTGCGCCTATGCCGAGGCGGCGCTGCTCAACGGCACGACCACGATCTTCTGCGACAGCCACGAAATCGGCAACGTGATGGATGTCGCCGGCGTCGAGGCGATGCTGGAGGATGCCCGCCACGCGCCGCTCTCGATCTTCCTGACCGTGCCGAGCACGGTGCCCGCGACCTCGGCGGCGCTCGAGACCGCCGGCGGCGACCTGACGCCCGACAAGATCGCCGCGCTCTTCGACAAATGGCCCGAGGCGGTGGCGCTCGGCGAGAAGATGGATTTCGTTTCGGTCGCGATGGGCGACGAGCGGGCGCATGCCATCCTGGCTGCGGCGCTGTCGCGGGGTCGGCCGGTCTGCGGCCATGTCTACGGCCGCGAATTCGTCTCGGCCTATGCCGCGTCTGGAGTCACCGACACCCACGAGGCGATCGACCGCGAGATCGCCGACGACATGCTGGAGGCCGGCATCTGGCTGTTCCTCCGCGGCGGCCCGCCGACAACGCCCTGGCACTCGCTGCCCGAGGCGATCAAGACGGTGACCGAACTCGGCGCCTCGCACAAGCGCATCGCCGTCTGCACCGACGACCGCGACGCCGACGACCTCCTGGCCTTCGGCCTCGACTGGGTGGTGCGCGAGGCGCGCCGCGCCGGCATGAGCCGCGAGCAGGCCTGGGCGATGGGCTCGCTGCACGGCGCCACCCGCTACGGCATGGAAGGCGAATTCGGCGGTCTCGGCGGCGGCCGGCGCGCCGATCTCGTGCTGCTCGACGACGACCTCAATCCCGTCAGCACCTGGTATGGGGGCGAGCTGGTCGTCGACCAGAAGACGATCACGCCGGTCCTCGATGCCGCGCTCTCCAACCTGTGGCGCTATCCCGAGGCCGCCTACCACACCGTCAAGCTGCCGAAGCAGTTGAAACTGACCCCCGACCTGCCGACGACATCGGTCGTGGCCAACACGATCCGCACCGAACTGCCCGGCATCATCCTGGGGCACCAGAAGATCAGGCTGGAGCCGGCCAACGACTGGCAGACGCATTTCGACCGGCATGGCTTGTGCTTCGTCACCGTGATCGAGCGGCACGGCAAATCGCCCGGCAATGTCGCCCATGCGCTGTTGTCGAATTTCGCGCTGAAGAGCGGCGCCGTTGCCTCCTCGGTCGGTCATGACAGCCACAACATCATCATAGCGGGCACCAACGAGGCCGACATGCAGGTCGCGCTCCGGGCGATCGAGGCACATCAGGGCGGCGTCTGCGTGGTGCAGGACGGCAAGGTCACCGCCATGGTGCCGTTGCCGATCGCCGGCCTGCTCTCCGACAAGCGCGTGCATGCCGTCGCCGAGGAGGTGAAGCTCCTGAAGATCGAGTGGGAAAAGGCCGGCTGCACCATTCCCTATATGGGCTTCAACCTGATCCCGCTCTCCGTCATCCCGGAGATCCGGATCACCGACAAGGGCCTGGTCACCGTACCGCAAATGGAGATCGTGCCGCCGTTCGAGGCCGTGTGATGGACCCTTTCCGGCTCGGACTCGTCTCCACCCGGATCCATTATTTCCAGCTGATCGCGCGGCTGGGCTCGATCCGCCAGGCAGCGCTCGCGCTCAATGTCGCCCCCTCCTCCGTCAGCCGCGTTCTCCGGCAGCTGGAGGAGGAAATCGGCGCGCCGCTCTTCGAACGCGTCCGGCGGCGGCTCAAGCTGACCAGCGCCGGTGAGCTGATGCTCTACCACGCCCGGCTCAGCCTCGCCGAGCTCAACCGCGCCTGCACCGAAATCAACGAACTGCACGGCCTGCATCGCGGGACGGTGTCGATCGCGATCGTCGAGAGCGTGGCGCGTGGCCTGATGCCGGTGGCGCTCGCGGCATTCTGGAACCGCTATCCCGGCATCACGCTCGACGTCAGGGTCATGGGGTCGCAGCAGGCCGCCAATGCGGTGAGCGAGGGCGATTGCGATCTCGCGCTGGTCTTCGACACCCGCGTGCCGCGCGGCACCCGGCAGATGTCGAGCGTGTTGCTGCCGCTCGGCGTGCTGGCGCTTCCGGGCAGCCGCTTTGCCGCGCGCGACGAGCTCAAGCTGTTCGACCTCGCAGACGAGCGGGTGATCCTGTCCGATTCCAGCCTGACGCTCGGGGCGAGCCTGGAACAGGCCTTTGCCCGCGCCTCGGTCGATCTCGCACCGCGCGCCCGCACCAACTCGATCGGTCTGATGGTCGATCTCGCCGCCCGCGATCTCGGCACGGTGGTCCAGACCCGCGTCGGCATCGAGCAGGAACTCGCCGCTGGCAGCCTGTCCTTCGTGCCGCTGCGCGACAGCCGCCTGCCGCCGCGCAAGCTGATGTTGCTGTCGCGCTCGGAAAAGGAACTGCCCGATGCCGCCTCGGCGCTGGGGCGGCTGTTGATCGAGGCGATCGAGCGGCTGCGCTCGGAGACGGACGGCTGAGCCTCGGAAGGCCCGGATGCTGGGGTCTGCGACGAGATACTCCCCTCTGTCTTACTGGACGGAGGGTACGCTCCGGCTTCGACGGGCGAATTCGCATGTGACGGGCACGAAAACGGTGTTGCGTATCGCGCAACATATCCGGCGAAAATTGCCGTCTATTCGGAACACATCGCTTTTGCCAACCTGTGACGGACAGGAGATTCAGCATGAAGCAATCAGCGGTGGATGCGGTGATCCGGGGGCTCAAGCGGGCGGGCGTCAGCATCGTCTGCTATCTGCCGGACTCGCTCTTCAAGCCCCTCTATCCGGCGCTCGACGCCGATCCGGACATCAGGACGATCAGGGTGACCAACGAGGGGGAAGGGGCGGCCATTTGCGGCGGGGTCTTCCTTTCCGGCAAGCGGGCGGCGCTGGTGATGGAGAATTCCGGCCTCAGGGCCTCGGTGGAGCCGCTCGCGCGGATGGGCCTCGGCGCCGGCATACCGGTGGTGATGCTGATGAGCTATCGCGGCGAACTCGGCGAGAACAACTGGTGGGCCATCCCGCACGGGATCACCATGGAACCGGTGCTGGATGCGCTGCGCATTCCCTTTCGCATCGTGCGGCAGGAGGAGGAGATCGAACAGTCGATCTCGGACGCCTACAACTGGTCCTACAATGCCTATTATCATTCGGCGATTGCGCTCGGTGGGAGCATCGTCCGATGAAGCGCTACGACTGCATGCGGCGCCTCGCCGCCCGCCTCGACAACGAGCTGGTCATCCTGTCGCTCGGGGCGAGCGTCGACGAATGGTACAATGCCGCGCCGCATATGCGCGACGCGAGCCTCTTCCAGCAGCAGCTCGGCTGCGTCACGGGCCAGGCCCTCGGACTGGCGGCCGGCCTGCCGCATCGCCGGATCATCTCGCTCGATACCGACGGCGGCATGATGTTCAATCTCGGCATCCTGGCGACGGTCGGCAACGAGCAGCCGGGCAATCTCTTCATCGTGGTCTGGGACAACGAGTGCTACCAGTCGATCGGCGGCCCGCCGACGCATACGGCGAGCGGCCGGGTCGACATCGCCGCGATCGCGAAGGGCGCCGGCGTGGACATGGCCTTCACCGCCCGCACGCTCGAGGACTTCGATGCGCATTGCGCCGCCGGACTCAAGGCGACCGTGCCCTATCTCGTGGTGGCCAAGGTGGCCGGCACCGTGCAGCCCGACATCCGCCGCAAGCATTCCGATGGCCGCGAGGACAAGTATATCTTCGTCCGCCATGTCGAGGCGACGGAGGGCATCGTCATCATGGGCCCGAGCGAGCACAATTGAGGACGGCGGGGCGACCATGCTGAGGACCATTCCCATCCGCCCCCTCGCCAGAGCTTACGACTATATCGTCGTTGGCGCGGGCTCCGGCGGCTGTCCGGTCGTGCGGCGGCTGGTTGAGCGGACGGATGCCAGCGTGCTTCTCATCGAAGCCGGTCCGCCGGGTCTCGGTATCGCTGAAATCGACGACCCGACCGCCTGGGTCGGGCTCGGCCGCGGGGCCTATGACTGGGGCTACGACTATGCCCCCTCGCCGCATGTCAACGGCCGCACCATCGCCATCCCGCGCGGCCGCGTGCTCGGCGGTTCCAGCGCCACCAATGCGATGATGTGGTATCGCGGCCATCCCAGCGACTACGATACCTGGGAGGCGGCCGGAGCCGAAGGCTGGCGCTTCGAGCACTGCCTGCCCTACTTCAAGCGGGCCGAGGACTGGCAGGGCGGCGAAACGCAGTTCCGGGGTGCCGGCGGCCCCTTGCGCATCGCGCCGTCGCCTGCCCTGCACCCGGTCGCAGAAGCCATGATCGAGGGCGCCGTCGAACTCGGCATCGCCAGGATCGGCGATCCGAACGGCGCGAGCAACGAAGGCGCCGCCGCCGCCAATTTCAACATTGCCGATGGGCGCCGGTGGAGTTCGGTCGACGGCTATCTCCTGCCGGTGGCCGACAATCCGCGCATGACCATCCTGACCGGATCGCTCGCGCTCGCGCTGTCGATCGAAAACGGCCGTGTTGCAGGGCTGCGCCACCGGGTCGGCGGCGCGGTCGTGGAGACGCGGGCGACCGCGGGCGTCGTGCTGGCGCTCGGCGCCTTCGGCACGCCACGCCTGCTGATGCTCTCGGGCATCGGCGATCCCGCCGAGCTCCACCGCCTCGGGATCGAAACCCGGCACGCCCTGCCCGGCGTCGGGCGGAACCTTCAGGACCACCCGCTCGTACAGGCGGTGGTCTGCCGCGCCCGCGTGCCGCTCGGTCCCAGGCGCGACAATGGCGGCGGCTCGATGCTGAACTGGAAGTCCGGGCCCGGCCTCGCCAAGCCCGACATCCATGCCTTTCCCGTCCAGGGCAACAGCGCCGAGCCGGCAATCCGGGCGCGGTATCCGATCGAAGGCGAGGTCTTCTCGCTCGGCGCCGGCGTCATGCATTCGAAGAGCGTCGGTTATCTCAGGCTTCTCTCCGCCGATCCCGACGCGCCGATGGAGATCCAGCCGAACTACCTGACCGAGCCGTCCGATCTCGCGGCGATCAAGGTGGCGGTGGCGACCATGCTCGATCTCGCGGCAACGCGCGCCTTTTCCGGCGTCAGCGCCGGCCTTGCGGCGCCCGACCGGCCACTGTCGGGCCAGGCGCTGGAGGACTTCGTCCGCGACGGTTGCTCAACCTTCTTCCATCCGGTCGGCACCTGTCGGATGGGACGAGGCGAGGAAGCGGTGACCGACAGCCGCCTGCGGCTCCACGGCCTCGACGGGCTCACGATCGCCGATGCGTCGGTCATTCCCGTCATCCCGACCTGCAACACCCATGCCCCCGTGACCATGATCGGCGAACGGGCGGCGGACTTCCTCACCGAGGCGGCGTGAAACTTGCATGCCACGTCGATGACCAAACCCGAACGGAGACCGGAACGCCCATGACGGACCAAGGCATGATCCTCGCAGGCGATGCGCTTTTGACCATGGACGCGACCAACAGCATCATCCGCGGCGGCGCTGTCGCCATCCGCGATGGGCGCATCCTCGCGGTCGCGCCGCGGGACGATCTCCGCGCTGCCTATCCGGATTTCGCCGTCAAGGACATGGGATCTGCGGTGCTGATGCCGGGTCTCATCAATGCGCATGCCCATTCCGGCTTCCTGCGCGGCACGGCCGAGCACCTGCCGGTCTGGGACTGGCTGACCATCCACATCAACCCCATGCACCGCGTGCTCGAGCCGCACGAGGCCGAGGCCGCGTCCTGGCTCTGCTATGCCGAATCGGCGCTGTCAGGCACCACCACCGTCGTCGACATGTGGCGCTACATGGAGGGCAGCGCCCGCGCCGCCGAGGCGATCGGCACGCGGCTGGTCGCCGTGCCCTATGTCGGCGAACATCCCGACTACGACTATTTCGACACGCTCGATCGCAACGAGGCGATGATCGAGCAATGGCACCGCAAGGCCGGCGGACGGATCAATGTCTGGGTCGGGCTCGAACATCTCTTCTATGCCGACGAGGCCGGGCAGCGCCGGGCGATCGAGATGGCCAAGCGGCATGGAACCGGCTTCCACACCCATTGCAGCGAGGCCGAGATCGAGGTCGCCGAGTTTGAGACGCGCTACGGCAAACGGCCGATGTTCGCGCTCGAGGAGCTCGGTTTCTTCGAGACGCCGCGGGCGATGATTGCCCATGCCGTCTGGCTCGACGAGAGTGAGGTCGACCTGATCTCCCGCTACCCCGTCTCGGTCGCCCACAATCCGGTCTCGAACATGAAGCTCGCCTCCGGCATCGCGCCGATCTCCGACATGCTCGCCCGCGGCGTACCCGTCGGCATCGGCACCGACGGCGAGAAGGAGAACAACAATTTCGACATGTTCGAGGAGATGAAGGTGGCGTCGCTGCTCGGCAAGCTGCGCCACCGTGACGCGGCCGCAATGGACAGCTGGGATTGCCTGCGCATGGCCACCATATCAGGGGCCCGCGCCATCGGGCTCGACCACGAGATCGGTTCGATCGAGGCGGGCAAGCGCGCCGACATCATCGCCGTCAGGACCGACACGCCGCGCATGACGCCCTATTTCCCCGAAGGCCCCTATTTCAACCTGCAGCACAATCTCGTTCACGCCGTCCGCGGCGGCGACGTCGCCATGACCATGGTGGACGGACGGATCGTGGTCGAGGATGGCGTGCTGAAGACCGCCGACCTCTCTGCTCTCATCGCCGATATTCACGCCATGGCACCGGCGCATTTCGCCCGCCGTGCCGCCTGGCTCGCAGCAAACGGCGGCGGCACGCGGCAATGGACGGAAGGTGCGGGAGGCACGCCATGACCCGCACGACGGACCGGGCCGCCCTCGACGACTGGTATGCCGTCGCCACGGCACACGCGGTGACGGCAAAGGCCGAACGCACGCGGCTCCTCGGGCAGGACATCGAAGTCTGGTGCGGCGAAAGCGGTGCGATTGCCGTTCGCGAGATCGACGACGGCGGTTCCGCCGGGCGTCTCCTGCCGGTGCGCGAGCGCTATGGCTGCGTCTTCACCACGCTTGGCGCGCCGGTGAAGGATATCGTCCGCATCGAGGAAGCGGAGGAGGACGACCGCCGCTTCGTGCTCTGCGGCTGGGTGACCATGCGCGCCTCGGGCCTGCGGGTGGTCGAGAACTTCCTCGACATGGCGCATTTTCCCTTCGTCCATACCGACATTCTCGGTGCCGAGCCGCATACCGAAGTGCCGGCCTATCTCAGCGAGATCCGCCGCGACGTCGACGAGGTCTGGGCGACCAACTGCACCTTCTTCCAGTCACGCATCGCCGCGACCGAGAGCGAAGGCGCCTATGTGCACCTGACCTACCGCGTTCCCTCGCCCTTCATCGTCATGCTCTACCGGGTCTGTCCGTCGTCGCCCAACCGGCTCGACGCCATCGCGCTCTTCATCCAGCCGATGGAGGAAGGACTCTGCCGCGCCCAGCCGGTCATGTATCTCGTCGATGCCGTCTCGGAACAGAATGCGCTGTTGAATTTCGAGCAGGTGATCTTCCTGCAGGACCGCATCATCGTCGAGAACCAGCGGCCGCTGCTGCTGCCGCTCGAGCCGCGCGCCGAGATCCCGACGCGGGCCGACAGTTCCTCCATCGCCTATCGCCGCTGGCTGAAGGAAAAGGGCCTTCGCTTCGGCACGACGGCGGGCGGTGCCTGACATGGAGGTCCGGCGTCCGGCGACACCAGAGGCCTATCGCGCCATGACCGCAGACCGAGAGCGGCCGCTCCGGCTGGTCGCCGGCGGGACGGCCCTTCAGCTCGACTGGGCGCGGGGGGCAGCGCCGCCGTCCGTGCTGGTCGATATTTCCGCCCTGCCCGGCCTGCGCACGGTGGACGTGGAGCCCGGAGGGATCCGCCTCGGTGCGGCCGTCACCCTCAATGCGCTCATCGCCGACTTCAGGATCGGCGCGGACTGGCCCTTGCTCTCCGCCGCGCTCAAGGCCGTTGCCGGGCCGGCCGTGCGCAACCTCGCCACGATCGGCGGCAATGTGGCGGGCCGGGCCGGTTGCCTCATCCCGGCGCTCCTCTGCCTCGATGCCGAACTCGACCTGCTGAAAGATACCGGCCCGCTGCGCTGCCCGCTGGCGGACTGGCTGCGCGATCCGGCCCGGCATGACCCTGCATCTCGGGCAACGGGCCGAGTGCCTGACCTGATCGCGGCCATCGTTCTGCCGAAGGCCACGCCAGGCGCCATCGATCTCTTCCGCAAGGTCGGCCGCCGCGCCGCCTTCAGCCCGAGCGTCATCACCCTTGCGGGCCGCGCCACGATCACCTCCGGCCGGATCGAGCATATTCGTCTCGCGACGGGTGGCGGCGCGGTGTTGCCGACCCGCCTGTCGAATGTCGAAGCCTGGCTGGCAGGCCAGGCGCTCACCGACGTGGATGGGCGGGATCTCAGCGCGCGGATCGAGGCCGAGACCGTCGCGTCCGACACCCCGTTCGCCACGGCCAGCTATCGCCGCAACGTCGCCGCCCGTGCAATCGCGGACTGGCTCGCAGCCTCGGCTGCCGGCCGGACGTCCGGAGCCGCCCCGGCCAAGACCACGGCTGACGCGAATATCGCCCTTCCCGGACCGGGCGAGATCGTCCTCGCCCATGCGGACCTGCCGGACCGCTGGCATGTCCGTCCCGACATCGCCGACAAGGTCGCCGGTCGCTTCGCCTATCTCACCGATATCAGGCGACCGGACATGCTGGTCGGCCGCATCCTGCGGGCCGGCCGGCCGCATGCCCGCATCCTCTCGATCGATACGTGTGCCGCCGAAGCCCTTCCGGGCGTTGCGGCCGTCGTCACCCACCGCGATGTCGGCGGCAGCAACAGCTTCGGCATCGTCGTCCAGGACCAGCCGGCTTTCTGCAGCGACCGGGTCCGGCATGTCGGCGACGTCGTCGCGGCGGTGGCGGCCGTCGACTCGGCGACCGCCGAAGCCGCACTTCGCCTGATCGCGGTCGACTACGAGGACCTGCCTGTCGTGACCGATGCGGAAGCCGCTCTCGGGCCTCAGGCGCCCGCGCTTCATCCGGGCGGCAATCTGCAGCGCGAGATCGCCTTCGGCCGCGGCGATCCTGACGCGGCATTCGCAACGGCGGTCCATGTGGTCGAGGACGTCTATGTCACGCCCCGCCAGATGCATGGTTTCATGGAGACCGAGGGCGGAATGGCTGTGGTCGAGGCCGACGGAACGCTCGTCGTCCAAGTCGGCGGCCAGCATGGCGGCCGCGACCGGATGCAGCTCGCCCGGCTGCTCGGCCTGCCCGAGACAAGCATCCGCGTCGTCACCAGCCCGACCGGCGGCGCCTTTGGCGGCAAGGACGAACTGACGGTGCAGCCGGCGCTCGCGCTTCTCGCGCTCAAGACCGGCCGGCCGGTGCGGCTCCATCTCAGCCGTGCGGAATCGGTGCTCGCCGGCCAGAAGCGCAATCCGATGACCATCCGCATGAAGACGGCCTGCGACGCCGAGGGGCGGCTCGTCGCGCTCGAAGCCGACGTGCTCGCCGATGCCGGCGCCTATGCCTCACTCGGGCCGGGGGTTCTGGAAACGGCGATGGAACATGCAGCCGGTCCCTATATCGTCGCCCATGTCAGGACCCGTGGCCGCATCGCCTATACCAACAACGGCGTCTGCGGCGCTTTCCGGGGCTTCGGCGCCAACCAGATGACCTATGCCATCGAGTGCCAGATGGACCGGCTGGCGCGGCTCGCCGGCCTCGATCCCGCCGAGATCCGCCGGCGGAACCTGCGGCGGCCTGGCATGCCCGGCTATCTCGGCCAGCAGGTCGCGCCATCCGAGCGCATCGCCGAGATGCTCGAAACCGCGCGCCGGTCGCCGCTCTGGCAGGCCGGCGGGACGCCCGGCGAGGAGTGGCTGACCGGCACCGGCATGGCGCTCAACTATCAGGGCAACGGCCTCGGCTCGGTCGTGCCCGACCCCGCCGGTGGCCGCCTGTCGCTGACCGCCGATGGCCGCATCGAAGGCGCCTTCGGCCTCGATGAGATGGGACAGGGCCTGCTGACCCTCATCCGAGCGACGCTCGCGGACGTTCTGGGTTGCGGCCGCGACGACGTGCTGCCCGTGACCGGTGATACGGGGCTCGCGCCGGAATCGGGGTCCACCACCGCCTCGCGCGGCGCCTCCGTCGTCTGGTCATCCGCCCGCCGCGCCGCACCGGAATTCACCCGCCAGCTGCTCGAGGCTGCAGCCGACCGCACCGGCCGCCATCCGGACGCCCTGCGGCTGGCGCCGGGCGGCATAGCCGAGGCCGGCAGCAACAGCGGCGCGGTCTTCATCACCTATGCGGCGCTTGCGGATGCGCTCGGCGATGCCCGGCCGTCCGTCACCGTCGCCTACGAATTCCCGAAGAACGACTATGTCGCGGGCAATGCGCGCTATCTCTTCGCCGCCGGCGCCACGCTCGCCCGCGTTGCCCTGAGCCGGGTGACCGGCGAGGTCCGCGTGCTCGATCTCGTACAGCACACGGCGGCCGGGCCGGTCATGGATGTCGCGGCCTATCTCGGCCAGATCGAGGGCGGCGGCGTCCAGGGCCTCGGCTTCACGCTGACGGAGGATGCGCCTTTTTCCGCCGGCTATCCGGCGGTCGCCAATCTCGACGACTACATGATGCCCTCGGTGGCCGATGCGCCTCAGCACATGGCGGTGCTGGCGCTCGAAAGCCTCGACGACGGCGACACGCTCGGTCCGCGGGGCGTCGGCGAACTCGGCATCGGTGCCGTGACGCCGGCCATCGCCAATGCGCTCGCCACCATCACCGGCCGCTGGCCGACCGTGGCGCCCTTCGCACCGGAGGCGATGCTCTCGGCCCTTGAGGCGGGCGCATGAAGGTCAGTTTCATCCTCGACTTCGCTCCCGTCTCCGTGGAGGCCGAGCCGGAGACACGGCTGATCGACCTTTTGCGCGAGCGGTTCGGCCTCATGTCGGTCAAGCCGGGCTGCGGCGTCGGCCGCTGCGGTGCCTGCAGCGTGCTTTCGGATGGCGTAGCGGTCAATGCCTGCCTCGTCATGGCCTGGCAGCTCGAAGGCCGGCAGATCCTCACATCGGCGGGTCTCGACCAGGTCGAGGTTGCACGTGTCGTGAGGGGAGCGCTTGTGGCGGAAAACGCCTTCCAGTGCGGCTATTGCGCGCCGGGCTTCGTCGCCGTGCTCACGGCACTCCTTACGGCCACACCGGATATCGACGAAGCCGGCCTGCGCGAGGGGCTCGCCGGCAATCTCTGCCGCTGCACCGGCTACCATTCCATCCTGCGTGCAGCCGTCAGGGCAGCCGCCGAACTCGAAGAGGCGCGCCGCGCCGGAGCTTCCGCATGATCGCTTTGCCACAAGTCAAGATCGCTGCCACGCGTGCATTCCTCGACGGTCCGCCGCGCCGTCTGCTGATTGGTGGGCGCTGGCAGGAGGCCACCGGCGGCGGTCTGTTTCCGGCCGAGGACCCGGCCACCGGCCTGCAGCTCGCCCAGGTCGCGCGCGGCACCGCAGCCGATGTCGACGCCGCCGTCGCCGCAGCCCGCACCGCGCTCTCCGCGCCCGCCTGGAGAGGCATGACGCCGTCGGCGCGCGGCAAGCTGCTCTGGCGAATCGCCGAGCTGATCGATCTCCATGCCGACGAACTCGCCGAACTCGAGACGCTCGACCAGGGCAAGAGCTTCCGCACCGGCCGCTTCGGCGAAATCCCGGCCTCGGCCGAGCAGTTCCGCTATTTCGCCGGCTTTGCGACCAAGATTCTCGGCACGACGATACCGACCTCCATCAGCCACCAGCCGGCCGGCAAGAGGATCTTCGCCTATACGACCCGCGAGCCCGTCGGCGTCGTCGCGGCGATCACGCCCTGGAACTCGCCGCTGCTGATGGTGGCGATGAAGCTGGCGCCGGCGCTTGCGGCGGGCTGCACGGTGGTGCTGAAACCGGCCGAGGAGACCTCGCTGACCGCACTCCGGCTCGGCGAGCTCCTCATGGAGGCGGGTCTGCCCGATGGCGTGGTCAACATCGTCACCGGCTTCGGCGAAGAGGTCGGGGCGGCCCTGTCGGGCCATCCCGGCGTCGACAAGGTCGCCTTCACGGGCTCGACGGAGGTCGGCAAGCTGATCGTCGCCGCCGCCGCCGGCAATCTCAAGAAACTGACGCTGGAACTCGGCGGCAAGTCTCCCGCGATCGTCATGCCGGATGCCGATCTCGACCTTGCGGTGCCCGGCATCGCCCGCGGCATCTTCGCCAATGCCGGACAGGTCTGTGTCGCCGGGTCCCGCGTCTATGTCCATCGCTCCATCCATGCCCGTCTGGTGGAAGGGCTGGCGGATGCCGCCGCGGCGCTCCGGCTCGGCCACGGGCTCGATCCGGACGTCGATCTCGGGCCGCTGGTCAGCGAGAAGCAGGCGCAGCGCGTGGCCGCCTTCGTCGACGAAGCCCGGCAGGACGGTGCGGAGATCGCCGCAGGTGGCCGGCGCTCGGATGCCGGCGGCGCCTTCTACCCGCCGACCGTGGTGACCGGGGCGCGCGAAGACATGCGGCTGATGCGCGAAGAGATCTTCGGCCCGGTCGTGGCCGTGACTCCCTTCGACGAGCCTGAAGAGGCGATCGCCTTTGCCAACGACTCGCCCTACGGTCTGGCGGGCAGCGTCTGGACGGAGAGCCTGTCGTCGGCGCACCGGATAGCCGGGGAGATCCGCGCCGGCACCGTCTGGATCAACTGTCATTCCTATTTCTCGCCCGAACTGCCCAAGGGCGGCCACAAGCAGTCCGGCTGGGGCTATGAAAACGGCGCGCCGGGCCTCGAGAACTATCTCGAGAGCAAGACGGTCTGCGCGCTGATCTGACGGCGGATGGCGCCGGGGCGCCCGGGGCGATCCCGACCGCTCAGTGCAGGTCCGGGGCGGCCGCCGGCACGGGGGCGTGCAGCGCGTTCACCTCGCGGCCCTCGGTGTCGAGGATGCGGGCACGGTCGACGCCGGAATAGAGATGACGGATCATGCCGGCCAGCGCCTGATACTCGGCCTTGCGCAGTGGCCCGGCATGGATGTCTGTCGCCCGCAGGGCGCCGAGTGCATAATATTCGATGGTGAAACAACCGGTATCCGAGGCCATGAACGTGCATCCTTGCGTGGCGGAAGACTGAGCCTGTGCGGGAGAGGGCCGAGCGTTCTCCCTACAACCGGGCTAATCAAGCAAGTGATGAAAAAAGAGTCAATGGCGTCCCGACCAGCCGGCATGGGCGCCCGCACCGATTCCGCTGCCTGCGCCGCCGGCCTCCCCGGCGCTTCCCTTCCGGGCGTTCCGGAACAGGAACCTTTCGGCGTCGTCGACGAAGGTGAAGATGACCGGGATCACCAGAAGGCTGAGAAAAGTCGACGTCACGATGCCGCCGATCACCACGATCGCCATCGGTTCGCGGAAGCTCGAATCCCCGCCGCCGAGGCTGAGCGCGACCGGTAGCATCCCCGCTCCCATGGCGATCGTCGTCATGACGATGGGCCGCGCCCGCTTGTGGCAGGCGTCGATGAGCGCTGCGACGCGATCCATGCCTCTGTGCCGGGCCATGATGGCATATTCCACAAGGAGAATGGAATTCTTGGTCACGACGCCCATCAGCATCAGGAGGCCGATCACCGCCGGCATCGAAAAGCTCGTGCCGGTCACCACGAGCGGTCCGAGCGCGCCGCCGAGCGACAGCGGCAGGGCCATCAGGATCGACACCGGCTGAAGAAAATCGTGAAACAGCAGCACGAGGACGCCATAGATGCAGAAGATGCCGATCCCCATGGCGATGGCGAAATTCTCGAACAGTTCCGACATCCGTTCCAGCTCGCCCTGTTCGACGAGATGCACATCGGCCGGCAGGTTCCGCACCGCCGGCAGCGCGCGGATCTCTTCCATGACGTCGCCGAGGATGCGGCCGTTGAGTTCGACGGTGAGCGTCACGTTGCGGCTGCGGTCGAGGCGGCGGATCTCCGCCGCGCTGCCGCCGATTCTGATGTCGGCGATGGAGCCGAGCGCGACCGCGCCGGAGTTGCCTGTCACCCGCAGCTGCGACAGCGCATCGAGGCTGTTGCGCACCTCGGTCCTGAGCCGGACCCGGATCGGGATCTGCCGGTCGGGCAGGTTGAGCTTGGCGAGCGAGGAGGAATAGTCGCCGCTGGTTGCGATCCGCACCACGCGCGCAATGTCCTCCGAGGTGACCCCCATGGCCGCTGCCCGCTGGAAATCCGGCACGATCTGGATCTCCGGGGCCTGCAGCGAGGCGCTCGAAGTCACATTGCCGATGCCTTTGATGCTGCGGACGTCGTCCAGCACCTGAGCCGCGGCCACGGCGAGGTGGTCGGCATTGTCGCTCGCCAGCGTCAACTGCAGCTCGGTGCCGTTGGCGCCGGCGCCGACCGCGATTCGGACGCCGGGAACGGCGGCCAATGCGCTGCGGATGTCCGCTTCGATGGCGGTCTGGCTGCGTTCGCGCTTGTCGATGGGCACGAGGTCGGCCGTCAGGGTCGCCGCGGTGACCTCGCTCGATTGTGACGAGCCGAGCCCGCCGCCGCTGGTGGCGCTGCCGACCGCTGCGAAGACCTGCGTCACGCCCTTCACCCGGCGGAGGATTTCCGCCGCCTGCTCCGCCGCCGCCGCGGTAACGGCGATCTCGCTGCCGGGCGGAAGCGTCAGGGAGACCGTCACCTGGCCATTGTCGGGGGCGGGAAAGAAGCCGGCCTTGAGAAACGGGATCGCGGCGGCCGACGCCGCGAGGAAGACGATCAGCCCGAGCGTCGTCAGCCCTCGATGGGTCAGGCAGGCACGGACGAGCCGGAGATAGGCGGTCATCACCACGCCGTCGCGTGTCTCGGCTGCGTGCGGGGCCATGAAATAGGCCGCCATCATCGGCGTCAAGAGCCGCGCGACCAGCAGCGAGGCGACGACCGCCACGGCTGCCGTGACGCCGAATTCACGGAAGATCAGGCCCGGAACGCCCGACATGAAGGCCGTCGGCAGGAAGACGGCGACGAGCGTGAAGGTCGTGGCGATGACCGCCAGGCCGATTTCGTCGGCGGCCTCCATCGCGGCCCGGAACGGTGTCTTGCCCATGCGGATATGCCGTGCGATGTTTTCTACCTCGACGATCGCGTCGTCGACGAGGATCCCGACCACCAGCGACAGCGCCAAGAGCGAAATCGTGTTCAGGCTGAAGCCGGCGAGATAGATGACGAGGAAGGTCGGGATGATCGACAGCGGCAGGGCGACGGCCGATACGACGGTGGCGCGCCAGTCGCGCAGGAAGAGCCAGACGACCACGACGGCGAGCAGGGCGCCTTCATAGAGCATCTGCATCGACGAGCTGTAGTTGTCCTCGATCGGCGTCACCGTCGTGTAGGCCGGTGCGATCCTGACGTCGGCATGCGCGGCCTGGAAGGCCGCGATCGCCGTCCCGATCTCCTTCGCCACGCCGGTGTCCGAGAATCCGTTCGAGCGCATGATCTCCACCGCCACCACCGGCTTGCCGTCGAGATAGGCGAGGCTCGATCGGTCGGCGACGGTGTCGGTGACGGTGGCGACTTGGTCGAGCCTGACGCTGAGGCCGTTCTTGACGGGAATGGCGAGCGCCCCGATCTCGTCGGCCGAGGCCACGGCGCCGAGAAGCCGGATCGTCTGCTTTCGGCCGCCGATCTCGGCACGACCGCCGGAGAGGTTCACCTGGACCGACTTCAACGCAGCCGAGACGTCATAGGCCGACACCCCGAGGGAAGTCATCAGGGCCGGGTCGAGGTCGACGTGAACCTCGCGGTCGACACCGCCGAGCCTCGCGACCTCGCCGACGCCGCTGGCCTTGAGCAGCGCCTTGGTCAGCGTGTTGTCGACGAACCAGGAGAGCGCGCTCTCGTCCATCCGGTCGGAGGAAATCACATAGGCGGCGACGGCTGTTCCCTGGACCGAGCTCTTCGACACCTGCGGATCCGCCATTTCGGCTGGCAGGTCGGCCCTGGCGCTGTCCACGGCGTTCCGCACCTCGCTGAGGGCTTCCTGCCCATCCTTTTCCAGCGCGAAGGACACCGTGATCGAGACCTGGCCGTCGGTGATCGTGGTGGCGATGTGGTCGAGCCGGCTGAGCGTCGCGAGTCTGTCCTCGATCTTGCGCGCCACTTCGGTCTCGAGAAGGTCCGGCGCGGCGCCTTCGAGGGACGCTGAAATCGTCACCATCGGCAGGTCCATGTCCGGAAAGGTCTGCACCGCAAGCCGCGAAAACGCCAGCAGGCCGCAGGCGGTCAGGAGCGCGAAGAGCAGGATGGCGGGAACCGGATTGCGGATCGACCAGGCCGAGACGTTCATCGCGCGGCCTCCGTTCCGGCCACCACGGTTACGGTCACGCCGTCGGAAAGGAAGGCACCGCCGGACCTGACGACGGCGGCATCAGCGGCGAGGCCCGACAGGATCTCCGCCCGGCCTTCGGCGCGCCGGCCCACCGTGACCTTGCGGCGCGTGACCCGGTCGTCTGCGCCGGCTGTGTAGAGGTAGGTCAGCCCGTCGTCGAAGACGAGCGCGCTCTCCGGCACCGTCAGGGCGGTGCGGGCCGGAAGTTCGATGACGCCGCTGACATTGACGCCCGCCCGCGCGCCCGAACCGGCCGGCAGTTCGACGTAGACGGTAACCCGCCCGGTATCCTTGCTGGCGGTCGGGGCCGTCATGCGGATGTGGCCGACGACGCTCCGTCCCTCGGCGAGGGTCACCCGCGCCTCGACGCCCGGCTTTAGCCGGTCGGCGAATTGGGCGGCGACTTCGGCCTGCCATTCGACGCGACCCTGTCGGATCAGCCGGAAGAGCTCGCTCCCCGGCGACACGACGGCCCCGAGCGAGGCCGAACGGGACGAGATCACGCCGTCGTCGACGGCGCGGACGACCGTTTGTTCGAGCTTGATCTTCTGGCCGGCGAGCCCCGCCTTCTCGGAGCGGAGTGCGGCCTCGGCCGTGCGCTCGGTGACGAGATAGTCGGTCGCCTGCTGCTCGGACAGGGCGCCCGATCCCTTGACCCGTCGCGCGCGGTCGGCATTCGCCTTGGCCGACGTGAGGTTGGCCTCGGCGGTTGCCAACGCGGCCTCCTGCTTGCCCAGATCGGCGAGAACGCTGTCCTGTTCGAGCCGGACGAGGACGTCGCCCTTGCGGACGACCGATCCGACATCGGCGTCGATCGCGACGATCTTGAGGCTGGCCTCGGCGGAAATGACCGCTTCCTGCCAGGGCGCCAGCCAGCCATTCGCCGGTATCGGCTGCGACCAGAGACGTGTCTCGGGCGCCACCACCTCCACCGTGAGCGCAGGGCGCACGGCGGAGGCGGTCTCGGCCACGCTTAGAGACGGGACAGCGGCCGAGAGGGCGACGAGGGCTGCGAGCGTCAGGGATCGGAACGGCGGGCGGTTCATTGCTTGAGTCCCTTGTCTCTGGCCGGGGCTGCGGCACCGGTCCATCCGCCACCCAGCGCCTTGTAGAGCGCGATCCAGTAGCGCACGGCGTCGCGCCGGAGTTCGATGACGGTGAGTTCGGCCGATTGCGCCTGGCGCCGCGCCTCCTCGCGGTCGAGGCCGGAGGCGCCCCCCGCCCGCCAGTTTTCGTCGACGGAGCGGAAATAGGCGCGATATTCCTGGGCCGCCACGGATGCGTCGCCCAGCCTGCGCCGCGTGCTGTCGAGGCGGACGAGCGCCGTCTCCACCTCCGACACGGCGGAGAGCACGCCCGCCCGGTAATTCTCCCGGGCTTCGTCGAGCTTCCCCTCGGCCGAGCGGACGCCGGCGCGACGCGATCCGCCGTCGAAGAGGGGCAGGGCGAGCGACGGTCCGAAGGACCACGGCGTACTACGACCGGCCAGGCTGTTGTGATCGAGGGTGATCGAGCCTGACAGCGACAGGCTGGGATAGAGGTCGGCCTTGGCGACACCCAGGTCATAGGCATCGGCGGCGTAACGCCATTCGAGCGCACGAAGGTCCGGCCGCTGCCGGACCAGATCGGCCGGAACGGAGGCGACCCGAAACCGGCCTGGAACCGGAATACCGGAGCGGCCCCGGTCGAGCAGGGCTCGGACCTTCTTTTCGTCGCCGCCGGTGAGTTCCGTCAGCGACTTGACCAGGAGGTCGCATTCGGCCTCCTGGGCGATGAGCGAGGAGGACGAGGTCGCCGCACTTGCCCGAACGAGCGAGAGATCGGCGGTGGACTTCAGTCCCGTTCCCACAGAAAGCGCCGTGTCGCGGATGGTCGTCCGCGCCGAGGCGCGTTCGTCGCGATAGAGCCGCGCAAGCTCTCGGCAGGCACGATACTGGACGTAATCGTCGGCCACTTCCGCCGACAGCGAGACGCGAGCATCGTGCCAGTCGGCCACCGCCGCATTGCTGCGGGCATCCGCGGCCTTGGCCTGGGCCCGCACCTTTCCGAAGAGATCGATCTCCCAGCTGGCATCGAGAGCGCCGGAGCGGGTGGTCGAGGCCGGCACCGACTGGCCTTCCTTTGCCGTCGTGCCGGAACGGGTCCGCGAGGCCGAGACGTCCGCCGAGGGCAGGAGGCCGGCGCGCGCGCTGTCATAGCCGGCGCGAGCCGTCCGGATGCTCGCGGCCGTGGCGGCGAGACTGGCATTCTGCTGCTCGGCCAGCGTGAGCAGCGTCGTAAGCGCGGTGTCGTCGAACATGTCCCACCAGTCGAGCAGCGCGTCTGTCCGGCCGGCATGGGGAAGACGGGCCTCCCAGCCGGGTGGCAGCCGAAGCGCCGGTGTGACGGTGCCGGCGACCGGCGCGCAGGCGGTGGCACCGAGGAGCACGGTCAGGCCGACGGCTGCGGACCCGATGGACTTCCAGACGGCGGCTACGCATCGGTGCGATGCGGGCGGCACGCGCATGGAGCCGGTGGAGACGGACATGGGAAGGGCTGAAAGGGGTATCGTCATGGGCTGACAGATAGGACCGGCAGGCGTTAAGTGCCGTTAAGCGTATGTAAAGTTGGGTAAATCCCGGATCCGCGCGGTCGGGCGCCGCCAGGGCAAGACAGACGCCCGTCGCCGCGATGTCGCCCTTCAGCGTATGCCGTTCACGAAATAGCGGATGCATTCGCGCAGATAGACCTGGCGATTGTGGCCGCCCGGAAGCTGCGGCCGCACAGTGGGCCTGTGCATCATCGCGCCGAACGCCATATCCATCAGCATGGTGGCCAGCCGAACGCTGTCGCCGGCAGTGATGCGGTCGAAGGTGCGCCGGACAGCGAGCCAGTCTGCAAGCTGCCGGCAGGCCGGATCGCCGCCCTCGGTCTCCAGCACGTCCATGAGGGCGGGCACGCCGCGGGCGTCGCTGAGTGCGCGCTCCATGAAGCGCACGCGGCGCCGATCGTTTACGGGATCGAGATCGACACGGAAGATGGCGCAGAGCGCCTCGTCCAGCGGCAGCCGGTCGAGGCCCGGCGGAAAGTCGATCATGCTCGCCCGGTGCTCCCGCACCAGGGCGGCAAACAGTTCGAGCTTGCTCGGGAAGAAGCGATAGAGCGTTCGCTTGGAGATCCGGCACAGATTGGCGAGATCGTCCATCCGGCTGGCGGTGAATCCTTGCTGCAGGTAGACGTCCATCGCCATGGCGAGGATCAGCCGCCGCTGCTCCTCGTCGGGGCGGACCTTCGGCCGGCCCGGCCGCCGTGGCGTCTCGGCGGCGATCATTTCGGCTGCAATGTTCATACTGCCCTCGCGAGATGGCCGGCCCCGGACCGTCTGACGACGGCGACCGCGCGGCTTGGTTCTGCCGGGCATCAAAATAGGCAGCGCAGCGTTAAGGGGGGTAAAGGAAGTGTAAAGTTGGGTAAAATCCCTTAGCTGTGAATACATTATGGTATAGTCGCAGCCTGCCGGTCCATCCGACCGAAAGGGGCCATATGACCACAGTGCTGCTGATCGACGACGACACGGAACTCACCTCACTCCTCAGCGAATACCTGACGGAAGAGGGGTTCGACGTCGCGGCTGTTCATGATGGCCGCGCCGGCGTCGAGGCCGCGACGTCGAGACAATACGATATCGCCGTGCTCGACATCATGATGCCGCGGATGAACGGAATCGAGGTTCTGCAACGCATCCGCAAGGCGGGCGACATGCCTGTGCTGATGCTGACGGCGAGAGGCGACAATATCGACCGGATCACCGGCCTCAATCTCGGCGCCGACGATTATGTGCCGAAGCCCTGCACGCCCGAGGAACTGGTTGCACGGCTCCGGGCGATCCTTCGGCGCAGCCAGAAAATGGATTCCGGCGACAGCGGCGTCATCACCGCAGGGGCGCTGACGCTGCATCTGCGTTCGCGCACAGCCGAATGGCAGGGCCGCCCGCTCGAGCTGACCGGGGCGGAATACAGCATTCTCGAAGTCCTGGTGCGCAATGTCGGTCAACTCGTCTCCAAGCAGGACATGTCCCGCCGGGCCTTCGGCCAGCCGCTGACGGCCTTCGACCGCCGGATCGACGTCCACATGTCGAGCATCCGCCAGAAGCTCGGTACCCGCCGGGACGGCCAGTCGTGGATCCGAACCGTGCGCGGGCAGGGCTACCAGCTCGTGAGCGAACCCTGATGGGCCGGCTATTCTGGCGATTCTTCCTGGCCATCTGGATCACCATCGCCGGCGCGGTCGCTGTCCTCATCCTCCTCAACAGTTCTCTCGGCGTGTGGCCGCCGAAGGCACCGGCGCGGGCGCAGCGCATGGAGATCGCCCTGGGCATCGTTGCCCATGCCATCTCGGCCGGTCGGCTCGACGTGGCGCGCAACTACGCCGCGACCCTGTCCGGCATGAGCCCGCCGACCGTGGTGACGATCGCGCCCCGGCTGGCGGAGGCCGGCTCCCCCTGCGCCGGCCGGGGAGAGGCCGAAATGCTGGCAGAGGATGCGTCCGACGGCCGGTGCTACCGCGTGTCCGTCGCCGAGGCCCCGCTGACCTTCTGGGAGACCTATCTGCCCCATGTTCTGCCGCCGATCGCCGCCTTGCTCGCCAGCCTGCCATCGGCCTGGCTGGTCACGCGCTATCTGGTTCGGCCGGTGACGACCGTCCGGGAGGCACTCGCCGCGCTTGCCGGGGGCGACTTCGCCACCCGGATCGGAGGCCGGCTGCACGGACGCAAGGACGAGATTGCCCGTCTCGGCCACGATTTCGACGTGACGGCCGGCAAGCTGCAGCAGTTGCAGGAGGCGCAGAAGCGCCTGTTCCACGATGTCTCGCACGAGCTGCGCTCGCCGCTCTCACGCCTGCAGCTGGCGATGGGGCTGGTCCGGCGCAATCCGCAGAAGCTGGACGTCGTGCTGCCGCGCATGGGCCGCGAGATCGAGCGGCTCGACGCACTGGTGGAGGAGATCCTGACGCTGGCGCGGCTCGGCACGTCCCGCAGCTGGACGGCGGAACTGCAGGCGATCGACGTCGTCGACCTCTTGCAGGCCATCGCCGACGACGCGCAGTTCGAGGGCGCGGCGCGCGGCATTCGCGTCACCTATGCCGGACCGGAGGCCTTCGTGTCGCGTCTCAATGGCGAGTTGATCTACCGCGCCATCGAGAATGTGGTGCGCAATGCGCTGAAATATTCGACCGACAACACGCCCGTAGAGGTCTTCGCCCGGCCCGCGGGCGAGGACGGGCTTGCGATCACCATCGCCAATACCGGTCCGCATGTCGCGCCCCAGGACATCGCCCGGCTGTTCGAGCCCTTCGTGCGCCTGCATGGCGAGGGGACGCCGCTCGGCCACGGCCTCGGGCTCGCGATCACCCGCAGCGCGCTCGAGGCACATGGCGGCAGCGTGACGGCAGAGAGTCGTCCCGAAGGCGGCCTCGTCGTGTCCATGCTGATCCCGCAAAGGCTCTGACGTCCGGTCCGGGAGCCGAAACGAGCAGCGTCCGGCAAGCCCGGCGAGCCGGAGAGACGGGCGCTGCCATAGTCGTACCGACACGCCCGAACGTGGCGGTCGCTTGGCCTCTCTTTCGCCGGTTGTGCAGATGCCGGCTTGCCAGCGCCGCGGCTTGGCCTGTATCGTCCGACCCGGAGGAAAGCGTTCGGGTCGGGCCGGACGCGGCGGATGACATGCTGGCTGGCCACAATCCATATCTCGTGACGCTCTCCGTGGTGGTCGCGATCCTGGGGGGCTATACCGGCCTCGGGCTCGCCGCGCGCATCGAGGGCCGCTCCGGCCTGCATCGCCGCGCCCTCCTCGTCGGTGCGGCTGCCTTCCTGTCCATCGGCATCTGGACCATGCATTTCATCGGCATGCTGGCGGCACCCCTGCCCGCGGATGCCGTCTATCTCGTGCTGCCGACGATCGTCTCCTACCTGATCTGCGCGCTTGTCGTGGGAATGTCCGTCTTCTTCGTCGTCGGTAGCCGACCCGGCGCCACCGGCGTCGCGGTCTCGGCGCTGCTCCTCGGCACCGGCATCTGTTCGATGCACTATGTCGGGATCCACGGCCTCGCCGGCGATTTCGGCATCGAGCACAATCCCGCGATGATCGCGCTCTCGGTGCTGATCGCGATCGCCACGGCCTATGGGGCGCTCAGGATTTTTCTCGCGCCGCAGGTCGGCCTCCGCCTCGCCGTTGCAGCGCTCGCCTTCGGCATCGCCGTCTCGGGCATGCACTATACCGCCATGGCGGGCATGCGCTTCGTGGCATCCGAGGGTGGCCACGACATGGCGGCGATGTCCGGTGGCCTGCAGGTCACGCCGCAGATCGTCTCGCTGATCGTCGCCTGCCTCTGTTTCCTGATCGCCGCCGGTTTTCTCCTCTTCCTGCTGCCGGAACAATGGGGCCAGAGCGAACCACGCCGGCGGGCGGCTGCCGCCGGAGGGGGCTTGTCGGATCCGTCGGCGACGATGGACGGCGGTGGGAGGCCCATGTCCGCATCTGCTTCGCCGGGATCAGATTCAACCCCACCCCCCTCTCCGGCGCTGGTCCCCGCAGACCGGGTCAGCCGGGTCCCGGTGCAGAGCGCCGGCGGCGCGCAATTCGTCAATGTCGGCGACATCCGCTCCGTGCGCGCCGACGCGCACTACACCTGGCTGCATGACGGTGCCCGCGAACGCATGTGCGGCTGGTCGATCTCGGAGGCCGAGGCCGCTCTCGACCCCGCGGTGTTCCTCCGCGTCCACCGCAGCCATATCGTGGCCATGCCGCATGTGACGTCGATCCGGCGGGAAGGCGACGGCGCGGTGATCGAGCTCGACGGCCCGAACCCGCATCTGGTGCCGGTCAGCCGGGCCCGCGTCGCCGAGGTCAAGGCCCGGCTGGGCCTTGCGCGCCGCAGTCCGGTCCGCGGCTGAAAGGTAAGCCGGCCTGACGCAGTTCGTGCGCGCTTATCCGCATTTCGTGCGAATAAGCGGGTTTCGTGACGGTGCTGCCGCCGCTCGCTTGCACCGCCGCCGATCCGGCTCCAGCCTCCCTCCAACGCCGCGTCGGGAGCGCGGCGACCCATCGTCTGGAGGAGAAGATGATACCGGGACCTTTCGACTACCATCGGCCGGCCAGCGTCGCGGATGCGGTCAAGCTGCTCGCCGAACTCGGCGACGAGGCGCGGCCCCTCGCCGGCGGCCACAGCCTGATCCCGATGATGAAGCTGCGCATGGCCTCGCCCGAGCATCTTGTCGATCTCGGCGCCATCGCCGCGCTCAAGGGCATCTGTCGGGACAGCGACGCCATTGTCATCGGCGCCATGACCACCCAGCATGAGCTGCTCGCCTCGTCCGAGATCGCAACCTCTCTGCCGATCCTGATCGAGGCCGCCGAACTCATCGCCGACCCGCAGGTGCGCTATCGCGGCACGATCGGCGGCAACGTCGCCAATGGCGATCCCGGCAACGACATGCCGGCCTTGATGATGACTCTCGGCGCGACCTACCGGCTCGAGGGTGCGTCGGGCACCCGCGACGTCGCCGCACGCGATTTCTACCAGGCCGCCTATTTCACCGCGCTCGAAGCCGGCGAGATCCTCACCGCGGTCTCCGTGCCGGTGCCGGCGGCCGGCCACGGCCATGCCTATGAGAAGCTCAAGCGCAAGGTCGGCGACTATGCCACGGCGGCTGCCGCCGTCGTCCTCAGCCTCTCCGGCGGCAAGGTCGCGCACTGTTCCATCGGCCTCACCAACCTGGCCGACACGCCGCTCTTGGCCGAGGAGGCGGCAGCCGCGCTCGTCGGCACCACGCTCGACGATGCCGCCATCGACCGCGCCGTCGAGCTGGCGCGCGGCATCATGGCGCCGGCGGCGGATGGCCGCGGGCCCGTCGACTACAAGATCCATGTCGGCGGCGTGATGGTCGCCCGCGCCATCAGGCGCGCTGCCGCCCGTGCGGCCTGAGGAGGAGACCATGGCGAAAACCCATATCACGATTACGGTCAATGGCACCGAGGTCGAAGGCCTCGCAGAGCCGCGCATGCTGCTCATCCATTTCATCCGCGAGAACCTGGCCCTGACCGGCGCCCATATCGGATGCGAGACCTCGCATTGCGGCGCCTGCACCGTCGATATCGACGGCATGTCGGTGAAGAGCTGCACCATGTTTGCGGTGCAGGCCAACGGCGCTTCGATCACCACGATCGAAGGCATGGCGAATGCCGACGGCACGCTCTCGGCCCTGCAGGAAGGTTTCCGCATGATGCACGGGCTGCAATGCGGCTTCTGCACGCCCGGCATGATCGTGCGCGCCCACCGGCTGCTGCAGGAGAACCCGAACCCGTCCGAGGCGGAAATCCGCATGGGCATTTCGGGCAATCTCTGTCGCTGCACCGGCTACCAGAACATCGTCAAGGCGATCCAGTACGCGGCTGCCAAGCTCAACGGCACCGAATTCCAGGAGGCAGCGGAATGAACGACATGACTCCCACGCGGGAACAGCGGGAAGCCCGTCTCGAAGGCATGGGCTGCAAGCGCAAGCGGGTCGAGGACATCCGCTTCACCCAGGGCAAGGGCAACTATGTCGACGACGTCAAGCTGCCGGGCATGCTGCACGGCGATTTCGTCCGCTCGCCGCATCCCCATGCCCGCATCAAGTCGATCAACACCGAGAAGGCGCTGAAGGTGCCCGGCGTGCTCGCCGTCATCACGGCCGAGACGCTCAAGACGGTCAATCTCGCCTGGATGCCGACGCTCGCCGGCGACGTCCAGATGGTGCTCGCCGACGGCAAGGTCCTGTTCCAGAACCAGGAAGTCGCCTTCGTCGTCGCCACCGACCGCTATGCCGCCGATGACGGCATCAATGCCGTCGAGGTCGAATACGAGGCGCTGCCCGTGCTGGTCGATCCCTTCCATGCCATGGACCCGGATGCGATCGTGCTGCGCGAGGATCTCGCCGGCAAGACATCCGGTGCCCACGGCCCCCGCAAGCACCACAACCACATCTTCGAATGGGCGGTGGGCGACAAGGACCTCACCGACGCCGCCTTCCGGAAGGCCGATGTCACGGTCAAGGAGATGATCTCCTACCACCGCACGCATCCGTCGCCGCTCGAAACCTGCCAGTGCGTCTGCTCCTTCGACAAGATCAAGGGCGAGCTGACGATCTGGGGCACGTTCCAGGCCCCGCATGTCATCCGCACCGTCGTCGCGCTGATCGCCAAGATCCCCGAGCACAAGATCCATGTCATCGCCCCCGACATCGGCGGCGGCTTCGGCAACAAGGTCGGCGCCTATCCGGGCTATATCTGCGCCGCTGTCGCGACGATCGTGACAGGCAAGCCGGTGAAATGGGTCGAGGACCGGATGGAGAACCTCACCACCACCTCCTTCGCCCGCGACTACCACATGACGACGGAAATCGCCGCGACCAGGGACGGCAAGGTGACAGGCCTGCGCGTTCATGTCCTCGCCGATCACGGCGCCTTCGACGCCTGCGCCGACCCGTCGAAATGGCCGGCCGGCTTCTTCAATATCGTCACGGGTTCCTATGACTTCCCGGTGGCGCATCTTGCGGTTGACGGCGTCTATACCAACAAGGCGCCGGGCGGTGTCGCCTATCGCTGCTCGTTCCGGGTTACGGAAGCCGCCTATTGCATCGAGCGCGGCATGGACATCCTGGCCCAGAAGCTCGGCATGGACCCGGCGGAGCTCCGGATGCGGAATTTCGTCAAGCCGGAACAGTTCCCCTATCACTCGGCGCTCGGCTGGGAATACGATTCCGGCGACTATCACACGGCCCTGAAGAAGGCGATGGAGTCGGTTGACTATGCCGCGCTTCGCAGCGAGCAGGCGGCCAAGCGCGAAGCCTTCAAGCGCGGCGAGACGCGCGAGATCATGGGGATCGGCGTCTCCTTCTTCACCGAGATCGTCGGCGCCGGCCCGTCGAAGAACTGCGATATTCTCGGCATCGCGATGTTCGACAGTTGCGAGATCCGGCTGCATCCCACCGGCGCCGGCATCGCCCGCGTCGGATCGAAGAGCCAGGGCCAGGGCCACGAGACGACCTGGGCGCAGATCATCGCAACCGAGATCGGCATTCCCGCCGACGACATCATGGTCGAGGAGGGCAATACCGACACCGCGCCCTATGGCCTCGGCACCTACGGCTCGCGCTCGACCCCGGTGGCGGGTGCGGCCATCGCCATGGCGGCGCGCAAGATCAAGGCCAAGGCGCAGATGATCGCCGCCTACCTGCTCGAAGTCCACGAGGACGACCTCGAATTCGACATCGACGGCTTCCGGGTCAAGGGCCTGCCGGAGAAGTTCAAGTCGATGAAGGACATCTGCTGGGCGGCCTACAATTCCGTGCCGCCGGGCATGGAGCCGGGTCTGGAAGCGGTGAGCTACTACGATCCGCCGAACATGACCTATCCCTTCGGCGCCTATATCTGCGTGATGGACATCGACGTCGATACCGGCGTCTACAAGGTCCGGCGCTTCTATGCGCTCGACGATTGCGGCACCCGAATCAACCCGATGATCATCGAAGGCCAGGTGCATGGCGGCCTCACCGAGGCCTTCGCCATCGCCATGGGCCAGGAGATCCGCTATGACGACGCCGGCAACGTGATGGGCGGGTCCTTCATGGACTTCTTCATCCCGACCGCGGTCGAGACCCCGCATTGGGAGACCGACTTCACCGTCACGCCCTCGCCGCATCACCCGATCGGCGCCAAGGGCGTCGGCGAAAGCCCGAATGTCGGCGGCGTTCCGGCCTTCTCCAATGCCGTCAACGACGCCTTCGCCTTCCTGGGCGCGACCCATATCCAGATGCCGCACGACCACTGGCGCAACTGGCAGGCGGCCCAGAAGCTCGGCGTGGCGGCTTAGGACCTGGCTAAGGTGATGCGCACGCGTTGCCCCTCATCCGGCCTGCCGGCCACCTTCTCCCCGTCAAGAGGGGGAGAAGGGACTGATGGCACTGTGGGCGCTCCAAATTCCATCGCCCCGCGAGCGGGAAGAGGGGTGCGAAGCACGCAGCCGGGTGAGGGGCTGTTCGGCACCGCCGCAAAGAAATGGCGCAGGCCATGACCCCCCTTCCCCGCCCCGAAATCGCCACGCGGCTCACCGCAGCCGGCTACATTCCCGACACGGACCTGGTCACCGCGGTTCAGCTGATGCAGATGCTGGGTCGACCGTTGCTGCTCGAGGGCGAGGCCGGGGTCGGCAAGACGGCGGTCGCGGCGGCGCTCGCCGAGGTCCACGGTGCCGAGCTGATCCGGCTGCAGTGCTACGAGGGTCTCGACCAGTCCGCTGCGCTCTACGAATGGAACTACCAGCGCCAGCTGCTCGCCATCGAGGCCGGCCGCGGCGGCGATGCTGCGGTGCTCGAGGACCATGTCTTCTCGGAGAAATACCTGCTCGAACGGCCGCTGCTGGCCGCCATCCGCCGTCCGCGGTCGCCGGTGCTGCTGATCGACGAGGTCGACCGCGCCGACGAGGAATTCGAGGCCTTCCTGCTGGAACTGCTGTCGGAATTCCAGGTGACGGTGCCCGAGCTCGGCACGATCCGCGCGACCTCGCTGCCGCATGTCGTGCTGACCTCGAACGGCACGCGCGAGCTCTCGGATGCGCTCCGCCGCCGCTGCCTCTATCACTATGTCGACTATCCCGACACCGACCGCGAGGCACGGATCATCATGACCCGCGTCGCCGGCGCTGGGGCCTCGCTGTCGACATCCATTGCCCGGATGGTCGCGGCCATCCGCAAGGAGGATCTGCGCAAGGTGCCCGGGATTGCCGAAACGCTCGACTGGGCCGTGGCGCTGACGGGCCTCGGCGTCGAGGCGCTGGGCGAGGCCCCCGAGATCGTGCACGAGACGCTGATGTGCCTTCTCAAGACGCGCGAGGATCGCGCGCGGATCACGCCTGAAGTCACAGCGCGTCTCATCGGGAGGGTCGCATGAGCTGCTGCGGCGCGCCGGTGACCCCGGAGGAATCCGCCGAACTCGGACACCTCGTCGCCGCACGCCTCTCGGCCTTCGTCGCGACGCTCCGGGACAATGCCTTCGCCGTCGGGCTGCGCGAAGCGCAGGATGCTGCGCTTCTGATCGCGCGCGGCCTCGCCGACAGGCCGGCGGAATTTCGCTCGGCGCTCAAGCATCTCTTCTCGGCGCGGCGCGAGGACTGGAACCGGTTCGACGGGCTTTTCGATGCCTTCTGGCTCGGGCGGCGCGTCCGCAGGCGAAGCGCCGTCTCGGGCAGCGCGCCTCCGGGCGCCAATCCGGCGCTCAAGCGGCTGGCGGACACCGGACCGGGCAGCGCTGCCGGCGGGGCGACCGACCAGGTGCCGTCGGCGGATGCGCCGGATGACGCGTCGGGCGGCACCGGCCGCATGGAGGGCGCCTCCGCCGTGGAGACACTCGACGGCACCGACTTCCGGGCCATCGCCGACCCTCATGAGATCGCACGCGCCCACGAGGTCGCCGCGCGGCTGGCGCGCGCGATGAGAACCCGCCTGACCCGGCGCGACGAGGCGCGCCGCAAGGGTGAGCGTCTCGACCTCCGCCGCACCATCCATGCCAATATCAGCCATGGCGGCGCGCCGCTCGACCTCGTTCGCCGCCGGCGTAAGGTCAAGCCGCTGCGCCTCGTCGTGCTGCTCGATGCATCGGGCTCGATGCAGCCCTATACCGGCGTCTTCCTCCGCTTCATCCATGGCGTGCTCGACGAGTTCCGCGAGGCCGAGGCCTTCGTCTTCGACACGCGGCTCGCCCATGTCTCCGACGCCCTGCGCGATCGCGACCCGGCCCGCGCGCTCGACCGGCTGTCGCTGATGGCACGCGGCGCCGGCGGCGGCACGCGGATCGCCGAAAGCCTCGAAACCTTCAATCGCTGGCATGCGGCGCGGGTGATCCATTCGCGCACCTGTGTGATGATCGTCTCCGACGGCTACGAGACCGGGGATGCCGCGGCGCTCGGGCGGGAGATGTCGGCACTCGCCAGGCGCTGCCGGCGGATCGTCTGGCTCAATCCGATGATGGGCTGGGACGGCTACGAGCCGCTCGCCGCCGGCATCCGTGCCGCACTGCCGCATGTCGATCTGCATGCACCGGCCAACACGCTGCAATCGCTTGCCGCCCTCGAACCCTATCTCGCCCGCTTGTGAGGAGACGACCGTGACCGTGCATGTCGACGTCATCGAGATCATGCAGAAGCTGCGCGCCGCCGAGGAGAGCTTCGTTGTCGCGACCGTGGTGCGCACCGTCTCCGTCACCGCGGCCAAGGCCGGCGCCAAGGGGGTGATCCTGCCCGACGGCAGCATTCTCGCCGGTTGGATCGGCGGCGGCTGCGCGCGCGCCGCGGTGCTGCGCGCCGCCCGACAGGCCTTCCGCGACGGCCAGCCGCGGCTCGTCTCGATCCTGCCGGAGGACCTGATGGCCGATCGCGGCGTCGGTCCCGGCGACGAGCGCGACGGCACCACCTTCTTTGCCAATGGCTGTCCGAGCCGGGGCACGATGGACATTTTCGTCGAGCCGGTGCTGCCGCGACCGGCGCTGCTGATCCTCGGAGCGAGCCCGGTGGCGCTGGCGCTTGCCGCGCTCGGCCGGCAGTTCGGCTACCACATCACGCTCGCCGCGCCCGGGAGTGACCTCGTCGGCACGCCGGAGGCCGACCGCATCGTCGACGGCTTCGATGTCGAGCCGCCGGAGCATGGACGACGGCATGTCGTGGTCTCCACCCAGGGCCGCGGCGATCGCGCGGCGCTTTCGGCAGCACTTGCCCTCGATGCCGACTATCGCGGCTTCGTCGGTAGCCGCAAGAAATTCGCGGCGCTCGTCGCCGAGCTTGCGGGCGATCCCTTCGCAACGCGGCTCGACGCGGTGAAGGCGCCGGCGGGCCTCGATATCGGCGGCATTTCCCCCGACGAGATCGCGCTTTCGATTATGGCCGAGATCGTCGCCGTCCGGCGCGGCCGGCAGCGGGCCGATCTCGGCCTCTGAGCATCACGACAGGAGCAGACAGCATGGACATGAATGGCAGCGAAACGATCAACGCGCCGCTGGAGACGGTCTGGAAGGGGCTGAACGATCCGGACATCCTGCGCCGGTGCATCCCCGGCTGCGAGACGCTGGAGAAGACCTCCGACACAACGATGACGGCCACCGTCGTCCTGAAGATCGGCCCGGTCAAGGCGCGCTTCGAAGGCGCGGTCGAGCTTTCCAATCTCAATCCGCCGCATTCCTACACGATATCAGGCGAGGGCAAGGGCGGCATGGTCGGTTTCGCCAAGGGTGGCGCCGACGTCTCGCTCGCCGCCCAGCCCGACGGCTCGACGCTCCTGAGCTACACGGTCAAGGCCGATGTCGGCGGCAAGATCGCCCAGCTCGGTGCACGGCTGATCGATTCCACCGCGAAGAAGCTCGCCGAACAGTTCTTCGCGAGCTTCGGAACCGCCGTCTCGGAAACCGCCGCCGCCCCGGCATAGACGTCGGCTGCGGCGCGACGCAAGACGGCAGGGAGTCTGGCGCTGTGCGCCAAGCGGTTACCCTTAGATCGGGGTGGCCTCTTACCCCTCGTACTGCGGCGTTGTCGTCAGTGCGACCGGGCGCCTGATCCTGTCGCAGGGATCGGGGCATAGCCGCGGCGGCGCTTGGCGGCCAGCGTCCGGAGCAGCAAGACCAGCCCCTGCATCTCGCTCGTGACGGGATCATGCCGTGCCTGCCCGGCCCCGCCGATCCGACCCCAGCGCCGTGTCACCACCAGCTCACCGAACAGGGTCCGGTCGAGTGACAGCGCGTAATAGCGTGCCATGTTGCGGGCAGGGTCGCGGCGGGTGAGGTGGACGGCGAACTGGCTCATGCCGGCGAGGATGCCGGCACGAAAGGCCGCCGTCCAACGAAAGTCCTGAATCGGTCGGGCCCGTCCGATTCATGCCCGTTATGGATGCGATCCTGGCGCCATCCCCGCCTCCCACCCGCGTGGCCGACTGAAGCCGGGCAGTGGCGACGGTACACCGCCTGTCGTCTCCGATCTGACCCCGGGGCGCCCCCGGCCGCAGCGGCCAACCAGTCCGCGCGTTGCCGCTATTGGCTCGGCTGCCGTGGGTTGGGGAAAACCGGCGGCTTCCGGTCGTGCCCCCTCAGAACAGCACCATATCCTTTGCGAGATCGGCGAGGTCGAAATCGCGGATGACCAGCACCGAGCCATCGTCGGCGCGGATCCTGACATCGTCGCCGTGCTGGCTGACATGGTTGGCGATCAGGTCGCGGTAGCCGTTGATGCCGATGGCGCCGGAGAGGTCGATGCGGTCGCCGTCCTCGGGGTGGAAGTCGGTGACGACGTCGCGGCCGTAGTTGTGATCGAGCACGAAAGTGTCCGCACCGTCGCCGCCGGTCAGCCTGTCGTTGCCGCCGCGCCCGTCCATGACGTTGTCGGATCCGTCGCCGACGATCACGTCGTCGCGGCGGGTGCCGGTCGTGTCGAGGCCGGCGGCGGGATTGGTGATCACGAGCGTGAATTCGTCGCTCGCCGAGAGGCTGCCGTCGCTCGCGGTGATGCGGATGACGTAGCTGCCGGCCTCGGCCGTGGTCGGCGTGCCCGTGAGCAGCCCGGTCTCGGCGTCGAAACTCAGCCAGGCGGGCTTGGCGGCCCCGTTGACCGTGATCGCATAGTCGAGATCGGCGCCTTCCGGGTCGCGGAAATGCCCGTCGCCGATCACGAAGGCGAGCGACGTACCGGCCTGGAGGGCCATGTCGGCATTCGGGCTCGAGACCACGGGGGCGGTGTTCGCCGTGCCTTCATTGACGTCGCCGACGGTGATCGCCACCTCGCGCGTGACCTTGAGAGCGCCGCTGTCGACGGCGGTGACCCGGACGGTGACCGAGGACGCCGCCTCGTAGTCGAGCGCCACCCCGCTCTTCAGCCGGAGCACGGAATTGACCACCTCGAACCTGCTATCGTCGACCGTATAGGTGAAGGTGCTGTCGTCGGGGTCGCTGGTGGCGAGTGTGGCGATCGCGGCACCGGCGACATTTTCCGTGACGGCGAACGCCTTGCCGCCGCCGGGAGGCGTTGCCGTGATCGATGTCGGCGCGTCGTTGACGGCCGTGACGGTCATGGCGAAGGACTGGCCGGTGACGGCATTGCCCTGGCCGTCGGTGACCGTGAAGGAAAAACCGGCGCTCGCGGTCTCGCCGCCGTCATGGACGAAGCGGACGCGGCCCTGGTCGATGTCGTCCTGGGTGAATGTGCCGCCGAGGCCGAGCGCGGTCGCGCCGTTGATCACCGTACCGTTGGCGGGCAGCGTGGTCAGCGTATAGACGACCTTGTCGGCAGTCTGGTCGCTGTCGGTGAACTTGAGCTGGGCGCTGGTGATCGTGCGCGTCGCGCCCTCGGCGAGCGTCAGCCCCTTGTTGGCGGCCTCGACCGGAGGCGGCGACGGGGCCGCGGCCACGCTCAGCACCACGTCGTTGTTGTCGGTGCCGCCCTGGTAGGTGATGGTGAAGCTCTTGCCGCCGAGCGTGAAGGTCGCGCCTTCGGCGAGCCCGTCGAACTGGCCGGTGACGGCGTCGGTGCCGTCGTTGGCGATGATGGTGAAGCTGTCGCCGAGGCTCGGCGCAAAGCGCTTGAGGAGCGTCACATCGAGATCGCCAT